>Ga0310344_10004358_pt1 | contig 10517 bp, 10 predicted proteins | sample HC15DNA20200_MG_FD_203801 | JGI IMG/M metagenome (GOLD analysis project Ga0310344, IMG submission 203801) | Marine microbial communities from station ALOHA, North Pacific Subtropical Gyre - HC15-DNA-20-200_MG | ecosystem: Environmental > Aquatic > Marine > Oceanic | place: Pacific Ocean: North... | reverse complement strand
ATCACATAAATCCAACAAGTGGTGGGGATACCGATCCTGGAGTTGAGGAGTCGGTTTTGCAGTACCAATGTCCAGCCCCCTATAAACGAGCGCTGAATCGACACTCACAATCTCACAATCAAAGCGATCGACTAATCGGCACGCAGCTGCTGTTTTTCCACTCGCGGTTGGCCCCATCAAAAACACTACGGGTGCGTCGTCGGAAGTAGAAGACATCGCCTTTATTAAGTTCCAAACAGCCCTGCTACATTTTCCGGCGTCAGTAAAATATTGTAGTTCCCGAGGCTTAAACCCAGTGTGTCAAATTGCCCGACAAGCTGCGCAAACCAACGGCGCCGCTCGACCATTGTAGTAGGCGCGCGAAACCCAACAGCTGCAGCCGCTGCAACTCCATCAGCTTCGACTAGGACGGTTCCGTCGTTGGCGAGCAAACAATCAGCAAACGCGCTTGGGTCTATCTCACGAATAAAGATCGGAACTGCGCGGAGCACTAACGTTTCCTCGCCTATGCGGCCTAACTCGACCCCAAGCCCGGTTAACACATCAATTCGATCATCGCTAACTTGGATATCTAAAACCTCTGGAACAAGCAGAGGCCGCGACTTTCGCTCGCCGCGGTCAAGTCGTGTACGAACCACATCCGTTATTGCTGCATGCAAATCTGTCACGAAAATAGCACCATTGTCATCTGTTAATGCGAACCGGTTTTCGATAATAGCTAGCAGGTTGTTCGCCACGGCCAATAATGGTGACGACGAAAATAGCTGAGTAGCGCGCTGATGAGAATAGGCCTGGGCACGCCTGCCAGGATCCATACGCGGCGATTCGACTTCGGTTTGACCTGACGTTATGGGGCTAGACCATTCTTTATGCGAACTATCTGCACCACTTAAGGTCTGTTTAACCGCCGCATAGACGATGTCATGTATGCGGCGGGGATCATGAAGTCTAACTTCCACTTTCCCGGGATGGACGTTTACGTCAACTACTCCCTCGGGCATTTCAAGTTGTACAGCGTAAGCTGGATAGCGACCTTCCTCAATGAAAGTGTCGTAAGCCATGCGCACCGCGTGCGCAACGTGGCGATCACGCACGACTCGACGATTGATAGTGACAAACTGAAGGTCGGAGTTTTGCCGAGCATATTCGGCCGTGCCAACCCAACCACGAAGAGTGACCTCAGGCGTTATAAATTCAATTGGTATCGAGTGATCCACAAAGTCACTGCCAAATAAGGTTCTTCGCCTCCGTTCTACTGCAGCGGCGTTAATTGGTTCCGGTAGCAACAAATTTTTCTTGAGCCCGTGGATCAACGTAAAGGCAACCTCGGGATAACAGAAACCAGCGCGCCGTACGAATTTCTGAACATGCAGAAACTCTGTACGTACCTGCTTCAAAAACCGTCGACGAGCTGGCGTCGTTGCGAAAAGGTTTCTAACTTCGATAGTCGTACCGACTGGATGTCCTTCTGCACGCAGCTGGCTCATCCGTGCTCCAGGGCGCACCTCAATGCGCCAACCGTGTGGTTGGTCTGCTGTACGAGAAGTGATCGCGATTTCTGCAACCGAACTGATACTTGCCAATGCCTCACCGCGAAAACCAAGTGTACCGATGGATGACAATTGTTCTGCATTAGTCAGTTTGCTGGTGCAGTGCCGCGATAACGCAAGGTGCAGCTGACCACGGGGGATACCATAGCCATCGTCATGTAACCGTATGTATTCTATACCACCTACACGTAGCTCAATGGTGATTTTTGTAGCGCCCGCATCCAGACTATTTTCGAGTAGCTCTCTTACGATTGACGCAGGTCGCTCAATCACCTCACCCGCAGCAATTTGATTAATGACGTTATCAGATAACGGCTGAATTTCGGCTTGCTTGGACATGTTCAACAGTTTAGCAGCCCGCCGGGTTGACGGCCTCTAGTCACACTAAAATGACGGGAATGAACTAGCCTCAGGGAATTTTTAATACTGCTCCTAACCTAACGCCGTCACTTACAAGATTATTTGCGAGTTTGATGCTTTCCATGCTGACGTCATAGCGATGCGCAATAACTGAAAGGCTGTCCCCACGCGAGACTAGATGTGAACGATACGCAGCTAAACGTGTCCCAGGAGGCGTGTTGCTCTCGAAATAGGTACGAATCCCGCTAAAAATAGAAATAGCAAGCTTGCGGCGATAGCTTTCTTTACTGAGACGACGCTCCTCGTCTGGATTAGATATGAACGCCGTCTCTATTAGCAGAGACGGGATGTCTGGAGACTTCAGTACCATAAACCCCGCATGTTGTACTTCTTGTTTATGTACTTTTCCAAGTTTTTTTAAGCCCCCGAGTATGGCATTAGCGGCAGCGATACTAGCGTCGAGCGATGCAGTTTGTGACAGATCAAGTAGCACCGATTTCAATACATCATCCTTGTCTCCAAGACTCACCCCTCCGACAAGGTCGGATGCATTCTCGTTTTCCGCAAGCCAGTGGGCTGCTTCGTTACTAACGCCTTTTTGAGACAAGACGTAGACCGACGAGCCTCGCACTCGTCGGTCGTGGAATGCATCGGCATGAATCGATATGAATAGATCTGCTTTAGCATCACGGGCTTTGATCATGCGTTTACGTAAGTCAACGTAATAATCACCATCACGGACTAACACGCCGCGTATTCCATCATGACGATTGATTTCATCAACTAACGCGCGCGCGATAGCGAGAACGATGTTTTTTTCGTAGACACCACTTGGCCCAATTGCCCCGACATCTGCGCCACCGTGTCCCGCATCGACTGCAACGACGATATCACGCACTACGGTGCTAAATGCTAGCTCCTTTGATATTTGAGAGATGGTTGATGACGATTCAGTCGCCGCCTCCGCAACCGCATTCTTTGGTGAAAGGTTAAGTACAACACGATGTCCATAATGCTTGTGCGGTGGTAGTCGCGAATGCTCGATCTGCACACTGTGTTTTAGGTCAAGAACCACCCGCAAGTCGCTACTATTTCGGCGAGCAAAGCGGAGACTCCGTATTGGAGTCTCCGCGACAGCGGGTAGTTTTAGAGATTTTGGCAACTCCGTGGCTGCGAAGTCGATAGCCAGTCGGTCAGGATTCCTAAACGCTGAGAGGCGATATTCTAAGGGCCTACTTACATCGAAAACGACGGTGCTTCCATCTGGGCCCGCCCATACTCGGACACGCTCGAGTTCGGCGGCAAAAACCGCGTTACAAAGAAACCCTAAAACTAAAAATACGATGCCTCGCATAACGTTAGGCGCGACCATTCATAAGCGATCTAATGTATTTTCCAGGTTATCCACAGCAATTCAAGTAAAAAATATTTAAGCCTCGTAAAACAATGAATTTTATCACTTATTCTCTATTGTCGCTAGTAGTCTGCGGCCATACTCTGTATCTGCGGACAATTTTGCGACACGTTTCACACCACACGTCCCGAGGTAGATCTCAATATCTGGGTCCGGCAGTCCACTGCGCCCATGATCGGGCCACTCAACTAAACAATCGGCGCCTACTTCGAAATACTCGTCAAGGCCGATGAATTCAAGTTCCTCCGGGTCCTCCAAACGATAAAGGTCGAAGTGATGGACCACACGATTATCCAACGTATAGCTTTCGACTAGGGTAAAGGTCGGGCTTTTGACCGCACCTTTATAGCCAAGGCGTCGCATATACCCTCTCACTAAGGTGGTTTTTCCGGCTCCAAGCTCCCCCGACAAATGTACTGTAAGCGCGACGGTCGCAGCGTCTGCGATCGCCCCACCTAGAGCCTCCATCTCTGTTGCCGTATCAATCTCGATTGTACTGGTAGCCATTTTAACCAAAGGTTGGACACGTCGATCAATTCACCAGGGCACGTATATGCGGCAACAGGTCGCTTGCGAGCAGACCCCGCTCTCCATCCGTGGCGGCGCGATCCGCCGCATTCGCATGCACGCATGCGCCGATCCGAGCAGCATCATCAATGGCTAAACCTTGAGCGACTAGCGCAGCTATGACACCAGTTAGAACGTCACCCATACCACCGCTTCCCATGCCTGGATTACCAGCACACAGTACCGCAGGTAATTGCCCATCATCGATAATAGAACCGGCGCCTTTTAAGACAATTGTACCTCCATACCTTTGTTGCAACGAACTTGCCGCCGTAAATCGATCGGCTTGAACATTCCTCGTACTTGTTGCTAGTAGTCGAGACGCTTCGCCGGGGTGAGGAGTCAAAATCCAATTGTCCCGGACAGTGGGCTCTAGCGCGAGTAAATTTAGTGCATCCGCATCTACCACCATCGGGAGTTCGCAACTCAATGCCGCAGCAAACAACGTCAATGCCCAATCAGATTCACCGAGTCCTGGCCCGATAGCAACAACATCTGCACGCGCTATCAAATCCACAAATTCGTCTACCGTTTCAACCATATGGATCATTAACTCAGGATATACGGAGGTTAAAACCCGCACCACCTCGGGATGTGCAGCAAGGCTAATCAGACCAGCTCCAGCCCTCGCTGCGGCCATGCCGGCCAACTGGAGCGCACCAGAATATCCCGGCGCACCGCCGCAAACTAGCACATGCCCATGGTCACCCTTGTGTGCAGTCCGCGCCCGGGGACGCAATTCGCTAGCCACATCACTCATAGTAAACAATCTTGAGCTTGGCTCAACTTTCGCATCGGCACACTTTGTTAGCTCTAAATCATCGAATACCACGGTACCGGCATAATCAGGACCGTCCCCAGAAAACAAACCTTGTTTCAAGACAAGAAAAGTAACTGTCAGAGTGGCACGCACCGCCTTTCCCATGCTCACGCCAGTATCGGCATTAACTCCGGATGGCATATCAACGCTGATAATAGGTCTGGAAGTTTGATTAATCCGGTCAATTGCAGCTGCGAACTCGCCCTCAACTGGCCTTGACAGACCAATCCCAAATAACGCATCAACGATCAACTCAGCGTTATCTATAGAATCGAACTCTGCTTCAAGATCTATGCCCGCGGCCACCATTGTTTCTAGACACAAACGAGCCGGCTCATCTAATCCGTCATTATTCCCCACTTGCACGACACGAACGTGATAACCCGATCCTCGCGCTAAACTGGCCAAAGCATAACCATCCCCCGCATTATTGCCGACCCCGCAAACAACCGTAATTTGAGTGATCTCGGACCACTTAGATTGTAGTTGGCGCAACACAGCAGCTGCAGCCTGCATCATTAATGCGTGAGCGCTAAAACCAAGCGCGAGCTCCAATGCTCGCACCTCAGCTGCGCGATAGAGCCCAGGTGGCAGCCTCGTTTCAGCCATCGATTTTTAGGAAATTCTGACGATAATGGCGCAACTCCCCGATCGATTCACGGATATCGTTTAACGCTAAATGCGCGCCAGTTTTTTTAAATGGCATCATTCCTGGGGACCAGCGCTTAGCGAGTTCTTTTAGCGTACTAACATCAAGATTACGGTAGTGGAAAAACTGTGCCAGCGCTGGCATATATTTGTATAGAAAGCGCCGGTCCTGACAGATGCTATTACCGCACATCGGTGATAGACCTGGCGGTACCCACTTACCCAGAAATGCTAATGTTTCGCGCTCTGCTGCTGCAATCGTTACGCTACTCGCACGCACTCGCTCGGTGAGACCAGACTTGCCATGCTGAGCCGTGTTCCATTCGTCCATTGCCGTTAAAACGCTGTCAGGCTGATGGATAGCAAACACTGGACCGTCAATCGATTCCTTGATGTGCTGATCTGTGACAACCGTCGCGAGCTCTATTATGCGATCGGTATCGGGTTCGAGACCTGTCATTTCCAGATCGATCCAAACGAGATTGGTTTGTGCAAAATCCATAGCGATTACCCCGACACCACGACATCGATTTTTTGCCAACCCTGCTGCTTTACGTTGTGGTACGTAGCAACAGCCCTAGTACTCTCGGCGGCTAGCGATCGCATGCGATAAAGTCGAACCATCAACATACTCGAGTTCCCCACCCATTGGCACGCCGTATGCGATACGTGTTGCTCGGACCTCGAATCGCGCAGCAATTTCTTTCAAATAAAAAGCGGTTGCCTCGCCTTCCATAGTGGTACCTGTTGCAACAATGAGTTCATTCACCTCCCCACGATGGAGCTGTTGTTCTAGGAGATGGATACCTAACTTCTCTGGGGTTATCCCGTCGATAGGTGATAGGTGCCCCATTAGAACGAAGTACTTCCCACGGTAGTCAGCCGCCTGATCGATCGACGCTACGTCCATTGGACTTTCAACGACACAAATGGTTGAACCGTCCCGCGAGGGCGAGGCGCATGTACGGCATATTTCAGCTTCGGAAAACGTACGGCACAAACTACACTGCCCTATACTGTTCATCGCCTCGGATATAACCCGCGCTAGCTTCAACCCTCGCGCCCGATCGCGCTCGAGTAGCTGGTAGGCAATCCGCTGCGCCGATTTCGGGCCAATGCCAGGTTGGTACTGCAATGCCTCGATGAGCTGATCCAACAATGGTTGCTCGGACACAGGGGCCCCTCCCGACACTATATTGAGAATAACAAATTTTGGTTACAGTGGAACAAGGCTGGACCGATGACACAATCTTTCACCATAGCGGACATACCGTCATCAGAACGGTAATTTAAAGCCTGGAGGAAGATTGAGTCCCGCGGTTGTACCAGTAAGCATTTCCTTACTCACGGCCTCGACTTTACGCGTTGCGTCATTCATGGCCGCAGCCACGAGATCTTCAAGCATTGCAACATCGTCAGTGAGCAGAACTGGGTCAATTTTCACCGCTTTAACGTCACGATTACCCAGCATAGTGACCTTTACCAAGCCACCACCAGACTCCCCAGCGACTTCTGTCAGGGACAATTCCGCCTGCGCGCGTTCCATATCCTCTTGCAAGCGCTGTGCTTGTTTCATGATGTTTCCGAGTGCACCTTTCATCAGTAGTTTTCAACCCTGAGACTTGGAATAGACATTATAGATCCTGATTACACCTGGCAGTGAATACTTACTTGGGATCGACCCGTTCAATTGTAGCGCCAAATTCATTTTGTAACGCCTGTACCGTTTCATCTGACTTGATAACTTTCTCAGCTTCGCGCTTCCGAGCTTTCTCCGCCTCGTGCGAACGCTTCGATGGCGTATCGAGTTCCGCTTGCTTTTCAAGCGCTAAATGTACGCGAATATCGGCATTGAGCTGTTGCTTCAATGCCTTCTCCAATCCTTGTTTTAGGCGATCGCCGCTTAAATTTTCGTGCTGCGGCTTGAGTAGTAACTCGACGACCTTTCCGTCGTAGGCCTTAAGTGCCGCATTACGTGCGAGTTCGCGCACTAGGCCATGCAGCTCTAGCTTGGAGACCATCTCGTTCCAGTCTAGTTCTTCACTTTCTTGACTTTGCATTGGGGTACTGGATTCCCCAATTGCCGGTACTGACACCATATCAGCTTGAATCTCCGTCGCTGGCGCCGCCAGATTCACGTTCTCACTCACTTTCTTTAACGGACTCTTTGGTTGCCTACCAGCCGATGCAGGGGAAATACTGCGCTTTAGTGGTTTCGTTGGTGTAGATTTCTCTCTCACTGCAAAGTCAGCCTCTACAGGTCTAAACGCCAACATGCGTAGCAGCACCATTTCGAATCCCGACTGGGGATCCGATGCGAGGGACATATCACGACGACCTACTAACCCGATTTGATAGAACAACTGACAATCTTCAGGACTTAAGCGTTGCGCTAAACCAATCACATCATTGCCTTCGTCAATCACACTTGCCTCGTCACCAAGCGCCTGGTAGACCGCGATCCGTCGCAACAGCGATAGTAACTCACCCAGTACATGATGATAATCAGGTGCGCTTTTAGCGAGTTCACGGATAAACGCAATAAGAGCAGCACCATCATCGTCGGCTAATTTTTCGACAATAGCTGTCACGTCAGCCGTTGCAATTGTACCGAGCATCGCCGCTACCTCCGGCTGGCGCAATTCACCGCCCCCGTAGGCAATTGCCTGGTCGAGTAGACTTAACGAGTCCCGAACACTCCCATCGGCCGCGTGCGCGATTAGGCTGAGCGAACTCTCGTCCGCGGGCACACCCTCGGCTTCCACGATCAAACTTAAGCGATCTATCAATTGGTCCACCGTGATCCGTTTGAGGTTGAATTGCAAACAGCGCGACAAGATTGTTGCCGGCAGCTTTTTCGGATCGGTTGTCGCCAACAAGAATTTAACGTGCGGTGGTGGCTCTTCCAGTGTTTTCAATAACGCATTGAACGAGTGCGTCGAGAACATATGTACCTCGTCGATGAGATACACTTTATACCGACCTCGAGTCGGTGCATATTGCACGTTGTCGAGTAAATCCCGCGTTTCGTCGACCTTAGTTCTGGATGCCGCATCGACTTCAATTAAATCGACAAAGCGGCCTTCATCTACTTCTTGGCAAGAAGTGCAAGCTCCGCAAGGTGCACTACTAACACCTTGCTCACAGTTAAATGCTTTTGCGAGTACCCGGGCGAGCGACGTCTTTCCAACGCCCCGGGTGCCAGTAAAAAGATACGCATGATGAAGACGATCGGTGTCTAACCCATTAATCAAAGCCCGCAACACATGCCCCTGCCCAACCACCTGGTCAAAACTGCTCGGTCGCCATTTTCTCGCGAGAACCTGATAACTCATAGATCCAATTACATCGTTCTGATTGCAGAAACCATCCTATACATGACTCATCGTCCCTGGGCTCTGGCAATTCCGCCTAACGTAGGACAGCGGATCATCGAATATAGGGCGGCGGCTGTGCCAGCCGCACCTCGGCGCCCGCGCCACCACTACCGTTGCTCCCTTCCGGGCCTGGCGGGGTTCGTAGCTTAACGTCGCGAAGGGACCGGCACGGCCACCATCGATTGCCTTATTGTAAAGTGTTCGGGTAGTAATTTGCGAATATGATGTAAGAAAATACTCTTTTGCAAGAACCGGCAGTAATAGCTAACAACAATGAACGACCAGATGAATACGCGGCCCCAACGCTCTATTGATTTCGATGGAGCGCGAAACTTTCGAGATCTTGGCGGCCTCCCTACCCAATTTGGTGAAACTCGATTCGGTATTTTGTATCGCTCGGATAGGCTTTCGAATTTGAGCTTCCGGGATTACGAGCGTCTGCGTGTATTAGGAATTAAGACCATCATCGATTTGCGTAGTCGAGAAGAGCGCGAACGGGCGCCAAATCGATTGCCCAAAGAGATGCTTCTTAGCCAATTGGAGCGCCCATTTTTACCACGCGAAACCCTATCAATGTTTAATGCGATAAATACGGGTGAGTTCGACGCGGAAGCGAGCTACGCAGCAATGATCAGACAATACCAGGCACTCGCTCTGGAACACACGCAGGATTATCGTCGTATTATCGATGACCTACTCAAACCAGGGGCTACGCCAGCAATCTTCCACTGTACTAGCGGCAAGGATCGCACAGGCATGATCGCCGCTATCCTTTTGCTCGCCCTTAAAGCCCCTACTAGCGCAATCACCGATGATTATGCGATGACGCAGGGTCGAGTCGGCAAAGTAGATTTTTTCAATGACACTGCAAACGGGAAAGCAATAGAAACTGTCATGTCAGCAAAACCCGAATATTTATTGGCAGCCATCGACGCGATGGAAAGCGCGTTTGGATCGATTACAATTTATCTTCGCGATGGAATTGGGTTAACTCCTTCAAAACAACTACAACTGAAAGAGCTGCTGATTGGTATGTGAACAGAGGCAATACGATCGCTTGAATCGTTCGTGAGAACCATCAATAGTCCACCTTAATTATTAATTGAATGGAACGCTTCTATGAAGAATTTTAAACAAATCATTTTGATGCCAAGTTTCGTACTAGCCGTGGTGACTGGTATCTCTAGCGGTATGGTTTTCGCCGACAACGACCACTCGACGATTAACCATTCGGCTCTAACTACTGACTATAAGGCCGCCAGTAGCGGCACCCAAAATCTTACCCTTGGGCCGGTTACAATAAAGATGTTGCTCGATGAATCAAATCTCGGACGAGGCGATATCGAGGTAGGAGAACTAACCCTGCCCCCAGAGTATGGGAAGGGTGTTCCTCATCCACATGGAAGCCTCGAAATTTTTTACGTCGTTAAAGGAATATTGGGACACGAAGTCAATGGGAGAACCTACACGCTAAATCCGGGTGACCTCGGATTTGTTAATCCAGGCGACCAGGTGCGCCACTCTGTGCTGTCGGATATCCCTGTCAAGGCTATCGTGATTTGGTTGCCGGGTGGAGAAGCTGCTGCGTTAGTTGCACACGCAGGATTCAAACGCGAAAAAATCGAATAACATTATGTCTAACGACCCTATCACAATAATCCCACTCAGTCCTACAATTGGTGCAGAGATTCGTGGCGTGGATTTGGCCACTAATTTGTCAGATGCCACCATTGCGGAGATTCGCAGGGCATGGCTTAAGTATCTGGTTATTTTTTTCCGCG
>Ga0310344_10004357_pt1 | contig 10517 bp, 12 predicted proteins | sample HC15DNA20200_MG_FD_203801 | JGI IMG/M metagenome (GOLD analysis project Ga0310344, IMG submission 203801) | Marine microbial communities from station ALOHA, North Pacific Subtropical Gyre - HC15-DNA-20-200_MG | ecosystem: Environmental > Aquatic > Marine > Oceanic | place: Pacific Ocean: North... | reverse complement strand
TATAGCTACATTTGCCTGTTTATCGGTAAACTCGGATACATTTAGTATATTCAATCTACCCTCTTTGATTAAGCCAACTGGATTTGTCATATCTGGATCTAAAATTTCAGAAGATCTATTTCGCGCATCATCAATTTTATCTTGCACTCTGTCAGCAGAATGCCTGTCTTCTTTTCTATCTGGGTTTGCACCAATGTATTGTACTTGGGAATCAAGTGCTTCCCAAAAGTTTGCAGATTCCTTAACTTCTGGTGTAAAGGCAAGTCGTAAAATTCTCTGTTGCACATCAGCACTTTCTCTAATCTCTAATACATCTGAAAGTGTATCAGCCTCTAAAAGTCTAGGATTTATCTTTGCGTCAATGACGTTAATTTTTGGAATGTCTAGATCAGAATAGTCATTATGATAATCAAATATTATAACGGTTCCATCAAGATTTGCGATTTGTTTTGCAAGTAGTGTGACTAGATTACTTTTTCCCATACCAGTCATAGCAAGTATTCCAACATGACGTGAAACAATCTTGTTCAAATTTATCATAGAATCTATTTCGGAATTTCGTAGAAGGTTTCCAATCGTTATCCATTCTTTATTTTCAGGACCAAAAATCTGTCCAAGATCATCTTTCGTCGCTTGCATAATCTGTGCGCCTGGTACTGGTGGGACGGCAGGAAGTATTGCTTTACCTTTTCTCAACGAATCTAAGAATCCTAAAATTCTAATTGATGCAGTATAACTTTTATCGCGTTTATTGATCTCAGCAATCTCAATACTTTCCAAAGCCTCATCAAAGTTACTAACATCGTCTAGTGCAGCACTAGAAACAACTGATTTTTCAGCCAAGCCAATAATTTTTCCTTCTGCAGAATCAATAATGACATATTCGCCTATTGGAAGTGATCTTGATGTTTGTGCAGTTACCAGTGTTGGCATTGATTCACCAATCACAAATCCTAGGCTCAACCTAATACCTCCCTAGAGCCAATTTCATTCGAAAGTCCATGAATGTTTGCAAGTTTGACTAAATCTTTTCCAGAAATCTTGCAATTATTATGTGCAAGTTTTAGTGAATATGGGTAACCACCAATACTGTTTTTGTAAATTTTATTCATAATCGACTTTACATCTTCATTTGAATACCCGGTTCCAAATAACTCAATCTTGATTAATGGTAATGATTCAGAAAGTCTGGCAAAAACAGTTGTAATTGTTTTATCTTTTCCAAAATTAGAATCCTCAAAAATTTTACTAAATCCTGGTTTTGTTGTAGCATGATTATAATAGAAGATATCTCCAGCTATGGAATCAAGTCCTTCAAACTGTTTTCTGGTGTTAGATGTTTTTGAAATAAAGATAACATTTCCTCTTTTGGTAATGGATGATACTATAGAATCTGTAAGATCTTTTTGTCTTGTCATAAATTGTGAATATAGTGAGCCATCCATGAGAACTAAATCAGTATTTTCTACAGTTTGTTTACATGCTTCTATCTCCATTTTGCTTGCGAGTGATGCAAGTTGTGGGTTTATGTCCAAACCAAACTCATGTAAGTCAACTAGGATCTCTCCATCAGATTTAACAGACACTGCAGTGACGGCCCAAAGCTCAGCACCTTGAAATTTTGTACTGTTAAAACTGCTGTCAATTCCTGCAGAGATTACATCCTCTCTTTGAGGAGTATGTTCAATCCAATTATCTTTGGCTTTTTGTACTATCTGATTAAATTTTGGTCCTTTTAGGATTGAGAGTGTTTGGTCCCTGTTTTTGATTGCATCCTTAAGTACGCTATTGAGCATAATGACTATTTTGAGTATTGATGAATATGAAGATTAGGGTATAATGATAGCTATGTATGTGTTAGTAGTTGGCAATGAAATAAAAATACATAAAAATGAACATCGTTATGGACGACATATCATTTGAAAAATCATACAAGATTTTCGAATCAGAATCAAATGAATTGAAAAATACCATAGAACCTATCCTAAATAAATCTGAGAGAACCATATCTGAGATAATCCAGTCATATTATCAGGTAATGAAAGTGAATACACTTGCTAAATTATTAAAACAAGAACTTCAGCCTCAACCAGATCCTAATCATCAAAAATTATTAGATGGTATAAACAAGGTTCAACAGCAGATTACAGAACAATTCAATATGTCAATACATCCAGCAACATTATCATATCTTACAAACTCGATTCAATCCCACACTGATCATCTTAAATCATTGGCACGTGAATCTGGGAAAAAATCAAAAGAAGTGATAGAGGCAGAAGCTAATCTATACAAGGAATTACGTGAATTAATGAGTACTAAAGAATTTGTAGAGCAGTATGAAAATGGATTAAAAGATGATTGAAGACATAGGAAAAAACCTAGTTCAATTGAAACAAGAGTTTAGGGATATTTATTCAGGGACTAGTCACATTCAGGAAGTAATACCACTGTTAAAATCTGATTCGTTTCCAATTGATCAAAATGAATTAGACTTACTTCATCTGTTTGTAACAAAGAACCCAATCTACTACAATTCATATCAGCAAAAAATTAATGATATTGAGTGCATGGTATATGAAGGAGATATAAACAAATACTGGTTGAACAGCATTACTCATGGTTCTAGTTACCAACCATTTTCTCCAACTTGGGTTCTCTCTGCATATGTAATTGCATCGCTTGCCAAAACTTTCAACTACAAAGAAGTGTTAGACATAGGATCCGGTGATGGGCGTATTGCATACTGCGCAAAAATTTTAGGATTGTCTGCTTATGGAATTGAAATAGATGACATGTTAGTAGACTTGCAAAAATCACTTTGTGATTTCACTAAAATAGATTTGAAAATAATATGTGCGGATGCAGTAAAATTTGAGTATAAGGATCTAAATTTAGAAAAACCAGCATTTTTCATAGGAGGATTAGCTCAGATGGGAGGTGACGTAATTGCAACTAGCATTATAGAAAATCTTGATTCAGAGTTGAAACAAAAGGCATGTATGGTTTTTGCAGGAAGTTATTCAGAAAAATACTCTTTTGGAGACACTTCTGATGGTGGCTGGGGTAAGATAATTGATAAGAATGGATTAAAAATTATAGAATCAGTTTTTCTACCTACTGTTTGGAGTTTTAATCAAACAACTGACACTTCATACATATTTACAGAATTCATCTAGACATCACTCACACATCTAAATCCAGAAAGCATCCATCTTTCATCTAAGCGGAAAAAATTACGATACGAACCACGTATGGACAAGGCAGGAGTACCAAATGAACCACCTCTTAACACTTTCTGGTTGGTAAACCATTTGTCATTATATTCATCAAATCCTGACTTAAAGCCAGGATATCCAACAAATTCAGATGACGTCCATTCCCAAACGTCACCAATCATCTGATAACAGCCATAGTGACTTTTTCCATTTTCATATGACCCAACATTTGTGCAACTCCAAATACGCGAATCCAAAAGGTTTGCATGATTTTTAGTTGGAGGTTCATCACCCCATGGAAAAATTGTTTTAGTATTTTTTTCTTCATCCCATAGTGCAGCCTTTTCCCATTCAGATTCTGTTGGTAATCTTTTACCAGCCCATTTACAAAATGCCATTGCTTCGTAAAAACTCACATGGCAAACTGGTTCATCAGGATTAATCTTTCGTTTACCAATAAAGTCTCTCACAAACCATCCATCACCTTCTTTCTCCCAATACATTGGTGCTTTCCACTCATTTTTCTTTACAATATCCCATCCATCTGAAAGCCAGAACGAAAAGTTGTCATATCCACCATCCTCAATAAATTCTAGATACTGTACATTTGTAACTGGAAAATTTTCAATCTGAAAATTGTTAAGGTATACTTTATGCTCAGGTAATTCAATGTCATAGCAAAAATCATTACCCGAATATCCCATATTGTAGATGCCTCCTGGAATTTTGATAGATTTTCGCTTCAAACCAGATAGTTTTTCTACATTTATCATCTTGACAGGTCTATAATGATCACCAAGTAGATGTTGTAAGTCATAAACAAGCAATTCCTGATGCTGACATTCATGATGGATTGACATAGTAAATAGATAAGATGCTTCTGAGGTTAGTGGATTCTGCAAAACGTCTGTAACTTTTTTGGTAATTAGATCATAGTATTCTAGAATTTGAGCAGTTGTTGGTCTTGACACCAGTCCACGTTTTGCTTTATCGTGTGGGTTTCCAAATTGGTTGTAGTATGAATTAAGGTATTTTGAGAATTCCTCTGAATAAAATTCATAATTTTTTTGTATTTTACTCAAAACAATCTCATTTAACCAACTAACATGTCCTACGTGCCATTTTACTGGACTCGTAAAATATGCTGTCTGCACTCCGAAATCATCTTTTTCCAACGTTTTTACTAGTTCTAGAGTTCTGGAGCGAGTTTCTTCAAATTGTTTTAAAAGTGTGTTCTGTACATTCTGCTCTAATGTCATAATCAGTTGCAGTTTTTTTGAATTAATTAGTTTTAGTACCCTCTAGCAAAGAGTGGTCTAATTTTGCTTTGACCATCGCAATAGATGCATTTTGAGCCATCATCCTCACAACCATTTGGTATTACCCTAATATCAGCACCATTTTCTTCCTTTATTTTTTCCTCACATGATGGATTATCACATATCGGTGCCTTGATGAGCATTCCTTTTTCTAATTCAGATTTGAATTCACCGTAAGTTTCCAAGGTGACAGTTCTTTCGTCAAGAATTTTTTTTGCATTCGCAAACATATCATCATGCATTTTATCTAATTGAGCAATAACATCAAGACTATCATAAGATGTGAGTGAGAGTTCTTGTTTTTGTCCATTATCCCTTCGCACAAGAATAAGTTGGGACTTCTCAAGATCTTTTGGACCAAGTTCAACCCTTATTGGAACTCCTTTCATTTCCCAGTCATTGAATTTGAATCCAGGCGTTACTTGGTCTCTATCATCTAAATGTGCACGAATGCCATCACGTTCTAACTTATCTTTAACATCTCTTGATTTTTCTAGAATTGTTTCTCTCTCTTCATCTGAATGATATATTGGGATTATTACTACCTGAATTGGTGCAACTCTAGGTGGTAACACAAGACCTTTGTCATCACCATGTACCATGATCATCCCACCAATCAATCTCCAAGACACACCCCATGATGTTTGCCATACAAAACTCTCAACATTATTCTTGTCGGCATATTTTACTTCGAATGGTTTTGAGAAATTCTGTCCAAGAAAGTGAGTCGTTCCCATTTGGAGAGCTTTTCCATCAGGCATCAGTGATTCCATTGTGAGTGTGTAGACTGCGCCCACAAACTTCTCTTTTTCAGATTTTCTTCCGGTAATTACAGGAATTGCAAGCTCCTCTTCGACGGTTTTTTTGTAAATTTCTAAAATATCAGTGACCTCTTTTTCAGCTTCACCTTTATCAGTATGTGCAGTATGACCTTCTTGCCATAAAAATTCTGAAGTTCTCAGAAATGGTTTCGTTCCTTTGATTTCAGCTCGTAATGCAGAATTCCAAAAATTAATTTTTAGTGGAAGGTCTCTCCAACTTCTAATCCATTTAGCATACATTGTGTATGCTAATGTTTCGGATGTTGGACGTAATGCAAGCTTGTCGCCAATCTCACCATCGCCAGAATGTGTGACCCAAAATACTTCTGGATTAAAACCAGTGAAATGATCTTTTTCTTTTCCAAGAAGTGACTCTGGAATAAGTACTGGTAGGAATCCATTCCGATGTCCTGTTGCAGCTAACTTGGAATCTAATGATGATTTCAATGACTCCCAAATTGAATACCCATCTGGTCTCAAAACAATAAGACCCTTAACTGGCGCATAATCTGCTAATTCTGCCTTGATCACAACTTGGGTATACCATTCACTAAAGTCATCATTTTTCTTTACTGTTATTCCAGCCTCTTTTCCCATAAATTTGACAATAATTTTGGAATTATTTAGTCTTCTTTACAATCAATTCTATGTATTAGAAGCAAAAAATTAAACATATATTCACAGGATAATTTGCATTCAGCATGGCAGGTCAAAATCTCTTAGACATTGTTGAAAAAATTGTAGCCCTTGATGGCAGTATGAGATTTGCATCAATAATTGATCATAATGGTAACATAGTAGAGGGAATTATGAAGGAAGGTAAATCATCATTAGAGTCACAAAAACAAGAAGAGCATTTTTGTAAACAAGTTGCCAAAAGGAGAAAAATGAGAAAGGAGTTTGATAGACAATTAGGTAAGGTTCGATATGTACATGTTGAAAGAGAGAAAGTAACTCAGTTTGCTATATACACCAAGCGTAAGATAATCTTTGTTACACTGGAGCCTGAATTATCCATTCAGCGTAAAATGAAGATAGTGAATAGTATAAAGCGTATTTCAGCAAATATCTAAAATTACAGTTTATCGCCTTTACATAGAACGTTTCCCATTACTCTACTTTGAAAATTTGGGCAAACAAAGCACTGTATAAATTGTATTTCATCGTTTAACACAGGACAATCTACATATTCTTGTTTCATTCGTTTTAGCATTTTTGGACTGACACCTTTTAACTTCAATTTACCTTTCTCATCCATCATTCCAGAAGCTTTTAGTTCTTGCTTAACATCATCAGGTAATTTTTGACGACCCTCTCTGGATTTTATTCCAACTTCATATTTGTGTTCTAATTCATCTACCATCTTACTTGATCTATTGCTTGTTGTCTGAGGCGTGATTTAATACTAGCTATTATAGATCGGCACAATAAGTTTCAACTTTTATATGATTGAATTCTTGCTTTGAAAATAGAATACAATTGTTAGCAATTTTTGATGTAGAGGGTGTACTGTATGATGCTGAATATCTTCCTATTTTGGCTGAAAAAGTAAACAAAGAGCAGGAAATTTGGGATATCACAAAAAAAGGAATACAGGGATTGATTAACTGGGAAGAAGGTTTACAAAAAAGAGTAGAACTACTCAAAGGAATAACATATGAGACATGCGTAGAAGTTGCTGAATCATTACCAATTATGACTGGCGCAAAGCGAGCATGCATGTCTTTAAAACAAGCAGGGTGGAAAATTTTAGCTGTATCAGGCGGGTTTACTATAATGACTGATAGACTTGTGAAGGAGCTTGACCTGGACTATGTTTTTTCAAATGAATTGAACTTTAAAGATGGTAAGTTAGACGGTGTTACAATTCATGTTAACTCAGACAAAGCCAAATCGGCAAAAATAAAAATTGATGAGTGGGGTATACCAAAAGATGAGATTGCAGTAATTGTTGATGGTGCAAATGATCTTAAATTATTAGATATTTGTGGACTAGGAATTGCATACAGAGCGCAGGATATTGTTAAAGATTTGGCAACAGTTAGCCTAGAGGAAAAGGACCTCTCAAAAATAATTCCTATCATTAATAGTCATTACAAACTAAAAACACCCTTACAAACTGTATAGTTATAATAAAAATTCAATTATAATGCATAATACGTCAGTTTAGAAGATGAGTATTAACATCATACCACTAACATTCAAAGAAGACATTCAACCAGGCGATGACATTCCAGGAATAATTCTAGCATCTGGCCCCTCAATTGGCGACGGTGATATTATAGTAATCTCACAAAAAATTATATCAAAACAAGAAGGGCGTGTGATAAACCTTCATTCTGTAATTCCTTCTGAACTTTCTGTTGGAATTGCATCTGCATATGAGAAAGATCCAAGATTGGTTGAGGTAATTCTTTCAGAATCAAAACGAATTGTTAGAATGGGACACGGAGTAATTATCGTAGAAACAAATCATGGTTTTATTTGTGCAAACGCAGGAATTGATGAAAGTAATGTAGAGAAGGGATTTGTCACATTATTACCATTAGATCCTGATAAATCAGCAAAAAAAATTAGAGATTCAATACTTAAAATAACAGGGAAAAATACTGCAGTACTAATTTCAGATACATTTGGTCGCCCATTTAGATTAGGACAAACAGATCATGCAATTGGAATTGCTGGAATAGAATCAATAAAAAGTTATGAAGGTGAATCTGATACATTTGGCAAAATCATGCGTGTTACCGCGATAGCAGTTGCAGATGAGTTATGTTCCGCATCTGAATTAGTCATGGGAAAAACAAACAAAACACCTGTTGCAGTAATTAAAAATTATAATTTTGAATCTAAAGATGAAAGTATTAGTTCAGTTATACGTGATGAAAAAGACGATTTGTTTAGATAATTCAGTTAGTTAATTAGTTCAAAGAAAGTGATGATTGTAGGAATGAACCATCTTAGAACAGAGATTCACTGCCATAACGTTTACTCAAATGATCATTTGGGTGATCTGGAACCTCCATTTGATTGTGATGTAACTATATCAGCACAGCTTGAGCAATCGCTGAAAGCAGATCTAGATGTATTATTTGTAACAAATCATAATACATTGGATGGCTATACACAGATGTTAGAGTATAAGGAAAACCATGAAAAATTTTCTAAACTTAGAATATATCCTGCAGAAGAGATTACAACCGATAAAGAATCACACGTCTTAGTTTATGGTCTTTCCGAAGAGATCAAACCAAATCAAACATTAGATGAGATACTTGACGCTGCAAAGTCACAAGGAGCAGTAACAGTTGCCCCCCACCCATTCAGTCTAATAGATGCACTACGTGAGGATTCTATAAAATGTGATTTGTTTGAGGTTTTTAACAGTTCAAATATTGATATATTTTCTAATAAAAAGGCAGAGATTTTTGCTAAAGAAAATAACTTAGATGTGATAGCAGGAAGTGATTCACATGTTGTCTCTACAATTGGCAGGTGTACAAATTTAATAGAATCTGAAAATTCACTTGATGATGTAATTTCAGCCCTAAGAAAAAAGAGAGTATCAATCGAAAATACAGATTATGTCTCAAGAAATGAAATTCTGCAACATATACAATACAAAATAGAAAATTCAAAGGAATACATTGATTGGTATGTTAGAGAATTCTATCCCAAATTCATTTCATTATTCAACATTTCACACAAATTCTATATGTCTACCAGAAGAAATTATTTTTGGAATATAGTATACAAATTAGCAGTATTTAGTTTGAAAAGAATTTCATATAAAATTAATTTTGAGGGATATGATCCATATGCATTCAGAACAAGAGATATACCAACTATCACCAGAATGATATTTTAAATTCAAAACAGGTAATATCAAAACCAAATAGATTTTAATATAGACAAAAAAAATTAGAATGTAGAAAATGTCTGAATCAGAAAAAAAACTAGATGTACGAGGATTGTATTGTCCTTCTCCTGTAATGCAAACAGTTGTTGAACTTGCAAAAATGCAAACTGGTCAGACTCTTGTTGTTCTTGCTGATGACCCTGCTGCTGAAGATGACATAAGTGATATGTGTCGTACACGTGGACATGAACTTGTGGACTTGAAAAAAAATGGCAATGACCTAGAATTTATTATAAAAAAAATAAGATGATTCTATTTTTGCTCAGATAAATATTTGTCAACATCAATTGCAGCCATACAACCATATCCTGCAGCAGTTACGGCCTGTCTGTATCTATGATCATGGACATCACCAGCTGAGAATACACCATCTACACTTGTTTGGGTGTTTTTATTGAGAATTATGTATCCATTTTCGTCTAAATCAAGTTGGTTTTTGAATAATGATGTATTTGGTTCATGACCAATGGCAACAAAAACTCCAGCTAAATCAATACTGGTCTCCTCTCCAGTTTTCGTATTTTTTAGAATAACCTGTTGCACTTTTTGATCACCTTTAATATCCAAAACTGTATTATTCCAATGCACAGTGATTTTTTCATTGTTTAATGCGCGTTCCTGCATTATCTTACTTGCACGAAATTCATCTCTGCGATGTATGATGTGAACCTTTGAAGCAAATTTTGTGAGAAACGTTGCTTCTTCCATACACGAGTCACCACCACCAACTACAGCAAGCTCTTCACCTCGAAAGAACGCACCATCACACGTAGCACAATATGAGACACCTTTTCCAGCAAATGTTTGCTCTCCTGCAATACCTATTTTTCGTGGTGTTGCTCCTGTACACACAATTACGGTTTTAGCCTCAAAATTGGTAGATGCAGTTGAAACTTTGAGTGGGGTTTGACTAAAATCTACACTTGTTACTACGTCATCAATAATTTTTGTACCCATACGTTCCGTTTGCTTTCTCATAATTTGCATGAGATCAGGTCCCATTATACCTTCATCAAATCCCGGATAGTTTTCAACATCAGTTGTATTCATCAACTGTCCACCAGGCAATAGACCTGAAATAAGAACAGTGTCATGTCGTGCTCTAGAACAATATATCCCTGCTGTATATCCTGCAGGTCCAGCACCAATAATTATAACATCATATATCATAATTCAATTCAATGTTTTTGACATTTAAATCATCACTGAGAGTCTAGAATTTTTTGATGTTTATCACAAA
>Ga0310344_10004356_pt1 | contig 10518 bp, 8 predicted proteins | sample HC15DNA20200_MG_FD_203801 | JGI IMG/M metagenome (GOLD analysis project Ga0310344, IMG submission 203801) | Marine microbial communities from station ALOHA, North Pacific Subtropical Gyre - HC15-DNA-20-200_MG | ecosystem: Environmental > Aquatic > Marine > Oceanic | place: Pacific Ocean: North... | reverse complement strand
AACAGTGAAGGCGGTCCGGAAGGAACTACAACCGGGCCAGATCCTTGTGTCGATGGTCGTACCTTTGGCTAGCTCAATTGGAGACAGTCCGGTGAGGACCATCGGAGTCCGGCAGGGCTCTGCTGCCGAACTGGTAAAAAGCCTTGTGCCGAAAGGTGTGAAGGTAGTATCGGCTCTCCAAAATGTGTCAGCCCAGGGTCTACAATCTTTGGATGAAGACGTACAGTGCGACGTTGTCATCTCCGGCCCGAAAGATGGGCGTGAAGAAGTCGCAAAGTTGTGCGCCCTTATTCCTGGGCTCCGAGCGGTAAATGGGGGGGATCTTTCTAACGCCCGTGTTGTGGAGGACCTCACAGGTCTTCTGATCGGTCTTAATATTCGCTATCGGATGCCGAAAGGAATCGGGATCAGGTTTCCGGGGCTACCTGAATAATTCGAAGAGGAAGAGGAATGTCTGAACTAAAAGAATTTCTGCGGGAACGAGCTCAAGCCTCGTTTAGTTCCCGTGTAGAAAACAATCCCTATCCCGGTCGTGGACTAGTTTTAGGTCGAGATGAGTCCGGGGACTGGCTGCAGATTTATTGGATTATGGGTAGGTCCGAGAACAGCCGAAATCGCCGGTTTATAAGTGAAGGAGGGGAGTTAAGGACCGAGCCCGTTGACCCGACGACGGTCGAAGATCCGAGTCTAATCATCTATCGAGCAATGGCGGAGCAAGGTAAGCAATATTTAGTGACTAATGGTGATCAGACCGACACCCTTCTAGAAGGCATAGGTAGAGGAGAAACATTTGAGGTAAGTCTCGGCAGGCGTGAAAGAGAACCCGATGAGCCCAACTACACACCGCGAATTTCAGGAGTTATTGACTTGAGAGGGAAGGCCCCATCAATTTTTCTGGGGCTATTAAAGGCGAACCCAGCTGATACCTCTTACACCGATAGAAATTTTTATCGCCCTGCCTCGCCACCAAATGGTCTCGGTCTAGCACTGACTACTTACGAAGGTGATGGTAGTCCATTGCCAAGTTTCTCAGGAGACCCGCTGTGGTTCCCCACGGAGGCTGGTCCAGAACAAGCCATTGAAAGATATTGGGGAGCTTTAGACGCCGACAATCGCGTTGCACTTGCAGTGAAATGGATTCCAGCTTCAGGGGGCACGAGCCGGCTTTTCCTGCGAAATCGTTACTAAGCACTGCAAGGCTCGATGAAACGCTCTCAAAGCTAACGAAAGTCGCTCGGATTCGAGTCGTCACCCCAGGGGAATTCTCTCGGACACCCAGTATTGGTGTACTTTTTTGTTTTCACACACAAGGTTTTGTGGTTAAGAGCCTTTTTCGCTTGACGGGTGATCCCACCGGGAGTAACAAAGTCTCTTACGGGGATGAGTATCCTTCTGTTGGCCTGGGGGGGTTCGAAAGAACTGTAGGCCGTCAGAGGGAATGAACTGGCAGCAGGACGGAGGACTTGCACCGGTTCGGGGGCCCCGGGGAGTTCCCGGGGCCTCACTCGACCACGGAATTTGATCGTTGGATGACAAGGGCATTGATTTGCCGTTCGCAGTTAAAGCTGTCGCGAAAAAATCTCGAAAGAATCTGACAGCTTCTTAACCGATGGGGGTATATGTGGACGGTGTCGAGAAGAGTTCAAAATGGGGCGTAGCAGACAGCAAATGTCAGTCATGCATCTGAGCGTTGATGGGCGAAAATAGGCTTTTAGGGGGATGATAGTGGATCGAATAAGCGGAAGCGGAGCTAAGAAAAATCGAAAAGGGTCTACCTCGAAAAAGCTAGGTGCCGGACTAAGAATACCGAGACATTTTACAAAGAAAGGGAGTTCGCCTTTCGACGAAGTCGAGTGGGAACGCCGAGTTGCGACGATAACTAACGAGCGCGGCGAGGTCATTTTCGAACAGAAAGACGTTGAGGTACCTGAAGGATGGTCACAACTTGCAACAAATGTGGTTGTGTCTAAGTACTTCAGAGGTCACCTAGGTACACCGGAACGTGAAAGCAGCGTTAAGCAGTTGATCGGTCGTGTTGTCGGCCGGATCTGCGAATGGGGAGATGAGTCCGGTTATTTCGCGACCGAATCTGATCGGGATGCCTATAGGGACGAACTTACTTTCTTACTCGTTCACCAGAAGATGGCTTTTAACAGTCCCGTATGGTTTAACCTGGGTGTAAAGGGCACACCACAGCAGGCAAGCGCCTGTTTTATTAATTCCGTTGACGACACGATGGAATCGATCATGGATCTAGCCAAGACAGAGGCAATGCTCTTTAAAGGCGGATCAGGTACGGGCTCTAATCTTTCCCAAATTCGCTCTTCTAAGGAGCCTCTGGCAGGCGGGGGAGTAGCGTCGGGTCCAGTTTCATTTATGAAAGGCTACGACGCTTTTGCCGGCGTGGTCAAGTCCGGTGGAAAAACACGACGGGCTGCGAAAATGGTTATTTTGAATGTGGATCACCCCGATATCCACGACTTCGTGAGGTCAAAATCCGATGAAGAGAAAAAGGCTTGGTCGCTGATTGACGCCGGATACGATGGTGGTTTTAACGTGCCCGGTGGTGCTTACGACTCAGTATTTTTCCAGAATGCTAACCATTCAGTTCGAGTGACCGATGAATTTATGGAAGCTTCAACTTCGGGTGGAACCTTTAATACAAGAGCTGTGACCAGCGGGGAGATTGTAGAGACTTTTCCGGCGAAGGACTTGCTCAGGGAAATCTCTGAGGCGGCTCATGTATGCGGTGATCCCGGGATGCAGTTTGATACGACCATTAACCGTTGGAATCCAGTTAAGAACTGCGGTCGTATCAACTCTAGCAATCCCTGTTCCGAGTATATGTTCCTTGATGACACAGCCTGCAATCTCGCAAGCTTGAATTTGATGACATTTCTCGACGAGGAAGGAACTTTTGAGGTTGATGATTTCCGTCGAGCCTCGGCCCTAACGATCCTCGGCCAAGAAATTGTTGTTGATCACGCATCTTATCCGACTCCAAAGATCGAAAAGAACAGTCACATATATCGTCCTTTGGGGCTTGGATACGCAAATCTAGGTGCGCTTCTAATGTCTCAGGGGCTACCTTACGACAGCGAAGAAGGTCGTAACGTATCTGCAGCGATCACTTCTCTTATGTGCGGAGAGGCGTATCGCATGAGCGCTGAAATCGCTGAAGCTATGGGGCCTTTCAGTAAATTCCGGGCTAACAAAAAACCATTCCTGGAAGTTATCGAGCTTCACAAGCATGCTGCAGAATGTGTGCAGTCCTCGGGGGTTCAAGAGGATCTTTGGGAAGCCGCGAGAGTCTCATGGGACGACGCACTGAGTCTTGGAAGAAAACACGGTTATAAAAATGCTCAAGTTACGGTACTTGCTCCGACCGGGACAATCGCTTTCATGATGGACTGCGACACTACCGGTGTAGAGCCCGACATTGCTTTAGTGAAATACAAGAAGTTGGTGGGCGGTGGTCTCCTTAAGATAGTGAATAACACGGTGCCTATGGCGCTCAGGAAACTTGGATATCAGGAAGACGAGGTCGAAGAGATCGTTTCCCACATCGACCAGAATGAAACGATCGAAGGTGCTCCGGGTCTTTCCGATGAAGACCTGCCGGTATTTGACTGTGCGTTTAGGGCTTTAAATGGCAGTCGTTCAATACATTGGCAGGGACACATCAGGATGATGGGGGCTGTTCAACCGTTTCTTTCTGGTGCCATCAGTAAGACGGTTAATCTGCCAACTGACGCCTCCGTGGAGGATCTTTCGGAAGCCTACCTTGAAGGTTGGCGACTGGGTTTAAAGGCATTAGCTGTGTATAGGGACGGTAGTAAGCGAACCCAGCCTCTGAACGCTGGTAAGGAATCTGACGACAACGTGATCTCTCTCGAAGAGAGACGGCCCGTAAGGCGTAAGTTGCCGGATGAGCGTAGTGCGATGACACACAAGTTTGTGATTGCTGGGCACGAAGGTTACTTGACGGTTGGTAAATATGAAGACGGTGACCCCGGAGAAATTTTTCTTCGCATGTCGAAAGAAGGAAGCACAGTATCCGGTTTGATGGATACGATTGCTACGATGACTTCTATGGCTCTCCAGTATGGAGTTCCTTTGAAGGCGTTAGTAGACAAGTTTAGCCACACACGATTTGAGCCAGCCGGTTTCACAAATAATCGCGAGATCCCGATGGCTAAGTCGACAATGGACTACATTTTTCGGTTCTTGGGTAACAGGTTTCTTCGCGAAGGAGCCGTGCCTCAAGATGAACAAGAGACTTATGCCGAACAGGTAGGTTTGGTGTCAGAGCCTGAGGCAGAGCCTCGTATTGCAATAGCTGGTGGTTCCGTTGACGAGTCGCCTGTTAACTCGAGATCCTTCGTAAATCAGGCTGACGCACCGAGTTGCAGTGAATGTGGCGATATCATGGTTCGTAACGGTGCCTGCTATAAATGCCTCACATGTGGTTCTACGAGTGGTTGTAGCTAAGTCCGACGAGAACTAGAAGTTATTCTTTGTGGGTTAATAAAGCCAACGTCCGTTTCGGAAACGAAAGATTTCGGTAACGGTGTGAGTCCCACTTCGTTCGCATGATATCTCTTTATCTCTGTGGCACTTGACCAGGTGCTCTTGGTATTGAAGAACACCGATGAATGGGACGGGCGATTTGTTGGTTTCTTTTAACTCGATTTTATATCTAGAGCTGTAGCCACGATAGCTGACAGCTCCTTCAACTCGTTCGGTCTCTGACGCATTCCGTAACTTTTTCATCCAACCGCGTGCGAATGTTTCCAGGGTCAATTGGGCGTTTTCTGCATTGTATGTCGCTACCGTATCTTCTTCAGAGCCCTCTGCTGCAAGGGATGAGAAAAGTAGACTTGCTAAAAGTGTATATGCCCTGAGGTGCTTCATAGTCGTTGCCCTGCGTTACCTCAGACTATTGGCTCTGAGTGTGGTCTTTTCTTGTTACTCCTGGTTAAGGTAGACGATTGCTGACCTTTAGTGCGGCAGGTCTTAGTTAAAGGATGGACAAGGAGAGCAAAAATCGAGGAAAGATTGAAGTCTCTTAAGTGCGGAGATCATACTGTTGGTATTTAAGCTGAGGCATGTGTTGTGCCATGACTGGAAAATGATGCCTTAAGTACGCTTAGAATGCGTCTGGATGACTTTTTTCGTGGTCCCTTCGCTCTGCGCTTTCGGGCCAGATCATCCTAGGTATTCTCTTGAGTGATGGAACAGCGAATACTCGTAATAGATGATGAACCGGATCTTTTGGAACTGATCCGCTTCAATCTTGTCCAGGTTGGTTTTTCGGTTGAAACTGCGGAAACAGGCGCTGAAGGGCTTAGAAAAGCAAGGAGGTCACCCCCTGATTTGATCGTCCTTGACCTCATGCTTCCGGATCTTCCTGGTACCGAAGTTTGTCGCCTGTTAAGGGCAGAAGATCGTCTCATTGATACCAGCATCCTAATGCTGACTGCGAAGTCCGAAGAGGTGGACAGAGTAGTGGGGTTCGAATTAGGTGCTGATGACTACGTGACAAAGCCTTTTTCACCGAGGGAACTTGTCCTACGTGTAAAGGCGATACTCCGAAGGACAGGGCCTACGCTGGACGTTCAGGAGGTTATCGAGCACGGAGCTCTGAAAATTGACCACGAACGACATCGATGTTGGGTCGAAAATTGCCCCGTTTCACTTACAGCCAAGGAGTTTCGCCTCCTCTCTAGCCTGATGACTAGGCCGGGGAGAGTTATGACTAGAGAGTCTCTACTAGGCGATGTGTGGGGATCGGATATTGCGGTGACCACTCGTACAATCGATACGCACCTAAAGCGGCTACGCGAGAAGTTAGGGTCGGCAGGCGACCTTATTGAAACGGTTCGCGGAGTCGGCTACCGCTTTGCGGAATAAGTGTCTTCCTATTTACAAAGATCTTTAGTCATTGGATTCATTTCTGTAACGATTCCTGTGGTGCTACTTCTCCTAGTAGCCTCCGATTTTTCAAAAGGCGCCGTTCTAACTGCTTTAGGTGCCTGCGCTGTTGCTGCGGCTTTCCTCACTTGGTTTTACTGGAAGAGCCTCATTTTGCCAGCTTCGGTTCTTCAACAGGTTGTCGAAGACATAGGGTCGGGCAATGCAGACCAACCAATCCCTCCCCGTGCGTGGGGTGAGCTCGATCGTCTGGCGGTTGCAATCGAGAACTTGAGAACCGATTTGAGGGATCGGGTTGCTCAGGCAGAATCAGGAGAAGCACAGCTCCGAGCGGTTTTAGCTGACATGGTTGAAGGGGTTCTTGTTGTTGACGGTTCCGGTGAAATTCAGGTTGCCAATCAGAGACTTCGAGAACTGGCGGATGTGTGGGGGGATATTTTGGGCAAGCAGTATTGGGACGTATTTCGCCGCGGTCCTCTTGCCGATGCATTTTCTGAGGCGTTTGCTGCAACGGATGTGTTTGCGAAGGAGGTCATGATGGGGGGAGCTGAGGGCCGAGTTCTGCAGATGCATGCCACACCCTTTACCCATGAAGGGTCTACGCAAGGTACCGTTGCGGTCCTTCACGATATTACGGAATTGCGCAGGTTGGAAAGAATTCGGAGTGACTTCGTAGCGAATGTTTCACATGAATTGAGAACTCCCCTAACCGCTATTCGCGGATTTGCTGAGACTCTTCGGGTTGGAGAGTTGGATGAAGAGCAAAGGTCAAACTATCTGACAGTTATAGAACGACATTCAGAGAGGTTGAGTCGGTTAATTGAGGATTTGTTGGCCCTTTCGCGAGCCGAGGGACGAACGGCCAAGGTCAATCCGCAACGCATCGATTTAAAACGAGCGATAGAAGGTGTCACCGATGAGATGGGTCCTCAAGCCGAGTCTCGACAGCTCGAGCTGAGGAGGGACTTTGCAGGGAATACCGAAGTGTGGGCTGACCGTCTGGTGGTGGAGCAAGTTCTTGTAAATCTTCTCGAAAATGCTGTGAAGTACACCGATCCAGGAGGCCAAATCCAGGTAAGGACTGAAGAGAAGGCGAGAAGCGTACGGCTCAGTGTAGTGGATTCAGGAATAGGCATCCCAGACGAAGAAAAGACTCGAATTTTCGAAAGGTTCTACAGGGTAGATGAGGCCCGTGGAAGAGATGTCGGAGGGACTGGACTCGGCCTGGCAATTGTCAGACATCTGGTTCAGCTTTCCGAAGGAGAAATTTCTGTCGACTCGGAACCAGGTAAGGGTTCGAGTTTTCACGTTCTATTGCCGAAAGAGCCTAATTAGAGATCGGCGCCATCTTCCGTTTTTTGGCCGTCTTGTTACGAAATTGCCACACCAATGTCACAAAGATTCATTTTCATCTCGGTCGACCTTAACCGGGTCTGTTGGTGCAATTTCCGCACGAGAAATATTAGGGAGAAGAACTTTGAGACAACGGTATTTTGGTTTGATCGGTTATGCGATTGCCTTGATACTTATTGCTTTTTCAGGAACAGTCGTGATGACGCAATCTGCACACGCAGAAGGTGCGGTCATTGAAGATGTTTTGGGTATTTTAAAGGAACGTGGGATTGTAGATGAGGAGCAATACAGTGAGCTACATGCAAAGAATAAGTCCTACGAGAAAAGCCAGTCCAAACTTCTAGGGAAAATTGCATTGTCCGGCGACTTTCGTGCGCGTCATGAGAGCTTCTGGTACGACACAGTTGGTAATGAAACTGAAGCACCCAATCGTTATAGGTTGCGATATCGCTTCCGACTAAATGGTAAGGCAAAAGTCAACGACATGGTCTCCGTGGGCTTCCGCCTGGGCACCGGTTCTGACTGGAACAGCGGCAATCAAACCCTAGGTTCTAGCGAAAATCGTTTTGACGGTCATGGGATCCACCTCCGACGCGCTTTCCTGTCGATGAAGCTTCCAACCGGCGGTCTTAAAACCAAGGCTACGTTTGGTAAGCAGGGCAATCCATTCAAATGGAAAATTGGAAAGTCGGACATGCTTCTGTGGGACAGCGACATTAATCCTGAAGGTGTAGGCCTCAAGATGTCGTCCAAGCCATCTGAAAATTTTAAGATGTTCATGAATGCCGGGTATTTCATTATTGATGAAAACAGTTCGGCAAAAGACCCCCATTTTTTTGGCGCGCAGCTTGGCGGGGAGACCACACTGTCCGGTGGCATGAAGATAGGCGCGCGTGGCTCTTTCTATAACCATCGCTCTCTTAATTCAACCGTTCTTGGGATTCATGCCGGCGAAGGAAACATAGCTGGTGGTGTTGAAGGCGGTTCGGATGAGAACGAAATGACGTTTGCTGAGTTTTCCCTCTACTCGAAGTTCAAGCCAAGTAAAGCTTGGCCGATTCTAGTATGGGGTTCCTTCGTCAAGAATCTCGAAGCTAAAAAGGTGGGGACGATTGACAAGGAGGACGGAGCTTTTGGACTTGGCTTTGAAGTTGGTTCGAAGAAGCATTTCGCCAAGCTTGGACTGGGTTACTTCGAAGTTGAAGCCAACGCTGTTCCAGCGGCTTACATGGACAGTAATCTTTTCGATGGCCATACCAATCGTGAAGGTTTTGTCGTGTACGGTTCTAAGAGGATCATGAAGAACACCGACATGGGCCTGACTTTGTTCTTGGGAGAAGAAATTGAGGATGAGTCTGGATTCGCAAGCAGGTCAAAAGCTGATCGTGTGCGGCTGCAGAGCGACATTAAGGTGAAGTTTTAGCCACGAAGGGAAAAACGCTATCGCTCAATAAGGTGTTCGACTTGTCCTCGTGGAATCAGCTCTGCGGGTTCGCGAGGACGAAGGTTCACCAAAACACTAAAAACATGTAAAGGATTACCGCAAGATGAAACGAATTATTCTCTGCTTGGTCGCAATCGCCGGTATGGTTCTCCCGAGTTTCGCAGCCTTGGCTCGAGATGAGATCCGAATCGTTGGTTCCTCAACTGTTTTCCCTTTCTCGACGGCTGTAGCCGAGCAGTTCGGTAAAAAAACCAGCTTCAAAACTCCCGTCGTCGAAGCTACGGGATCGGGCGGTGGTTTAAAGCTTTTTTGTGCCGGATCTGGTCTCAACACGCCAGATATCACCAACTCATCTCGTCGAATTAAAGCAGGGGAAGTTGAACGCTGTGCGAAGAATGGGGTGAACGACATTGTTGAAATCAAGGTAGGTTTCGACGGCATAGTCATGGCTAATGCAAAAAGCGCTGAAGTAATGTTTCTGACTAAGAAACAAATCTTCCTTGCTCTTGCAAAAGTAGTTCCTGTAGATGGCAAGATGATCGAGAATCCTCACAAAACTTGGAAGGATGTGGATTCCGCGCTCCCGGCCACCGAGATCGAGGTTCTGGGGCCGCCCCCTACATCGGGAACGCGTGATGCCTTTGTCGAGCTAGCCATGGAAGGTGGAGCAAGAAAGCTTCCGATGCTAAAGGCGCTTAAGAAATCCGACAAGAAAAAGTTCAAGGCGATAGCTCATGCTATCCGAGAAGACGGTGCATTTGTGGAAGCTGGAGAGAACGACAACTTGATCGTTCAGAAGCTTGAAGCTAACCCGGATGCCCTTGGGATTTTCGGCTTCTCCTTCTTGGATCAAAATTCAGATAAGGTCCAGGGAAGTTTCGTCGACGGCTCGGAGCCGACCTTTGACAACATTGCAAGTGGTAAGTACGGAGTGTCTCGTTCCCTCTATTTCTACGTTAAAAAGTCTCATGTTGGCAAAGTGCCTGGAATCAAGGAGTTCCTCGCTGAATTCACTAGCGAAGGTGCGGCTGGCGCTGAAGGTTATTTGTCAGACCGTGGGTTGATCCCCCTCTCTGAGAAAGACCGAGTAAAAATTCGCAATGATGGATCCACCCTAGCCTTGCTTCGAATGTAGAATGTCTACACTGAGGGACAGGGGCGACCATGCTATTATCAGAGTCGTCCCTTTAACATTTATTGTCTTAGACAAAGTACTAACGTGACAGTAATCGCCCCTTACATCGCCATACCCCTCTTTCTGGTCCTCGCTTACCTTGCAGGGAGGAAGAAGGCTCGGATGATTTCTAAGAAGGAGTGTGAGCCGCTTCATTCGAGGCCACATCAATATGGTCTTTATGTTCTTATCTGGACTGCCGGGGTTGGCGCCGCCGTTTTTCTGGTCTGGAACCTTTGCGAGTATCTAATTATTAATCAATTCCTCAAGGGTATAGCCCCTTTATCTATACACTCTGCCGGCGGAGAATCACTAGCAGAATGGGTGAAAGACGTGAAAGATTTGGCATCGGGGAATTCCATTTTAATGAATCCCGATCCAGCTATGGCATCTGCCTCACTGGCTATGCAAAGCTGGTATTTGAATGGATCGATTGCGGGATGGGTAGCGACTGCGTTTGGGGCCTCTGTTGCTCTTTTCCGGTCGGTCAGCCTCGTTAGAGTGAGTTTACGAGCCCGCCCCTTCGCGGAGAATGTGGCTAAGTTGATCTTGGGTGCTTGTGCGGCGGCGGCTGTTTTTGTCACTCTAGGAATTATTCTTTCACTTATTTTCG
>Ga0310344_10004355_pt1 | contig 10520 bp, 10 predicted proteins | sample HC15DNA20200_MG_FD_203801 | JGI IMG/M metagenome (GOLD analysis project Ga0310344, IMG submission 203801) | Marine microbial communities from station ALOHA, North Pacific Subtropical Gyre - HC15-DNA-20-200_MG | ecosystem: Environmental > Aquatic > Marine > Oceanic | place: Pacific Ocean: North... | reverse complement strand
GAATAAACACTGAGTAATGGATCCTCACAATAGAAATAAGGCAATAATCGGAGGGCTTCGAAGAGCGCTATACGATTTTGATCGTGGTCGGTTGTCCAGCGTGGTCAAAAATGTATTCGATCCAGGTTGTGGGGTGCATCTTGCCAACCCATTTGAGGATCTCGATGGACCTGGTGGTTTGCTCGATCAAGCTTTGTACCCATTGGCGGATGCAGTTCCCGATCTCGAGCGTCGTGACACTATCGTGATTGGTGGCAGCGTCCTAGGTCAGGACTGGGTAGGTTGTGCAGGTTATTACACCGGTTTATTCGAGCGGCCTTGGCTCAAGATTCCACCGACTTATCACCAGATCAGTTTGCGATTTCACGAGTTCTACCGAATGGAAGAAGGGCGGGTTATCGAGATGCAGGCTCTTTGGGATATCCCCGAGGTCATGATGCAGGCACGGGCCTGGCCGATGGCGCCGAGTGTTGGGCGGGAATGGCATGTACCGGGACCAGCTACGCAAGATGGCATAGTGGCTCCACCACACGATGAAGAGAAGGCTGCATCTAGTGTGAAACTCGTGTCAGACATGCTACAGAGGTTGTCGCGATTTGCGGACGGAGGTGTAAAAGCGATGGCACTCGATCAGTATTGGCATCCCAAGATGAACTGGTACGGGCCGTCCGGTATCGGCACCAATCGGCAGATTCAGGGCTTTCGTAACTGGCACCAGATTCCGTTTCTAGCAGCCATGCCGAACCGGCAAGGTAGCGGAGGTAAAGGCGCTTTGTTCGGCGACGGGGAATATGTTGGTTTCACCGCCTGGCCCGGTATGACTGCAACGATCACGGGGGATGGCTGGATGGGCATCGCGCCGGCCGGACAAAAGATCACAATGCGTAGTCTCGACTTCTGGCGCTGTGAAGAAGGCTTGATCCGAGAGAATTGGGTATTAGTGGATCTTCTAGATGTCTATACGCAGATCGGAATCGATGTGTTCCGCCGTATGGAAGAATTTACACACGATCGACAAAGATGATCTTGTTGTGGAGGTCGTATTGGTTGCGAGTGTTGGTAATTGAACTACGGGCTGATTCATTCTTGTTTTGCGAACTTAGAAAATTGCACTAGTTAATTTAGGACTAATTTCGGTCACATTGACCATTGAGTTGCAGATGGAACAGGCGTTACTAACTGTAGAAAGTCCTGTAAACACAGGAAAAATATGGTGGGCGCGGCTGGATTTGAACCAGCGACCCCTGCCGTGTGAAGGCAGTGCTTTCTACCGTGTATAACGTTAAATCAACCACATACGCACACCGATCCCGCGTGTATGTGACGGCAATGGACTGGAGTGGACACATTTAGGTCACATTATGGTCACAGTGGCTGCCCACCCCCATTACTCTTTCTTCAATTGAATATATTGTCTCCACACAGTGGAGGTAGTTCAGAGCATCCAGATTGAGGCTTTCAAGGTGTTAAGGGGTTAACAAGTAGGAACCGCATATCTAACCAAATATTGGACATCCGCTGTTAAGGTCGGAGGGTTATTTAGTAGTTAAAAATAGTTTACCTGTTAACTCTCAAATCATTTAGGTTTTAATGACCTACCTGTAGCTAAATAATTGCGTAGTCCTCGATGTTTCTTCATCAAAATGGACTACCTTCGAGCCTAAATCATGAATGTAATTTAGGCTGATTTGTGGCTGATATTCTCTGGACTAAGAATAAAAAATACGTATAGTGTTGTTGTTGATATATCTCAGAATGTATCAACAATGGGGGACTACATTTTTGTGACGATTGTCGAGATCGCTCGAAGTTGATGTGTCTCCTGTCCTAATTTTGGTTATGTAAGCTATATAACAGGAGAAACATATGAAAGAGTTTCAAGATTTAAATAACAAAACTGTACCTACCCATCGCTCCTGGATTAAACAGGTAGTAATTGGTACTGTCGCGGCAGTCGGCCTGGGAGCCCTGAGTATTTCCCCAACCTATGCTCAAGATAAGACGATCGTATGGGGTAAGAAACTAGAAGCTACGCTCCTAGATCCCGCAACCTCTATTCTTGCTTCCTCTTGGGAGCTCCTCCATGTTGTCTATGATGGCTTGACGGACACGGATGAGAACATGGAAGCAATTCCGGGTCTTGCCGAGAGCTGGGAAGTTTCAGCGGATGGCACTCAGTATGTGTTCAAGCTGCGCCAGGGTATCAAATTTTCAAACGGCCGCGACGTGACACCCGACGATGTTATTGGCAGTTTACAGCGCATGATGGATCCGAAAACGGGCTCCTTCTTTAGGCTGCAGTTGGGCAACGTCAAGTCGATGTCGTCGAGTGATTCGAGAACGGTCACGATTGAACTCGAGGAACCTTATGCCCCGCTACTGACGGCACTGTCCTCGTCAATGGCCTCAATCATCCCCATGAAAGAGGTTAACGACGGCTCGCTCGATCTGCAGAAGGACACGCTGGGTACCGGCCCGTTCATGGTCGAATCTCACGCTATGGGTGACGAATGGGTGCTCGTGCGCAATCCACACTATTATGAACCTGGCCTACCGAAGGCCGACAAACTGATTGTACGTATTATGCCTTCTGATCAGGCACTGATCGCTGGTCTGCGTTCCGGCGATGTCCATGTCGCTCAGTTTGATTCAAGTCCCGATGCCAAAATGTTGTTGCAGACGCTCGACAATGTGGAAATAGTCCAAAACCAACAGTCCAATATGTACTGGCTGGTAGTCAATGCAGTTAAGGAAGATTCACCATTCACGAACCAGTTGGTTCGCCAAGCTGTTGCACTTTCGATTGACCGAAAGCAGATCGCTAATATGCTGGGTGGTGGAGCACAACCGTCGACCGCATTTGCTCCCATGTTCAACGCGTGTGACGCGAACCAGCTTGATATCTTCGAACGAGATGTCAAAAGGGCAAAAGCACTGCTCAAAGAAGCGGGTGTCGGAAAAATGACTCTCGATATGCCGAATGTTCCAGGTGCAGTGAACGATGCGATGTACGCAGTGCTTCAAAAAAACTTTGCTGACATCGGTATTACAGTCAATATAGAAAATATGGACGAGGGTACTTGGGTTAGCAAGGTCTGGGTTGACAATCCAATGTCTGTTGATCTGACAGGATTGTGGTATGCCGGTTACTCGGACGCTATCATGGTGCCGCTTTGGCTCAATCCCAACAAGGCAGGGTTTACCGGAGGCTACCAGGTCAACGATGCGGAGATGAACGCTGCGGTGGATGGTTTGCGAGGTTTAGCTGGTGATGACCCAAGTCGTCCTGCTGCTCTGCAGAATGTGTGCAACATGATTCACACTCAGGCAAACCATATACCACTTGTTACGCGCCAAGAGACGATGGCGTATCGCTCGGATCTTATCGATGCGTCAGGGATCAAACATATTGATGGCTATGCTAACAATTTAGCCGACGTAGAAACTTATACGCTTCATTAATCGTAGATAAAGGTGCGCTGTGGGGACGCTATTAAGGTTCATCCTTGGCAGAATAGCCAGTGCGGGTGTGACACTGCTTGGGGTATCAGTAGTTGTCTTCACAGCAATCCGGATGATTCCGGGAAAGTTCGAGGAAGTACTGGTGCCGCGCGGGAATCCCGAATTCCGCGCGGCGATGGCTGAAAAACTTGGCCTGGACCAACCGTTGCCAGTTCAGTACTTCAAATGGCTCGGTGATCTGCTGCAGGGTGATTTTGGACTCTCGCTGCTGACAGTTAAGCCGGTCGCAGAAGAATTCGCTAATCGCGTACCAGTGACTGCCGAGATAAGTTTGTTGGCCGCGCTAGTTGCATTAGTGGTTGGCGTGCCTCTTGGGCTGATGGTTGGACTCGGTAAGCAAATTCGCGGTGTCACCACGGCCGGTCGCTTATTCAGCGGATTTTCAATCTCTGTTCCCGATTTCGTAGTGGCCAGTATGCTTCTCTACTTTTTAACGAGCTACTCGCTATGGCTGACTGCAGGTACGTGGGTGTCGTTTGGTGACGACCCAATTGGCCACATCAAAATCGTTGTAGCGCCAGTTGTGACTCTGTCTTTGTTCGGCATTGGAGTGATTGCAGCTACAAGTCGTCATTCAGCGATCAGTGTTTTACGCCAAGAACATGTGACGGCGGCGATATTGAGAGGAGCCAGTCCGGGTCAGGTAATCCGTCGCCACGTCATACGTAATGCCAGTATCCCTGTCGTTACTATTGCCGCGATCTATCTGGGCTATCTCCTTGGTGGGACAATACTGGTTGAACTTATCTACTCCGTCCCCGGAGTCGGTCGTTACATGCTAAATGGGGTTCTATACCGCGACTACGTGGTCGTGCAAGCTTCGGTTATGCTGGCTGCTACCTTCTTCATCGTACTTAACATGCTGAGTGATATAGCCTATGCTTGGCTTGATCCCCGAATCCGAACAGGGGATCAACAATGACTTGGGTAAGTCGCGTGGCGCAGGTATTGCGTGAGGATCGAATTGCCCTAATCTCTTTCTCTGTGATTGTGTTTCTCCTGCTGGTGAGCCTCTTCCTACCGTTGCTGCCAATTGGGCAGCCTGACGAAGTCGGCTATGGGCCACGAATAGGCGCGCCCAGTTGGGCTGCGTTATTTGGCACTGACCATCTCGGTCGTCCAGTACTGGCTCGCTTGGTGCAAGGGCTTCAGATGACATTCCTGTTGTCGACTGTCGCCGTTCTGATATCCGGCCTACTTGGTGCAATTGTTGGTGTAGCAACAACCTATTTGCATCCATTCGCCGACGAGTCCGCTAATCGCATTGCGGACGTTATGTTTTCGTTTCCACCGATCTTGCTCGGTATTCTTGTTGTCGCAGTTCGCGGACCCGGTATCGTCACCATCATGTTCGTGATCTCTCTGATAACTTTCCCGACCATGCTTCGCGTAGTCCGTGCAACAACTCTAGATGTTATGCGGCGTGATTTTATTGTTGTGTCAGAAATAGCCGGGACTTCTGTAATTAAACGTCTACTAATTCATTTCACACCGAATGTTGCCGAGACGGTCGCAGTGCAAATGGTTTATTCGATCTCTATTGGCATGCTTGTGGAAAGTGGTATGTCGTTTCTCTATATCGGTGTGCAGGCACCCACAGCCTCGTTGGGCGCGCTTTTGCGTGACGGGGTTTCATACATTGCGGTTGCGCCTTGGTTGATCTTTATCCCTGGGATAGCGATCTCTGCTTTGATTCTGTCAACGAACCTACTTGGTGACGGGTTACGTCGCCTGGTCGATCCAGTGGATCGTGTCTGATCCCATGACCAATAACAAATCGGAACTTGGAGAGAGACCACTCGTCAACGTCGAAGATCTGACGGTGATTTTCGAGGCGCGCGGCAACATTGTGCACGCCCTCGACACTGTGACACTGAGCATCAATGCAGGTGAGCGGATCGGCATTGTCGGTGAGTCAGGGTCAGGGAAAAGCACGTTGGCGCTAGCACTTGGTGGCCATATCCAAGGTGCCGGCAGGCGATCCGGTGGAAGTGTGGATGTCGTGGCTACTGATGTCTTCACCGCTTCGCCTGAGGCGCTCGGACGTTTACGCCGTGGCCACCTAGGCTACATTTTTCAAAATCCGATCGGTACGCTAGACCCAACGCGCAAGGTGAGTCGACAGTTCTTTGGCACGGATGGCCGACCTATCAGTGAGGCAAGGATAGCTAATGTACTCGAACAGGTTCGTCTGGACGATATTCCTCGTGTGTTGAAGAGTTATCCACATGAGCTTTCCGGTGGTATGGCACAGCGTGTTGCTATCGCGATGGCAATCGAGCATGAGCCGCGACTTATTATTGCGGATGAACCGACTTCTGCTCTCGATGCATCCGTCCGTTTGCAAATTCTGGATCTTCTTAAGGAGATTAGTATTCGAAGTGGTGCCGCGCTCATTATTGTTAGTCACGATCTGAAGGCGGTCAGATCCTATTGCGAGCGTGTGGCGGTTATGTATGCTGGGCGAATTGTGGAGTTCGGCGATTCAAAAGACGTTTTTTCTGAGCCTTCGCATCCCTATACTGCTGCTTTGATCCGAGCTATACCTGGCGAAGAAGGCATTGACGGCGAAATTCGAGGTATCCGAGGGAATCCGCCATTACTTACCAAACGACTAGAAGCGTGTGCGTTTGCCGAGCGCTGCGACCACGCGCTTGACGAGTGTTGGCGCCTAAGGCCTGAGCCAACATTGCAGAACAATCGTAGCGTCAGCTGTCATCTAGCTAGTCGTGGTATTTCCGCTCGAGCAGCAGAGGGCTGAGATGATCCACCTCGATCATGTCTCGGTCCGTTACCGTAGTGGAATGCCTTGGGCACGTACCTATACAGATGCTGCCCGTGAAGCTTCTTTCTCAATTCCGGAAGGTTCGACGTTAGGCCTCGTGGGTGAATCTGGTTCAGGAAAGAGTACACTTGGAAAAGTCTGTCTCGGTCTGCTACGCCCCGATTCTGGTCAGGCTGAGCTGGCCGGTGAGCCGATGTACGGTATCGGCCGTCGTCGGCCGGGAACTCTCGCCGCCGTACTGCAACATCCTGAATGGTCGTTTAACCCAAAGCTGACAATCGGGCGTTCCATCGGAGAACCGTTATGGAGGACTGGCATAACGCGCGATGAGGAAATCAAAGCAGTGGCCTCAATCTTGGAACGTGTAGGCCTCAGTGAGGACTACTCGTCGCGCCTACCGAACGAGCTCTCAGGTGGGCAAAGGCAACGAGCCTCAATTGCCAGAGCGCTTGTCACAACCCCAAAATTTGTTGTGTTCGATGAGGCGGTCAGTGCGCTCGATGTGTCAATACAGGCACAGATTCTCAACCTCATCAAGGAGTTGCAGAACCAGATTCGTTTCGCGGCACTATTTATTTCGCATGATCTCGCTGCCGTGAGATACCTTGCCCACGAGATTGCGGTGATGAGCCAAGGTGAGATTATCGCAACAGCTCCTGCAAAGAGTTTCTACTCGCCCATGGCTGATCCCTATGTTCGCCGGCTGCAGGAGGCCAGTGGACTAATTGAGGTTGATAAAAAGGAACCAGGTTTATGACTACTACTGAATTGAAGCCAATGCCCGATACATCTTTTCATGGGCCGGTCTTGTCGTTCGACTTTCCTGGCATGCGTATTGGCGTGGCTGAATATGCAGAGGGGCCGACAGGCACAACCGTGCTCCACTTCCCGGAGCGCGCGAAAGCAGCTGTGGATGTGCGAGGAGGTTTTCCCGGCACATTCAATGTGGACATGCTTCGGATGGGGTACGACACCCGGGTCCTTGACGCGGTTGTGATCTCGGGCGGATCCATCTACGGCCTAGAAGCAGCCAGTGGGGTGGCAGATGCACTGAAAGCAGATGGTTACCGCTCGGGCGATATCACGAATGTTGGGTTTGTGTCGGGGGCCATTATCTTCGACCTTGGCGACCGTCGTCTCAATGAGCTATGCCCCGATGCAGCACTAGGGGCAGCCGCTTTACGTAATGCCAAGGAGGGTCATTTCCCGCTAGGTGCGCACGGTGCCGGCCGAATGTCAGTGCACGGGATGTATTTTGGGACACCACTGCATTCAGGGCAGGGCGGTGCTTTTCGCCAGATTGGACAAACTAAAATTGCAGCGTTCGCGGTCGTAAACCCTGTCGGTCTTGTGGTTGACCGCAAAGGTGGAATTGCCAACGGTGGCCAAGCGCTACCGGATGGAATATCGACTATTGCAGACCTTCTTTCTGGGATGCCTTACGAGCGAGATGATCTTGGATTCGTCAAGAGCCAGACTTGGAGTGGCGGTCGGGTCAATCCCTCGAACACGACTATTAGCGTCGTCGTCACCAACCGCAAACTATCTTACGCTTCTATTCAACGTCTTGCCATTCAAGTACAGACATCGATGGGCCGGGCGATTCAACCGTTAGCAACCGGCTGGGATGGTGATGTTTTGTTTGCTGTATCGACAGACGAGGTTGATGATCCGAGTGTTCATGAGATGGAAATCGGAACCATTGCATCAGAGGTTATGTGGGATGCGTTGTTGACTATAAACGAGCCAAGAGTCGTCGAACCTCTTGGTCACGCAACTGCATCTCAGGTTGAAAAAATCGATGGGCGTTTTATCTTCGACAAGGGTTTCGAGCTCACGATTCGAAGAAACAGCGAACGACTAACACTCGAAGTTACGGGAGAACGGGCGATTTTCGGATTGCCATCAGGCCACAAGTTAGAAGCTCGCCTTGAGCCAAACGGCCGGTTCATCGTCGAAGGCTCACCGATGCGTCCACTTCGTGACGGCGCTTTTGTACTTGGTGATAACGGCGAGATAGAACACGTTGTCGTAAATCTCGGGGCATGGCAACAGACTGGGATTCAGCAAAAAACTACCGGTTGATGCTCTATGTCTCGAGAGCATCGATTCAAAATAGAGGCGTCGGATCGCAAACTCATCATTGTGGGTCGTAAATCTATACAAAATAGATTTAGATATATTCCGTGAGCTTTAATTGTTCATTAAAAGGAGGGTTCTCGTGGAGAGATGGCTACAGAATGCAATTGATTACAGTAAGTCGTGGCTTGAATTTCAAATGCGCCAAACCAGGCAGCCGGGCTGTTCGTTTGCAGTAGCCTACAAAGGCCGGATGGTATTCGAGAAGGCTTACGGCCATGCAAATCTTCAAAGTGGTGAGCGACTGACGCCACGTCATCGGTTCCGTGTGGCATCACATTCAAAAACCTTCACAGCCGTAGCCATACTTAAGTTGCGTGAAGCTGGAAAACTAAATCTAGATGACCCAGTTGGATGTTATGTTGATGGGCTTCATAAAGATGTCGCCGCGGTAACTCTGAGTCAGTTGTTGTCCCACGGTGGAGGAGTGATTCGCGACGGTGCCGACGCGAGCCAATGGAGCGAGGAACGTCCATTCGCAGATAAAGAAAAGTTGCTTGCAGATCTCGCTAATGGACTTGTTATTCCGGCTAATACGCGGATGAAGTATTCCAATCACGGATTTGGCTTATTAGGATTAGTCATCGAAGCCATCACCGGTGAGTCCTTTAGTTCTTGGGTCAGCAAGAATGTTGTGGTTCCTTCAAAGTTGAAAGAGACCTCGCCTGACGGACCAATCGACAGCACTATTCCAAAAGCCCGTGGGCACAGCGCCGAGTTTCCTTTGGGATACCGCGTCATTATTCCGGGCGAGAACGAAACCAATGCACTTGCACCCGCCACGGGTTTTGTTTCGACAGCCGCTGATTTAGCGACATTCTTTGCGAGTCTGGACCCTGCTGCAAAACGGAGTGTACTCACACCGGAGAGCCGCCGGGCAATGCAGCATAAACAATGGAAGGACCCGCACGGTGGGGGGCCCTTCGACACCCACTATGGGTTAGGTATGATCATAGGTAATTCCGAGGACTGGGCATGGGCCGGCCACGCCGGCATATTTCCAAGTGCGCTTTCATTTACTTATATGCTGCCGGGGCGGGATCTCTGTTTTTCTATTCTGACCAATGCCCTTGATAGCCCAGTCATATCGTGGGCCGATGGTGTTCTAAATATTCTTAAGGTATTTGGCACCAATCCGTTGCCTAATGCCCAGACTCGCCTGTGGAAGGGTCGTTGGTGGGGCATGTTTCAACCGCAACCACGCGATTTGGTTCCGTTCGGTGATCGGGTTCTCGTTGCTTCACCAGGTCAGCTGGATCCATTTTCTGGTGCAGATCAAATTACGGTGACTGACAAAAAACTGGGATTCATCAGCCTGTCGGGGGGCTATTGGAGCTACGGCGAAGATGCTCGTCTAGTGATGACCAAAGACAGTAAAGTCAAAGAAGTTTGGCTCGGCGGATTTCGAATGGATTCTGAGCGAAAGGCTAAGAGCGATCTAAAACGAAAATACGAGAGGGAACCGGAAACAGAGTTCGGGTCGACATGAGCTTTGGGGGCAGGTTGCGCAACCCAACCAGAGGGCGTGCCGATCTCAGCGAACATCTTCGGCGGCCGCCGCAGCAACGCTGTGCCGCTCGTAATGGAAAGCGCCAACTGGGAACGCGGCGTGTATCTCGGTGTGACCATGGGGAGCGAGACGACGGCTGCAGCGACCGGTGCCGTCGGTGTCGTGCGACGCGACCCCATGGCCATGTTGCCGTTCTGCGGGACGGCTTCCTCGCGACACCACTGCGGTAGATCGTTGTCCTCCGGGCCGAAGCCCGCGGCCGCTTTGAACTCCCACTCGTCTTGCATGCACTGCCAGCCGAGGTCGCAAGCTGCTTCGAAGGAGACCTCTTCACCGTACATTGCTCCGTCATGCCAGTATCCAGATGACAGAGCGTTATGCTCATCTGGCCCCGGATTATCTGCATGATGCGGTGGCTAGCATCAAATTTTCAGCACATTTTCAGCACACTAACAATTCGGAGCAGAAACAGGTCAGTGAAAATGGCCTAAAAGCAGTGGAAAATGGTGGGCGCGGCAAGATTTGAACTTGCGACCCCTGCCGTGTGAAGAGTGAGTGCTTTCT
>Ga0310344_10004354_pt1 | contig 10522 bp, 7 predicted proteins | sample HC15DNA20200_MG_FD_203801 | JGI IMG/M metagenome (GOLD analysis project Ga0310344, IMG submission 203801) | Marine microbial communities from station ALOHA, North Pacific Subtropical Gyre - HC15-DNA-20-200_MG | ecosystem: Environmental > Aquatic > Marine > Oceanic | place: Pacific Ocean: North... | reverse complement strand
ATAGTTTTGTCTTGAACTTGGCCGTTGTGCTTAATCAAACCATCTAGGGTTTCCAAAGATAAATTTAGTCCTCTAAAATTATAATATTTATTTTCAAGTATAGTAACAATTCTCAAAGTTTGAATATTGTGATCAAAGCCAAAAAAATTTTCCATACATTCGTTTAATGATTCTTCTCCTGCATGACCAAAGGGAGGGTGTCCAAGATCGTGTGCTAAACTTAGAGTCTCACATAAATCTTCGTTTAACTTAAAAATTTTTGCAAAAGTTCTAGCTATTTGTGAAACTTCTAATGAATGAGTTATTCTAGTTCTATAATGGTCAACATCAGTATTAACAAATACTTGTGTTTTATGCTTAAGTCTTCTGAATGCTGTAGAATGAATTACTCTGTCTCTGTCCCTTTGATATGCCGGTCTTAGTTGGCTTGACCTTTCTTTATAAATTCTCCCAATAGACTTAAGCGGAATCGCAATTTTTGAGTATTCGTATTTTGCCATAAGATGTGTTAAAAATATATAACACATAATTTTATAGATATGACTAATAAAATTGAATTTACAGACTCTGCTAGGAAAGAAATAGAAAGAATCGTTTTAGAAAAAGGTAAAAAAACTTATTTTAGAATATCGGTTCAGGGTGGCGGTTGTTCTGGATTTAAATATAATTTCTCTTTTGACGATAAAATAAAACCTGAGGATAAAATTTTCAACAAAACAATAGTTGACAAAAATTCATTAAAAATTATTGATGGTTCAATAGTAGACTTTAAGAAAGAGTTGATTGGAAATTCTTTTACTATTAATAATCCTAAAGCTAGCTCATCTTGTGGCTGTGGATTATCTTTTTCTGTTTGATGAAGATAGTTTCCTGGAATGTTAATTCCATAAGAGCCAGAATTACAAATGTAATAAGTTATATCAAAAATTCTAAACCAGATGTTCTGATAGTTCAGGAAATTAAAACTGAAGAAAAAACATTCCCTTTTGATGATTTAAAAAATATCGGTTATGAATCTTATGTTTTTGGGCAAAAAGCTTACAACGGTGTAGCGGTTTTAGCAAAAATTAAAATTAGCAAAGTAGAAAAAGATTTTTTTAAAGATTCAAAAAATCAAGCAAGAACTATAAGTTGTGAAATTAAAAATAAATCTAATTTAATTAAATTGATTAATATATATGTACCCAATGGAAATCCAATAAACACGGATAAATATGATTATAAAAAAAGTTGGCTAGACTCTTTTATAAAAGAGGTAGAGAAAAGTTTAAAAAAAAATAAAAATATTATTATAGGTGGTGATTTTAATATAATTCCAGAAGAGATGGATGTTTATGACTTTACCAAATATAAAAATGATGCATTATTTAAAATTGAAATAAGAAAAAAATTTTATCAACTTATAAATTTAGGTTTTGTTGATATATATCGGCACATAAATAAGACAAAACAGGAATATACTTTTTGGGATTATATGTCTGGATCCTGGAAAAAAAATCACGGTATGCGTATAGATCATTTTTTAATATCTGCAAATCTAGTGAACAAAATTCAAAATATAAATATTAATAAAAAACCAAGATCAAAATTGAAGCCTTCGGACCATACCCCTATTGAATTAAAAATTAGTTAACTCTTCCATAAATATCTTTATATCTAATAATATCTGTTTCTTTTAAAATTGATCCAATTTGAACTTCCATGATTTTAACAGGTTTTTTAAAAATATTTTCTATTCTGTGTATTGACCCTCGTGAAATAAAAACAGATTCATTGGGATATTTAAAAAACTTATTTTTATTTATTGTTATTTTAGGCTTCCCGGAAGCAATGGTCCAATGCTCAGATCTGTGTCTGTGTTTTTGAAGGCTGATAGATGATTTCGAATTTACAACAAGCTCTTTTATCAAAAAACCTTTGCCATAAAAAAGATTGGTATATCTTCCCCAAGGACGGTAAAAAACATTCTTCTTTTTGAAATATTTCTTTTTATTTTTTTTAAAAATATTGGTAATTTCTTTCCAATTACCAAGATCACTCCATGGCAAATCCAATTTAACAGCATTTATATTTGCTGATCTTTCTAAAATAGCATAATCAAATGATATGTTTTTTACTTTTGCAAACGAGTCTTTGTTTAGATGATAAATATTTTTAAATATTTTTGATTTTATAACAGAATTTAAACATAATTTTAGCGTGCTAGGATCGTGATCTCTAAAGTTATTAATGATTGAAACTTTTTTTGCAAAAAGTATCCCTGAGTTCCAGAGTCCTTTTTTTTTCAAAATTTTTTTTGCTTTTGTAAAACTAGGTTTTTCAATAAAACGATCGACTTTATTTAATTTTTTTGATGTTTTTTTAGTTAATATATAACCATACTGAGATGACGGTGAACTCGGCTTAATACCAAAAAGAAAAATATTATTATTATTTAAATTTTTTCTATTTTTTTTTACTTGATTGATAAATTTACTAGTTTTTTCTATCAAATGATCCGAAGGAAAGAAAACAATTGGTTGTTGAAAGTCTATTTCTTTCAAAAGTGTAGATGACAAAATTGCTGCTGCTGTATTTTTTTTCAAAGGCTCTAAAACAATAGTGTATTTTCCTATTTTATATCTTGATAAAAATTTTTTAGTTAAATTTAAATATTTAATATTCGTACTAATGATTGGACTATCAAAAATCGGATCTTTAATTCTCTCTAAAGTTTTTTTAAATAATGTCCAACCTCCAAAATCAATAAATTGTTTTGGTGTATTGTTTTTTGATTCTGGCCACAATCTTGTACCTGATCCACCACACAGAATAATCGGTTTAATTTTCATCTAGATATCTGCATAACATTTAACTTCTTTTTTTGCCCCAGGGTGTGTTGGTGCTCCTAGATAGGCGGGTCCTACGGTTTGAGCATATTTCCAAAGTGTTCCGTTTCCAAAATTGGTTTTTTTTGGTTTCCATTTTTTTCTTCTTTTTATTAGTTCTTTTTTTGAAAGATTAACATTGATTGTTCCTTTTTTTGCATCAATATGAATTATATCTCCATTCTTTAACAGGCCTATAGGACCACCGATTGAAGCTTCGGGACCCACATGTCCAACACAAAATCCTCTCGTTGCACCCGAGAATCTTCCGTCTGTAATTAATGCAACTTTCTCTCCTTTTCCTTGTCCGTAAATGGCTCCTGTTGTTTGCAACATTTCTCTCATACCTGGGCCACCTTTTGGACCTTCGTATCTTATAACTATAATGTCTCCATCTTTATATTTTTTTTTTAACACAGCGTTATAAGCCGACTCTTCAGTATCAAAACATCTTGCTCGTCCAGTGAATTGAAGTTTTTTTAATCCGGCAATTTTTACAATGGCTCCTTGTGGAGCAAGATTTCCTTTTAATCCAACAACACCTCCATCATGAGACAATGGATTATTATATTTCCTCATTACTTTTTGTTTGTTATTAAACTTAACTTTTCTTAAATTTTCCTTCATGGTCTTTCCGGTAACGGTTAAACAATTTCCATGAATATAACCTCCATCTAATAAAGTCTTTAACAACATTGGGACACCACCTGCTTTCCACATGTCTTTGGCAACATATTTTCCTCCAGGTTTTAAATCTGCCAAATAAGGTGTTTTTTTAAAAATTTTAGCAACATCCATTAAATCAAATTTAATCCCTATTTCGTTTGCAAGCGCTGGTAAGTGCAAGGCCGCATTAGTAGATCCGCCAGTAGCTGCTACAATAGTTGCAGCGTTCTCTAATGATTTTCTTGTAACAATATCTCTGGGTCTAATGTTTTTTTTTAATAAATTCATTACTGCTTTACCGCTCTGTAAAGCGTATTTATCTCTCTGTTGATATGGTGCAGGAGTTCCGGCAGAATAAGGAAGGGCTAAGCCTATTGCTTCAGATACGCATGCCATAGTGTTAGCAGTAAATTGACCTCCGCATGCTCCTGCGCTAGGACAAGCTTTTAATTCTAACTTTCGTAAAGCATGTTCGGTCATTTTTCCTGAAGAATATTTTCCTACACCTTCAAAAACATCTAGGACTGTTACATCTTTTCCGTTAAATCTACCTGGAAGAATTGATCCGCCATAAATAAATACACTGGGAACATTCAATCTAACCATTGCCATCATTAAGCCTGGTAAAGATTTATCGCATCCAGCTACACCTACAAGCGCATCATAACAATGTCCTCTAACAGTTAATTCTGTTGAATCGGCAATTATATCTCTTGAAATTAATGAAGACTTCATACCTTCATGTCCCATTGCGATACCATCTGTTACTGTAATTGTACAAAACTCTCTTGGTGTTCCTCCTGAAAATTTAACTCCTTTTTTAACTGATTGCGCTTGCCTCATAAGAGCAATATTACATGGTGCAGCCTCATTCCAAGTTGAAACCACTCCAACGAATGGCTTGGCAACATCTTTTTCTGTCAAATTCATTGCGTAATAAAAAGATCTTTGAGGGGCTTTGTCTGGACCCAATGATGTATGTCTGCTTGGTAATTTTTTTTTGTTAAAAGTTTTCATTTAAGACTTTCAATAGTAACATTAATTTTATCTATATCGCTTTTTAATTCATTATAGGTATTTTTTTCTTGTTCGACAATATGCTTTGGTGCTCTCTCTATAAAGCTTTTATTGTCTAATTTTTTACTAACATTTTCCAAGTCCTTGTAGAGTTTGTCTTGTTTCTTGGTTAAATTATCTTTTATAAGATTAAGATCAACGCTCTCATCAAAATAAACTTTAAATACCTCTCCTGAAATAACAAGGCTTGCAGATTCATTTGTTAAATCTTTAGTAAAAATTGAATTGATTCTTCCAAGTTTTTTTAACACAACTTCGTTCTTTAAAAAGAGGTTTTGTTTTTCCTTACTCACATTTTGAATAGAGACATCAACAAAAGATCCTGGGCTTACATTTAGTTCGTTCTTAAATGATCTAATTTTAGAAATAACATTTATTACCTGATTTACATTTGTTATCTCTTTGTCTTTTTTAACTTTATTATCTTTGATCCAAGGTGCATACATTAAATACTTTTCTTTTTGTTTTGTTAACTTATTTTTTAACCACAATTCTTCAGTAATGAATGGTATAAAAGGATGTAAAAGAATTAACGCTTCTTTAAAAACAAAACTTGATGTACTTTTAACTTCTTGAATATATTTTCTATTCTTGGAAAAGAGTATTGTTTTAGAAAGTTCTAAATACCAATCACAATAACTATTCCAAACAAATTTATAGATAGCCCTTGATGCTTCATCAAATCTATAACTCTTAATATGTTTTTCTGCTAAATTCTTTGTGTTAATTAACTCTGAATATATCCATTTATTGATATTCAGCGAAAGTTTTTTGGCATTAATTTGATTTTTAAAATTGCACTTATTTACCTTCAAAAAATTGTTTGCATTCCATATTTTTGTAAGAAAATTTCTGTAACCTTTAACTCTTTGTTCTGATAGTTTTACATCTCTACCAGGCGACGCCATGGATAACAGGGTAAATCTTAAAGCATCGGCGCTATATTTTTGAATTAGATCTAAGGGATCAATAACATTGCCTTTCGATTTTGACATTTTTTGCCCCTTTTCATCTCTTACAAGTGCATGAACATAAATTTCTTTGAATGGTTCTTTTTTTAAAAATTCCATACCTAACATCATCATTCGAGCTACCCAAAAAAATATAATATCAAAACCTGTAACTAAAACTGACGTAGGATAAAATTTCTTTAGATAATAATTTGAGTTTGGCCACCCCAAAGTAGCAAATGGCCAAAGGCCTGAGGAAAACCATGTATCCAAAACGTCCGGATCTCTATTTAGTTTAACTTTTCTCTTATAAAATTTTTTTGCTTCTAATTGTGCTTTCTTTTCGTTTTCCGCTACAAAAATTTTTTTGTCAGGTCCGTACCATGCTGGAATTTGATGCCCCCACCATAGTTGTCTTGAAACACACCAAGGTTCAATATTGTTCATCCATTGAAAATAAGTCTTGGACCAATTTTTAGGAAAAAAATTTGTTTTTTTATTTTTAACAATTTTTTTTGCATTAATAGAAAGTTTCTTTGCATCAACAAACCATTGCTCGGTCAGATACGGTTCTATGATAGAGTTAGATCTGTCTCCATAAGGTATTTTGTTTTTTATGTTCTCTTCCTTAACCAAGAGCTGTAACTCCGATAACTCTTGTAAAATTTTTTTTCTAGCTTCAAACCTATCCAAACCTATATATTTGCTTGGAGCGTTTTTATTAATTTTTCCTTCGTCAGTAAAAATATTTATCATCTTTAATTTTTGCCTTTTTCCAACATCAAAATCATTAAAGTCATGAGCAGGAGTAATTTTAACTGCTCCTGTTCCTTGTTTTGGATCAGCATATTCATCTTGAAGAATTTTTAACTTTCTTCCAACAATTGGTAAAAGGGCAAACTTACCTACCATGTTATTATATCTTTTGTCTTTAGGATTTACCGCAATAGCAGTGTCACCAAGCATGGTTTCTGGTCTCGTTGTAGCTATCGTAATGTAATCTAATGAATTTTCTATTTGATATTTTACATAATATAATTTTGAATTAACTTCCCTTTGATCAACTTCAAGATCTGAGATTGCAGTTTTTAACACGGTATCCCAATTAACAAGTTTTTTTGATTTATAAATTAATTTCTTCTTATGTAAGTCTACAAACACCTTTGCTACTGATTTTGATAAATTTTCGTCCATTGTGAAAGCATTTCTGGACCAATCACATGAACAGCCCAGCTTTTTTAGTTGATTGATAATTTTTCCACCATACTCTTCTTTCCATTTCCAAATTTCTTTAATGAATTTTTTTCTTCCAATTTTGTTTTTTTCTATATTTTTTGATTTGAGATTTTTTTCCACTAAAGCTTGAGTAGCTATACCAGCATGATCGGTTCCGGGTTGCCAAAGAGTTTCGAAATTATTCATTCTATGGTATCTAATCAAAACATCTTGAAGTGAATTATTTAAAGCATGTCCCATATGAAGGCTTCCAGTAACATTTGGCGGAGGTATTACTATAGAAAAAGTTTTTTTGTTTTGTCTGGGTTTGAATAATTTATTTTTTTCCCAATATGAATAGATTCTGCTCTCAACTTTTTTATGATTATACCTATCAAGACTCATACTTATAAGTATTAATAATATTTAGAAACTTCTAGCTTTATTTTTCTATATAAAGGTATATTAATCTGCATTATTATAATTAAACTGGCCACGTGGCGGAATGGTTACGCAGAGGATTGCAAATCCTTTTATCCCAGTTCGATTCTGGGCGTGGCCTCCAAAATTTACCTTGTTATAAATTTAAGATATTGTAAGTATATTATTTTATTCCTCGGTAGCTCAGTTGGTAGAGCAGTTGACTGTTAATCAATTGGTCGCAGGTTCGAGTCCTGCCCGAGGAGCCATATTTAATCTTGAATTTTAAAAGAAACAAAAGCATCTCCATATTCGACCAAGTTAGGATGCATTTGTTTTAAACTGAATCCTCCTGTTGCAGGTATAATAATATATTGTTCTCCATTAACTTCGTAAATTGTTGGCGGAGCTGATCCAATATAAGGAAGTTTGTATGACCATAACTCTTTTCCAGTTTCGGAATCAAATGCTCTAAAAAGTTTATCCAAAGTTCCTCCAACAAAAACTAAACCACCTAATGTTGCGGTTGGTCCTCCAAAATTAGTTGTTCCGGTATTTGCTTCGTCAGATTTTAAATTTTCAAAATAACCAAGTGGTACCTGCCATAAAATTTTTCCATTATTCAAGTTAAGAGCGGTAAGAGTTCCCCATGGTGGTTTAGTACCAGGATAACCATCGAGATCTTTTAGCATATCAATTTTCATAAGATTAGTTTTATATTCCAAATTTTTATTTATATCGAAAGCTTCATAAACAACAATTTTATATGCTAACTCATTAGCAGACACATAAACTATATTTTTATAAGGATCTACAGATCCGCCAGTCCATTGGGCTCCGCCTCCTAGGTTATATACTATTGTAGATTTATTAAGTTCGTGAGAAGGAAAAAAACCATAATTTGATTTATCAACTTGTGACATAACAAATTCTCTGTCGGCTTTGCTTTTGTTGGTCACATCTTCTTTTTTAAATACACTTCTAGAAAATGGCTCTGGTATTTTAAATGAAGGTTGGTATTGACAAGTTCTTTCACCAGGAAATTTAGATGCAGGTGCTAATTTCATTTCGTAATCAAAAATTGATTCTCCAGTAAACCTGTCTAAAATAATAGTATTCCCTAATTTTGTAAGAGCAACAACTACATCGATCCTTTTTCCATTTTTATTAATAGTGGTTAATATTGGAGGTGCTGCTATATCAAAGTTCCAAATATCGTGACAAGTTTCCTGAAAATGCCATAAAAATTTTTTATTTCTTATGTCAAAAGCAATCACGCTATTTGCATACAAATTTTTTCCAGGCCGTTTTGTTCCAACAAAATAAGGAAGGGAATTTCCTGTTGTAAGGAAAAGTAAACCATTTTTATTGTCAGATGAAATACCTCCCCATGGATTTCCGCCATGAAAATCTCTGGAATTAGTAAGTTTTTTATTTATTTTTCTTAAATAATATTTCCATTTAATTTTTCCGGAAAAAACGTCGTAAACCTCTATGGCAGGTCTTGTAGTTCCTACTATTAACTGATTATCAATTATTGTTGGTGTTGTTGGACTTGATCCAATTTTAATTATTCCATCATCGCCAAAGCTTTTTATTGGTAGTCCCGTTTTAGCATTTAATGCTATAAGCTGGTCGTCATTGGTGAAAAATAATTTAAGCGTTTTACTTGTTTCATCTTTCCATATTAGCAGTCCTCTTTTTGCAGCATGAAAGCCTCTTTTAACTTTATATTTCCAAACTTCCTTTCCAGTTGCTGCATCTAAACAAACTACATGGTTTCCTGGTGTTGGAAAATATACAAGACCATCTTTAACTACAGGATTAGCCTGTATACCTTTTTTTCCATCTTTTGAATTATATGTCCAAGCAACTTTCAACTTATGAACATTGTCTTTATTTATTTTTTTTAAACTCGAAAAGCGAATCGAAGTATAGCCGCCATGACTTCTTTCCCAATTAGAAAAATTCTTTTCTATTTCTTCTATTTTTCTTCCAGGTAAAAAATTGCTTTTTTTTCCCTCAATTTTTTTTATTTTAGGTAGTTTTTCTCTTATTGAAGAATCTTCTACTTCCCAAAATTTTTTGTGCTTGTTTAAAAATTTATATCCTAAAATATAATAAGCTTTTTCTATCTTTTCGAATAATTTTATGATTTTTTTGCTGTTTAGATTGTTTGCATTAAAAGTAATAGCACTTCTGTTTAAATAAGAAGGGTCGTAATAAGCTAAATCGTATAAAATGGCTAAAAAGAAAAGAATTAAAACCGTTAAAAAAAATATAGCCGATCTTTTAATTAATTTCATTTAATAATCTAGCTTCATTATAGGCTTTATAAAATATAAAACTAATAAAATACAGCCTCTATAGGAAATTTAAACGCTTGTTTTATTATGCTTATCAATTAGTCGCAGTTTTAGAATCTGCTGTAGGTAAATTAACCGGTCTCTCTTAAATCTGATGTGTTTTTCAAAATTTGAAGGATTTTAGATTTTTGATTGGGAGATAGCTTAGAAAAAATTTTGACTAGAAAAGAATAATTTAAATCTACTGTTTCTTCTTCTTGAGTGGTAGTAGCTTCTTCAGCCTTATGAGCGCTATAATCTTCATAAAAATAACTAACAGGCACTTTTAAAAAAACCGCTAATTGTAATAAACGACTTGAACTTACTCCGTTTGTACCTTTCTCATATTTCTGTATTTGCTGAAACGTCACATTTATAGCATTTGCCACTTTAGTTTGGGTTAGGCCCAATGATAATCTCCTCATTCTTAATTTTTTGCCTAAATGTGTATTAAAATTCTTTTCCATTAAATATCCCTAAGAATGTTTTATTGAACATTAAAAAAAATAATTTGGCAATAGCTAATATAAAGAAACAAATTTTTATTTTGGGTCAAATAAACCCTTATTTTATACAAAAAAGCAGAACCTCTACTTGACATTTGCTAAATTCTCTTGATTTTTTTAAGCTAAAATATCAGTATTTTACTTCTACAATTCTGTATTCCCATTTTCCCAATTTTTCATATGAGGCTTTTACCCAAAGCAAAGTTTCAGCATCATACCAGAGTCTAATATTAAGTTTTTTTTCTTTCATCGGTTTATTATCGTTAGAAAAAATGTGAAAATTAAGTGTCTCGAAAGTCTTGTCATCAATAGTTATTATTTTCTTTCCTAAAAATCTAACTTTTTGCTCAATAATTCTTCCGGATATGGAGCTAATTTGTTTATTTTTTGTTACAATTTCATGATTCCACCAACTACTAACCATGATATCTTTGTTTGCTTCTCCTTTAAATGAAGATCCGTCTATATTTAAAGTG
>Ga0310344_10004353_pt1 | contig 10522 bp, 18 predicted proteins | sample HC15DNA20200_MG_FD_203801 | JGI IMG/M metagenome (GOLD analysis project Ga0310344, IMG submission 203801) | Marine microbial communities from station ALOHA, North Pacific Subtropical Gyre - HC15-DNA-20-200_MG | ecosystem: Environmental > Aquatic > Marine > Oceanic | place: Pacific Ocean: North... | reverse complement strand
ACTCGCACCACTAGCTGTTACTGTTTTAAGTAAGTTCCAAGCACCACCAGCCGCATCTTGAAAGTCTGCCGCTGTTGCTGATGTTGCTGTTATAACTTGACCAGATGTTGCTGTGTCTGATCTATTTAATGCTCTTAAATTTAATGTTGTTATTGCCATTTATTATTCCTTTGGATATTTATTTTTAATTGCTGTTCGTTTTGCCTGTAAATCTGTAAGTGTATCTCCACCATCTAATAATGCGTGAATACAATCTTCGTGATTTGGATATTCTTTTTGTCTATTTCTTTTCCATTGCTCATTATCATAAGCTGTTTGAAGTTCAGTTTGTTTTGCTAATATTTGTTCATTAGTAATTCCAGTTGGATTGTCATCGTGCCATTCAATTCTATTAATATCTTCCCCTCTGACAGTAACCTCTGCACGTCCACCATCTTGTTCTTTTCTAACTTCTAATATTGCTGTTATTATATCTATCATTATGCCGCCACTTCTATTAATGTTAACATTGATACGTTAGTTTGATGATAAACTTGGTCTGTATCGCCTGAACCTCTACGATTTCTATAAACTGTTATACTATTTTCAGTCATCCATTGAAGTTTATAAGTAATAGCATTTCCTAAAGAATAACTAGGGCTATCTAAAAATTGACAAGAACTTCCACCAAGACTTACATTGTTTCCACCAAATAAACTTCTTTGTCTATTTGAACCTCTAGCGTCTCCTCTCATGCCTGTAATATCTGCATAGCCACCAGAAGCAATATCTCGCAGAACTTTTACAACACCAAAGCCACCAGCGTTTATATCTACTGTTACACAAACTAAAATTTTTGAACTAGCCGCAGTCGGTGTAATTGCTTGTGATAAACCATAGTCTGTCCAAGATGTAGATGTTGTTGAATCAGTATCAGTAATACTTGTGCCAACCACTTGTAAAATCTTACCACCACCACCAGCAGATTTAAGTAATCCTGATGATCTACCTAAATTATCACTTATTATTCCACTCATTTATCTACTACCTTGTTTGATCTAAATAGCTAACAACCACATCAATATTTGCAGAAGAACCCGCTTGAATACATAAATGATCTGTGTCTGTTAAAACTAATCTATCGTTAAATACAAAAGTTTCGTTAGCACCAACAGCTTGATCTGACAGAATTTCATAATCAGTTCCACCGCCATCATCATCTAGGTAAAGATCAACAGTTTCAGCCGCACCAGCAGTTTCACAAATCGTAATTGATAAAATAGTATAAGTGTGTCCACTTACTCCATTAATCAAAACACTTTCCGAGTTTGTTACTCCAGCCGTGTGTGATACTTTTAATACTTCACTTGCCATATTTACTCCTTATTAAAATCCTAACACCATTGCTTTACCAGTTGTTGTTACTTCTGTATTAACAAAAGCACCCTCAACAGTTTTTGCATAAGTCACAGTCCCATCACTTGGCGTACCGATTGATAACACATTACCCAATAATAAAATAAAGTCAATGCTGTCCGCAGAAGTCAATGCCGAAGCAAACGACAAAGTAGAACCCGAAACTGTAAATGCTGTTGTTGGACTTTGGATAACCCCATTTAGCGATACTATCATGTGGTTCACACTTTCAGGAACTACATTTACAGAACCTACTTGAAGTGTGTAGTCTGCTGTTCCTGAAGCTGTAAGAGCATCACACTTTTGAAAATTTCCTACTGCTGGTTCTTGTCCTATATACATAAATTACTCCTTTGGATTATCCGATTTGATTTTTGTTATTAAGTCTGCCCAAATTGCAGTATTATTTATTTTATCCCAATATTGCATATCTAGTTGATCGCTTATTGATGGATATTCTAATTGTCTATTTTTTTTCCATTCAGGATTATCTGGATCAACTAATTCACTAATTACTATTGTTTTGGCACTTGTATCACATAACCAATGTGTTGATGAACTATTAGGTTCTTCTGCACAATAAGCAAGAGGATATGTACCTATAAATTTTTGAACGTGTGCTTCTGCTTCTTCTTCTGTAGAAAAAGATTGGAATTTTTCAACTCTATTTGTACTCGCATTAACTTTTAATATTGCTACATAACTCATAATAATTTCCTTTGTTTATTCTCCATACTGAATACTCACATTACCCTCATCAAAAGTATTGCTAGTCATAATACGAACTTGCGTCAATTCTGCTGAAAGTGATTTCTGACCAGCACCAAAAAAATTAGTTTGTCCACCACCCTCATCAGCCATTACAGAACTCATAGACCAAGTATAAGATGAAGATTCAAAAAGTCTTAAATGTACTATACCACAATAAGCTTCGGCAGAAATAGCTGGATTAACAATAGCAAACTGATTAAGGTAAACAGCTCGTTGACCACTAGTACCAGAATTTATACCAGATAAATTACCAAGATAACCTGATGTTTCAATTCCACCAGAATCGCCAAGTTGAACACCAAACAAATCTGTGCCATTTGAACCCATACTATTAAATAGCATAGTAATCCATTTTGTTCCCGCTGGAATTCCTGTAAAATCAACAGACGATCCGCTAGTAGTTGCTTGTTTTGCAGTAAGAGTACCACCAGCACTAACTGCCGCAAATACTGGAACACTACCAGCACCTTGCGATTTTAAATAATGTCCGCTTGTTCCTGTTGCTACTACCGCAGGATTTCCTGACGCATCATAGGTGATAATATTTCCATCTGTACCACCAGCCATTTTAGCTAATGTAATTATATCATCTGCTACATCGCTAGATGTTAATGGTGCTTCTGCTGGAGATTTACCAATATAAGCCAATGTGTTCTCCTATTATGTTATTTCCATTATGGAAAGTGTACCTGAAACTTTATCTGTTACTGAACAATCTATTTTAAGTACGTCAGTTGTTTCCATAACAACTTTACCACCTGATAAAAGTTCCAAAGAACTTCCAGCAGGAATTGTAACGTCCTTAACTAAATAAGATATTCCATTGGTAACATTGTTTGCTCCACCTCTATTGGCTGTATCACTATGTAGTTCTACTTCAACTGTAACTGCTGAAGTATGAATGTTAGAAAGAACTAAACCAAGAATAACAGTAGTGGTGCTTCCAGCTACTGTGTACATAGTATAAGCTGTTCCAGCACTAGCTGGTTCTGCCGCAAAGGTTACTACTTTGAATGTGTTGGCCATTTATTTTTTTTCTCCTATTTTCCTTTTATTATTATCCTAATGCTATTGCAAGTGCAGTTGGGTCAGCATTATCCGCCCAGCTTAAAACACTACTACCATTTGTTGCTAAAACTTGATTTGCACTTCCAGTCGCAGTTGGTAAAGTTAAAGTATATGAAGTTCCTACGTTGGGTGCTTTGAATCCAACATAATTAGAACCATCATCTGTATCTTCGTATAGTCTAACTTCTCCAGCTTGTGTTGCTCCACCATCTATTCTTACATAAGTTGATGGACTTAAAGTAATTGTTGCATCAGCTAAAGTTGCAACTGTTCCTGTTGCAGAAGTTGAAAGTCCTGTAACTGAAACTGTTGAATCTAACCAATTAACAGTATTTGCTGAATGATTAAGAGTACAAAGTGAAATCCAATCTGAACCATCATAATATTTTAATGTTGGTGAAGCTGAAGATGTTGTGTCCAACCATAAACTTCCAGCTACTTTTGAAGCAGGTGCAGAAGTAGCAGAATTTAATGTATTAACTGCCGCTAAAATATTATTTAATTCTGAACGCAGGTTAGCGAAACTCTGGTTATCTAATGTATAATCTGAAACTGAACTCATATTTTTTTATTACAATATTTTTAAGTTGACTTCAAGCCGTACCCTACTGCCGACCAATCAAATGTTTTACTTATACCTGATCCACTACTATTAAAAAATTGAATAGTAAATCCTGTCTTACTTTTTGATGTTATACTATAATAATCACCAGTAGCAAGTCCTTGTGCCGATATTCCAACGCTAGGAGTGGCGTAAAAAGCTGACGTATATGTAATTACTTTAGCACTCGTAGTTGAAACTATATCTTCATCTGATAATGTTCTTTTTTCTAAAGCTAGTGTAAAACTTAAAGAATGAACTTTTGGTTTTGTTTTATTATCGTCATTATGTAATTTAACCCTAAATTTAAAATATCTACCTTTAATTGTAGCTTGTTGAGCAATTTTTTGATAAGTGGAGATAGCACCTAAACTACTATCAGAAGCACCTACTTGTATTTCTGATCCACAATGAACTTCTGCTGATCCATCAAAGGGGCCTTTAGCATCATCAAAATTTCCACTTGCACCAGCATTTCTACCATCGTCAAATAAATCATATTCATCTTCTGTACTCATACCAACATCTATAACAAAAGTAGCATCATATATAGCGTCCAGCGTTAGAGTATTTGTAAAATAATAATAACCTGATGATTGAATATTAGCAGTATAATAATTAGGATTAGAAGTAGAATCAGTACCACCTAAATCAAAATTTCCTTCTGCTGAATCAAAATTGCCTACTAAATCATCTACATTTGTTATAGTGTCTAGCATCAAAATTAAACGATCTTGATTATCATAACTTGTTGCGACTGTACTATCTCTTGTTCCTGTAAAATTTGCCATATTTATTCACTATAAGTTGCGACATTAGTATATGCCTGTAATCCTGAAATATTAGTATATACAATGGATTCTGCCGCACTTGTATTTCCTAATTTATCTACCGCTTTTATCAAAAAAGCACCAGTCTTTGCATTAACTGTTGCACTATCTGATTTTCTTCTAACTACTTTTCCTAATGGTGTACTTTGATTCCAAGTTGCACCACTCGTTACATTTTGATACCTCAATTCATACCAGCTTATATCCAGATCACTTACTGGAGTCCAAGTTAATTCCATTTGATTTGATCCAACCATACTTACCGATAAATCACTTACATCACTTGGAATATCTGTTGCACCTATTATGGTTCTTGTTGCTGTTGTGTAACCTGATGATATTCCCATTGAATTTATCGCTTTTACTCTTACTGAATATTCAATATCATCTACAACATTTAATTGATGATAATTTAGTTCAGTTCCTTTTGCTATTATTTTATAATCTGATTCGGAAGTTTTTTTAGTTTCTACTTGATAATATTGAACAAATTTATCTGTACTTGCACCTATCGCAACATTTAATCTAGTAATAACTATTCCATCTGAATATTCAATTAGTTCATCTGTTAAAGTAACTGACGCTGGTGCAACAACAGAAAATGGATTAGGTAAAGTAGTATCAGGAATAGTTGCCGCTTGTGCTTGTGTAGCAAACGTATAATAACTAGCTTGATATTCTGTTAATTGTAATTCAACAGTTAAATCTGCATTAACTTGCATACCTTGTACTCTAAATGTTTTAGCAGAAAACGATGGTGTTCCGTGAGTTACATTTACTAATTCTCCAACCATTAAATCTAAACCTGTTGCATCGCATCTTAAAGCTACGTTCAAATTATTTCTTGATCTTCTTAAAATAACTTCTGCTAATTCTTGTGCTTGATAAGAATTGGTAATAGTGGGATAGTCAAAACGACCTTCTTGTAAAAATCCACCATCGGCAGTTTTCATTGTAGCGTGTCTATCCGCACTTGTTAAACCTGAATCATCTAAAGGTGGAAATTGTGCTTGATCCGTCTGATAGTTTTTATCAGGATTAATATAAGTAACTATAACTCTATTATATCTGGAGTTTCTATCCATACTTGATACTTTTAAACCACCAATAATATTATCTTCTGTTAAACTAATTGAAGCACTTCCTGTTGATTCTGAAATAACTTTATATTGACCATTCGCATAATTAAGATAACCACGAAAACCATTAATCATCATTTTTAAAATATCAATACATTTTTGTTTAGTATCTACAACTCCATTCATATCCATTAAATCAATAGCACTAGCAGAAGTATAAGGAGTAACATCAACATCACAAACATCTGCGGCCGTTTGCCAGTCAGCATAATTGTCATCAAAATAACTATTAGCAATTCCCATTCCAAATCTTGAATTACGCATATAGTCTAAAGTACATAAAACAGGATTATCAGACCAAGCCCACGTTGAAGCTGTATCTTCTCTATGAGAACCTGAACCACCTGTTTTAGTTCCATCTAAATTAGGATCATAAACTTTACGACCTTTTAAAAGTGCGTGAACATTTGGTAATCCACTAAAAGCATCTTGATTCCATTTAAACTTTAAAGCTAAATAACTTATTCCTCTTAAACGATGATTTGAAGTCCAAGACGATAAAGCACCAACAGTCGTGTTATAAGTCTGGTCATCATCGCCATCGTACCAAGTAACTGAAATTAAAGACGCACTATCTTTATAAAAATTAGAATCTCCACTACCTACTGTTCTTTCAGTTCCATCTGTTAAAGCACCTGACCAAGTAACTTCTTTATCATCAATATAAATTTTTTCGCAAGATTCACATTGACCTTCGGCTAAAGTAAATATCATATAAAGATATTCGTTATCAGTTCCAGAAGTTTCACAAAAAACCATATTGCCACCGATTTTACGCTTTCCATAAACAACAGGAATAGGTGAATTAGCAGAAATTTTATTTAATAAAACTCCTTTTGCATTTTGTTCAGCTTGAAGTTCCATTGTTGGAGTGTCAGGAGTATCTGGTTTTCTTAACCAAGATATAACCATCATTCCAATTTGAATTGCTGAAATCCAACCTGAATATTTACCGAAAAATTTACTTACTGATGCAACAGTTTTAACTACACTTGTTACTGCTTTTGCCGCTCCACCCATTAGTGATAACTCCTTTTATATTTTTTTGCTACTCGATATACATAATCTTCATCATCAAGTCTTAACCAATTAATACAATCGCCAACTTTTAATTCTTGTTTAAAATGTTCAATTAAATCTCGCATAACTTTAAATGAGTTTTTATTAATAAGAATATCGTATAACCACAATTTATTTCCTGACTTCCAATTAAAACATTGTATATGACCTGTATCTATATATTCTTTTTCAGCTTTATCATTTAGATATGCCCAATTATAAAAATAAGTTTTATGATCTGTTTTATATTGATTTAATCTTAAACTAGGTAATATTTTATAATAAATAGTATCATTAGAAACATATTTATACTTATCAAATTGTTTATATAAATTAATTATGTTCTGCCCCATTTTATATCCCTCACAGTTAAAGCTGAAAACTCCATACCTTTATCAGCTAAAAAATATCTTTGTTGAGAAGTATCTGATGTTGTTCTACCATTTACTTTTTCAAAATTTCCAAAATGATTCGTTATAGTGAAACCTAAACTTGCATTACTTCCATTATCATCTATTGCAAAATCAGCTAAATTTCCGTGAAATAATAAAAAAGGATCAGCAATTAAAGCACCACTACTTATAACTCCACGCCATACTTTACAATCAGTTCCTAGTACATCGTTATTTAAAACTGTTGATATTAAAGACTGATCTACACCACTAAACATAATATCAATACTATTTTTAATAGGTGCATTTGATTCAGGAACATTACCTATTCCTATTAAAGTTCCATCTGCATTATAAGTATTTGATGAACCTTCTATGCTACTTGTTAAAGTAAAAGCATTATCTGTTTTTCTGACAGGCGTTGAAAAACCTAAATAAACTAAATGACAAAAACTAGGTGTTCCTGATAATGCGTTTTTTACTGCTGTTGTTAATCCTCTAGTCATTAATCGTCATCATCTTCCTTTGGTCTTATTTTACCCCAAGTTATTTTCCATTGAAATTTAGTTTTTTCTTTCATTTTTGTACTTAATGGATTTGTTGTAACACCAACAGATTGTCTTGTATTTTCAAAAGTACAAGCTGTTAATCCACCGATTAATAAAACTAAAAACAAAAATGTTATTAAATATTTCATTTATCATTCCTTATTCTTCTTTTTCTTCTTTTTTTTCTTTGGCTTCTTTTTAGACTTCTCGATAGTTTCTTCAATATTGGAAACCTTTTCTTTAATAAGAACCATATCTTGCGACAAGCTGAATGTTCTTGAAAGCGTCCACCCACCAAGTGCGATGAGAATAGCCAACAATGCAGTAATAATTTTATCATTCATCATATTTTATTTTAAAACAATTTTCTTAATTGACTTTGATCCATCTTTATTAATCTCTACTTCAGCTTCAGTTTTTATACATTTATAAGTTACTGTTTCGCTGTACTGCCTCTCGGCTTCACGTTTTCCACGTAAGCACATTCCCATTGAGTCTTGGATTCTATGCTCCTTAATCTCAAAATTTACAAACATTAATAAAGCTACAACTGTTTCCATTTAGTGTGTACTCCCATTTGTATATTTCATTTCTCTATTTTGATCTTTTAGTTTTTCAATATCATTTAAAACTTTATCCATTTGTTTTCTTAAAAATTCTATATTAACTTTGTTTAAAGCCATTGATTCGATATGTTTGTTTAACTTATCGGTAGTTTTGTATAAATCCTCAATCATCATAAATTGTTCAGAATCCGCAGGTAAGCTACCTAATTGACCTCGTGGCCATTTGATTCTAAATTCTGTATTTTCAGTTAAATCTTTTTCCATTAATTCTAATGTCGTTGAAATTTTATTTTGAGTTTCAATAATACCAAAATATGCCCACGTTCCTATTGCAACCATAGCAATCAAGGATAAAACTGTTTTCATTGGCATTTGAACTGCCGCTTCTTCTGATATTTTTAAAGGTTTAGGCATTAGTTATAATTATAACTCCCTGATGGAGTATCTCCTTTTTCTAAAATTTTAAATAATTGTTTATGTTGTTCCATAATATCCTCATCTGAATCCATCATTTTATCCATTTGTTCTTCTAACTTTAAAACTTGTTCTCTTAACACTTGTACTTTATCTTCGTGAACTGCTTGAATAGTAGAGAGTTCAAAAGTACGAGATAATGACCAACCGCCTAAAGCTATTAATAGTCCAACTAATAATGTCATTAATTTATCTGCCATTAAAACGCCTCGCAAACATCAAATTCATAATTATACTTTTCCATAATACCTAAACTATATTGTTGAACACTATTAGTTAAATAAACTGTAAAAGGAACATCATCATACGTTACAGTTTCATCATTAGATAAGTTTTCAATAATTGCTGGTTCAATAGTTACAGTAGCCGCATTAGAACTTGGCGTTACATCAGAAACCACCATATAAACTTTTGTATGACCTGAAAATTTTATAAAATCTCCTGCCTTTAGTGAACCTGCTGAATCAGCATTAAATCCATCAATCGCTATGGTACTATCTCCTGCTGTGTGAGAACCATTAACTGATATTGTTGTTGTTTCTGATCCTTGTGCATCTTTAATTTTAGGTGGTATAATCGTAAATGTTTCTTTTTGTCCTTTTTGTTTAGTTATAAAAGCAAGTATAGGTGCAAATTCTGCTCTCGTTAAATTCTGGTATCTACAAGTAAATTTCCAACGCTGATTATCAATTTGTCTAGCAAATCTACGACCACTATCAGAAATACTTAATAAAGTATTTACTTCACTACTAAAATTCATAGCATTAAAAACTGGTGATGTTGGTAATTGTCCACTCATTATATTAAATTACTTTGTCCTTTATCATTTACAGCACTATTAATCATTCCGATTATCATACCTCTTTCATTAGCCAATAATTGTTGAAATCCAGCAGTATCAACTGCATTAATAGTAAAATTAACATTAACATTTTTTCCACCCATTCCTGTTGGTGCAATATATCCTGAACTATTAGGTATAAAGGTTTCGGCTCCACCTTCTCCAACCATATAAGGTTTATTTTTAGAAACTAAACCACCTTGTCGTCTAGCTGTAAATTTCTGTGAACGTATTTGTGATACTTGTGCCATACCAAAAGCTAAAGCTGTACTAGCCGCAAGATAACTATGTGGTGGGTTATAAGTAGAAAACGCTCTCATAACAGCAGAATAAGTATTAACAACTGCTTCTGCTATTTTATGTGCTTGTAACATTTTAAACGCTTTTTTAGAATTACCTGACATAATAGTTAGCGTTCCTTCTAAATCGCTTTTAATATCTGCTGTTGCTTCTTCTCTTAATTTTTTATCTTGTTCATTTTTTGCTTTATTAGCTTTAAGTATTCTATCAAACTTATCTTTTTCTAAAGCAATTAATTTATTTTTTGCTTCTTTTTCTTTTTTTAATTTTTCTTCTCTAATAGTATTTTCTTGTGCTTCAATTTTTTTTCTTGCTTCTGTTAATTCTTTTGCATTAGCTATTACTGGGTGTTCTAAACCAGTTACATCTTCATATAATTTTTTTAAATTATGTAGCGATTCCTTATTAACTTTTATAAAGGAGTTAAATGATTCAAAGTCATCTTTCCATTTAGAAGGACGAAACACACTTACAACATTCATAGCCGCTATTCCTAAATTACCAAAAGCAATAGCAGTATTTGTAACTGCTGTTGCAA
>Ga0310344_10004352_pt1 | contig 10523 bp, 10 predicted proteins | sample HC15DNA20200_MG_FD_203801 | JGI IMG/M metagenome (GOLD analysis project Ga0310344, IMG submission 203801) | Marine microbial communities from station ALOHA, North Pacific Subtropical Gyre - HC15-DNA-20-200_MG | ecosystem: Environmental > Aquatic > Marine > Oceanic | place: Pacific Ocean: North... | reverse complement strand
TGCCCTTGGCTGGGGTGGACTTGGTCTTTCACATGGGTTAATGGGTGACCTGAAGACTGGTCGCAAGCATATGGATAAAGCAATAGGCGAAGGTAAAAAAAACCCTGAAGTAAGAGTTTTAGCTGGACGGCTCTGGATTGCACATAAAGCTGACAACAAACGTTGGCTAAAACGAGCCATTGATGAATTTGATACAGCGTTAAAACTGGAACGTGATAATGAAGCTGCCGTTTTTTGGAAAGGAATGGCATATATGCAAAATTACGATTTCTCCTTAGCTGAAGCAGAATTCAGAACGCTTGTTGAGCGAAAAGGAGAATATGCTGGTAGAGCAGATGATATGTGGGCCCTTTCTCAAAAAATAGTCAGGGCTCAGCCAGGCACAACCGCTGGCAAAAGGATTGCTCTGAAATCAAAAATTAGTCGTGCGGACATGACCGTTCTCTTTATTGAGGAACTGAAGCTAACTGAGCTTTTTCAACGCTTCATGCCCCAGTCTCCTAGTGCTGGATTTCAAACACCTGGCCAGGCTATGAATCAATCAGCCCCACGTACACCAGGTGATGTGTCTGGAAACTGGGCCGAAGGATGGATTACAGAAGCGATGAAATTAGGTGTTGTGGAAGCAGATCCAGATGGTTTCTTTTATCCCGCAGAATCTGTTACAAGAGCTGGTTATGCCAGAGCTGTTGCTCGAATCCTTACAATGGTGACTCGAGATCAAAGCCTAGAAACAAGATATTTTGGAGAAAACCCGTCTCGTTTCTCTGACGTTTCTAGTTCGCACTTTGCTTATCCAGCAATGGCCTTATGTTCCGAAAGAGGAATAATGAAAGCTGATCTAGTAACAGGGGGTTTTCAACCTACAGGTAATGTAGGGGGAGCAGATGCACTGCTGATCATACGGTCCGTGCAAAATTCCCTTAGAGTTACTTTCTAATCAAACTCAACAATAATAGATTAAACCCCTCGCCTCAGCGTGGGGTTTTTTCATTCCACTCTATTCCATGAAATATCTAGTTTCTTTATTCAAAAATCTTCTTCCTGTTGATTGGGTAATTCTAATCTATAATATCACTATTCTAATTTTTCTTTCCTTAGCAGGAAGCAAGATAACTGAATCTGGTTATTTCATATTAATTCACTGGCTAATCATTGGCTGGGTCTTTTCTTTATCCTGGAGTAATGGTGTCAGAAAAACAAAGCTGAATCAATGGTTAAGGACATGGTATCCAATTTTTGTGTTAATCTGGTTCATTCCAGAAATAGCACTATTTCAAAAGTTTTATATCTTGAGAAATTTTGACCCTGAAATATTATTGGTGGAAACAACTCTCTTTCCTCAAAGATATTATTTCACAATGCCACTCGAACTTAGTCTAATTGCACTAGAACTATTTCACAGTATAATAACAAGCTTTTTCATTTTGCTTATACTTCCTGTTTTGCTTGCAAAAAAAAAAGCTGGTTCGATTATAAAAGAATATGTTTTTGTTTTGGCTTTTTCAATAATCATTCATTTGTTGATTTCGCTACTTTTGCCTGTTAAAGGTCCATCGGATTTGAGGTTAGAGCTATTTCCAGAAGGAACATTTTTTATTCCTTTAGTAAACTTTATTACTAAATCATATTTCCAGAGTGGAGGGACCGTATCCAGTCTTTTTGTTACTATAGGAGTAATCATTGTCGCTTACGTTTCAAAACTGTTTCCAAAGGTTCATAGACTCATGATTTTGTGGCTTTTTCTTCTTCTTATTTCAACAGTTATATGTACCTTCCACTATTCAGTCAGTGCAATGGCTGGAATGCTAACAGGCTTACTGTTTCTTGCAGGAGGAAAAAAGTTGTATGAAAAATTATTGTAGATTTATTTATCTTATTATTTTTATTGTGGGTCTATGTGAAAGACCCTTAGCCCAACGAGCTTCGAGTCGGTTCTCAGACCAACAAATTATCGCTATGACAGGTAGTTACTTAAAAAAAATGCCCGGCTCTCCAGAATTTGTCGGAGCTAAAGTCTATCGTCACCCTGAAAAAGGGAAAATTTATCAAATTCATTTACAAGTTGATCGCAATCGTGAGACAGAAGGTTTGGGCTATGCTTTTGACACCATGCTTTCCCTCAGCGAATATTTTAAGAAACCGCCCAAAGTCTTTATTGCAGTATTGCATACTAACAACAGATCAGCACCTCCTGTCATCTGCTTTGGGAATGCAAAGTGTACAGCTGACCATTTTATACGAAAGACTATAACGTACAAAGAATGGTATACTAATTGTATTCAATTTGAGAAATCAACAACAGTTGCTGGTCCCTGAGCACCACTCTATTCCTTCTTTTGAATTATAGTCAATTAATTCTAGGATGAAAGTTCAATTAATATTGATTATTCTTTTCGCGGAATTTTCTGTAGGACAAGAAGTCGATTCCGTATTACAACAAACATTCCCGATTTCTCAAAAAATCAACCATCGTCCCCCACGACCTTTTTTTGAAGGAAGACCTTATTATTTAGAACTATTTTCCGACCTTCCTGAAAATACACTAGAATCAATTACCCTTTTTTTCAAAACTGACCAGTCAATGGATTATAGAGAGATTCCGCTCGATTATTATCGCGGAAGATATAGGTTTAAGTATGATCCGGTTATATATCCAGGAAAAAAGCTTACGTATTTTTTTGTAGCCATTGTTAAAGGATCTGGTAGCTATGCTACACCTGTAGATGAAAACGGAAAGCTAGTACCAATGGTTATAGAGCCAATGGATCCAATAAAGTATTATGAAAGTATTACTCCAAAATGAGAAGCACCTCGGAAAAAATTGCTCTGCTTCGAAAAGAGCTTAACCTTCATAATTACAGGTACTACGTACTTGATGATCCAATAATTTCAGACTCAAAATATGATTCTCTTTTAAAGAAACTAGAGGAACTTGAAGAGAAAAACCCCAACCTTATAACGTTCGATTCTCCTACACAGCGAGTAGGTGCCTCACCTCTTGAATCCTTCGGTACTATTCAACATCGCCTGCCAATGCTTAGTCTTGAAAACGCCATGGATAGTAATGGTTTACTTGCCTTTGATGAAAGAGTTAAGAAAAGGCTCCCAAATGAGGATGAGATTGAATATATAGCTGAACTCAAGTTAGATGGACTTGCTGTTGAATTAGTATATGAAAAGGGTATTTTTATCCATGGTTCAACCAGGGGAGATGGTTTTACTGGTGAAGACATTACTCAAAATCTAAGAACCGTTAAATCTATTCCATTAAAATTGCTTGCGGAAGAACCACCTGATCTATTAGAAATTCGAGGTGAAGTTTTTATGGAAAAAAGTGGATTTCTTCAACTAAATCAGGATAGGCTGAACGCTGAAGAAACTCTTTTTGCCAATCCAAGGAATGCTGCTGCTGGTAGCCTCCGACAACTTGATCCTTCCGTGACATCTAACCGGCCACTTCGTTTTTTTTCTTATGAAGTCTCAAACTCGACATTCCTATCTCAATGGGATACTTTATCAAATCTGAAGAAGATGGGATTGCCGGTAAACAAATATGTAGAACTTTGTCCTACTATCAAAAAAGCTGTGGAGTTTTCAGAGCGATGGGAAAGAAAGAGAGAAAAACTTCCCTATGATATCGATGGTGTAGTAATCAAAGTTAACAGTATAAAAGAACGAGAAATATTAGGTGTGCGGAGCAGATCTCCTAGATGGGCAATTGCTGGTAAGTTCAAAGCTCAGCAAGAAATAACCGTTGTAATTGATATAATTCCCTCCGTGGGTAGAACCGGTGCCGTTACACCTGTTGCAAAACTGGATCCAGTAATTGTTGGAGGAGTTACTGTCACAAATGCAACTCTTCACAATCAGGATGAAATTGACAGAAAAGATATTCGCATAGGTGACACCGTTCTTATCCAGCGAGCTGGAGATGTTATCCCTGAAGTAGTAAAAGTTCTCGTAGAAAAACGCCCAAAGAAAACGACAGTTTATAAATTGCCCGCGAATTGTCCTGATTGCGGTGGCAAGGTAATCCGTTATGAACAAGAAGTTGTAGCACGATGCCAAAACTCTGCATGTCCCGCCCAATTAAAGGGAAGAATTGAACATTTTGTTTCCAAAAGAGCGTTAAATATTGAAGGCCTCGGAAAACAACTTATACACCAGATGGTTACAAATGGTCTTATCAATAATTTTGCTGACATTTTCAAATTAGAAAAAAAATCCATCATTGCACTTGATCGTATGGGTCAGAAATCTGCTTCTAATCTTATTCAATCTATAAAAATATCTAAATCCGTATCTCTTTGGAAGTTTATTTATGGACTTGGAATTCGTAATGTTGGTGAGCATCTAGCTAAAGTTTTATCATCTCATTTTGGGACTATTCAATCTGTACTAAAAGCTTCAACTGATGAGTTTGAGATGATTGATGAGGTAGGCCCTATTGTTTCAAACTCTATAGTTGATTTTTTTTCTAGCGATTCAAACAGATCAATTATTTCTAAATGTCTTGAATCCGGTGTGATCTTAGAGAATCAAACAGTATCAAAGAAAACATTGATATTTGAAGGATTAATTTTTGTTTTTACAGGATCGTTAGAAAAATTTAGTCGTGCGGAAGCAAAAGAAATGGTAGAGGCTTATGGGGGTAAAGCTACTGGTTCCGTGAGTAATAGAACTCATTATCTAGTGGCAGGTAAGGGAATGGGCTCCAAAAAAAATAAAGCGGATGCAATGGGGGTTAAAGTAATCACTGAATCTGAATTTTTAGGTCTTTTAGGACAGTGAGTCGACAAGTATCAGTTTTTCTTTTATTATCTATTCTTTCAGCTAATAGCCTTTCAGATTGGGATCGGCAAATATCCTCCCGTTTGGAAGGAAGTAATAAGAACATTTTATTTGATATTTCAATGGAGTCGTTTTCGTTAGTAACACCAGTAATTGAATGGAGCAGTATTTACCAAAGTTGGGTTAAAGACAGATCCTCAATGAATTATGAGATAGCAACACTTGGGCTTCTCACTACATATTCTTTAGTGGGAATAACTAAGTATGTAATTGGACGGAAGCGTCCCGAACGCAATTATACACCACGGCTTTGGAATACAAGACTAACCCCTTCATTTCCTTCTGGTCACACCGCATCTTCCGCAATGTGGGCAACGACTTTATTTCCTAATAAACATTTTCTATCCTTGAGTTACGTTGCACTTTCAGCTTGGAGTCAAGTATACGTAGGAAACCATTATGTAAGTGACGTACTTAGTGGAGCAATTGTAGGTACGCTTATTGGAAAAATAATAAGCTCTAAATATTCAAAGGATTTGGGCAACCCACCAACTAGCATCAATATTCAAATTAGATTCTAGTCGACTATTGAACCTTTACTCTATATATCTTACTTTGAATATAATGTAGTTAGGAGAGCTTTTTTTATGGATATGATGAATTTGGCATATGGCTAGAGCATCCAAACTTTCAAGTTGTTATTTCTGAAGATGAATCAGGCCAACCTTTAGCCCCTGAAAAAGTTACTAGAGAAAATTATAATGCATCAGTTTATATCCCGTGGCGTAATGTTACTAGCGTCGTGCGTTTTCCAAATAGAGAAGGTTTTGATTTCCCCTCTCCATTTGAAAGAAAAGTTCGCTTTCGCAGCAATACAGATCTAGCAGATGATAAAGATTCGTTTCATTTAGAAAAAGATTTACCAAATAAAACCTTATGTAAAATCCTTGCATAATATTTTGTTGGCAATAGAGCTCTAAGCAGTATTCTCATCTTAGCATCCCTACCCATTACATATCGCAATTTTGGTGAATTAGATTCAAGTACTTGTTGGATTAAACCAGCAACGACTTTAGGATCCTCACCCATTCCAACCGTTCCTCCTTTTGTCATCCCATCAATCTTTCGTTTGAAAGCATTAGAATATTTATTATACGGGCTATGCGCCTCACTTGATCCTTTGGCTAGCTTTGCATTAGATGTGAAAATTTCCGTCCGATAACTTCCAGGCTCTACTATAATAACCTTAATCCCCAAAGGTAATAATTCATGATATAGAGATTCACTAAATCCCTCAAGAGCCCATTTTGATGTTGCATAAGCGGAAAGACCTGGCATGGGAGCACGCGCTTGTACGCTAGAAATATTAACAATTCGTACATCATAATTATCTAAAGCTGTTTTGCGCATTAAAGGAAGGGCTTGTCTAGTTACATTAAGTAAACCAAAAAAATTTGTTTCCATTTGCTGTCTGAATTCATATTCTGATATATCTTCAAAGAAACCACCTAAACCATAGCCAGCATTGTTAATTAGATAATCAAGCCGACCTGTTTTAGACTTTATAGTGTCCAAAGCCTCAATTATAGTTTCATTTCTTGTTACATCTAATTCAATAAGTTCAATTTGGAGACCACTATTATTGATCTCTTTTAACAAATTTTCTTTTTTTTCAAGATTCCGCATAGTAGCAAAAACCGAATACCCCGAAGAAGCTAAACGTATAGCTGTCAGCATTCCAAATCCACTTGAACATCCTGTAATTAATGTAGTCTTCATAAATTCTCTTCCATGATTTATTACAATTTACCTAAGGTTGGAATAGCGAATTGTCAAAAGTAGCTTTCGACATATTATGAAGCGTGTTGGAATTGATATTGGCGGAACTAAAATTGAAGCTGTTGTGATTGACCATGATGGAAGTGTGTTAATTCGTGAGCGTGTATTAACAGAGAGAGATAAAGGTTATAGTCATATTTTAGAACAAATAAGTAGTTTGCGCAAAAAGCTACTTAGATATTTTGACAATGATTTCTTTTTAGGTATTTGTGTCCCTGGCCCCCTAAATGCAAAGGGCGATAAAATGAAACAAAGTAATACACAAGCTTTAGTAGGAAAATCACTTAAAGATGATATTGAGGCAATTTTTGGCACTACACCCGTTCTAGAAAATGATGCCAACTGTTTTACTCAAGCAGAAGCGTCCGTTGGTGCAGGAAAAAATATGAAAGTGGTTTTTGGTATTATATTTGGTACTGGGGTAGGTGGCGGAATAGCTATCGATGGGAATGTTTATAAGGGGAAACAACATCTAGCTGGCGAATGGGGCCATTCCATATTGCATCCTGATGGAAAAAATTGTTTATGCGGTAAAAAAGGTTGCGTAGAACAATATCTCTCAGGAATCGCATTGGAAAAGCTCTATTATGATATGACTGGTAATTCATCCTGTGTTACAGATATTGCTATGCATCCTCCATCCCAATGGAAAACTGAACTCCTTAATAATTTTGGTATGGCTATATCAAATATTATTAATATTCTTGATCCTGAAATTATAGTTATAGGTGGTGGTGTATCTAAAGTTGATTTTCTTTATACAGATGGAGTAAAATTTGTTAAGCGTTATTGTTTAGATAAAAATTTTAAAACACCTATTGTAAAAAATACTATGGGAGACTCAGCGGGTGTTTTCGGAGCCGCATATCTTTCTTAATCTTTTTCCATTTGCCTTATATAAATAAGGTTAATTTCCAACATGTCAATAGCCATTGAAATTCGCAATCTTCAGAAATCATATGGTGATACTGTTGCTCTTCGTGGAATTAACCTTGATATAGAACCTGGTTCATTTTATGGGCTGTTAGGACCTAATGGTGCAGGAAAGACAACAACAATAGGAATTATTACTGGACTAGTGAAACTTCAACAAGGCACCGTTTCTGTCTTTGGTAAGGATATAATTAAGGATTATCGGTTTACTCGCTCCAAAATTGGCGTTTCACCTCAAGAGTTCACATCAGACTGGTTTTTTTCTATTGAAAAACTTCTAGTTTTTCAGGCTGGTTACTATGGAATTCCTAAAACGGAAGCCTTGCCAAGAGTAGAAAAGATTATGAAAAAACTAGGATTATATGAAAAGCGTAGTAAAAAAATACGTTTTTTATCTGGCGGTATGAAGCGACGATTTATGATTGCTAAGTCACTTGTCAACAATCCAGACATTCTAATCTTGGATGAGCCTACAGCAGGTGTGGATGTGGAACTCCGTCGTATGTTATGGAAATATCTTAAAGAACTGCATTCTGATGGTAAAACTATTCTGCTAACCACTCATTATATTGAAGAAGCGGAAAAGCTATGTGAACAAGTTTCCATTATTGATGATGGGAAAATAGTAACGCAAGGTGCTCCACTTAATTTAATTAGATCTCTTGGACAGGGAACAATTGAAATATATTTAACTGGATGGAAGAAAACTAATAAGGATGATTTTAAAGGTATCCCCTTCAACTATGAGCCAGGAAATAATGATGGAAAGTTAATCTTTTCTGTTGAAGAGCCTGAGAGACAATTGCCATTTGTTGTCGGTCTCGTTAGCGGCAAAGGGTACCAAATCAACGAAGTAAAAATCAAAAAGTCCAGCTTGGAAGATGTATTTGTTTCTCTAACTGGTAAAACTATGAACGAAAAATGAATTGGATTGGATTTAAAACTCTCACCTTCAGGGAAATTACTCGATTTTTTGCTGTTTACAGACAGACCGTCATACCAGGTCTTGTAACCTCAGGACTGTATATTATTATTTTTGGCCTAACACTCCAACAACGTATCACAGCTATAAATGGAATTTCTTATACGGTATATATCCTCCCTGGCCTTATAATGATGAATGTAATTACAAATGCCTATAACAATACGGCTTCAAGTATTCTGCAAATGAAGCTACTTCAGCAAATGCAAGATATGTTAATTACACCTATGAGCAATGTTGAACTAGCACTTGCTTTCATTATTGGTGGTACAGTTCGAGGGTTCATAAATGGTATACTTGTTCTTTTACTTGGCATTGCTATTGTAGGTATGCCTGTGGAGCACCCATTAATTGTAATTGTATTCCTTATTCTAGTATCATGGGCATTTTCCAGTGCCGGACTAATACTTGGTATTTTAGCTGAAAGCTGGGACAATATTGCTACCATGGTAAACTTTTTTATCACTCCACTTATTTTCCTTGGAGGTGTTTTTTATTCTATAAATATGCTTCCAGGATTCTGGAGAACAGTTTCTTTAATTAACCCTATCTATTATGTAATTAATGGGCTTCGGTATGCAGTTCTTGATGTCGGCGACACTCCATTTGCAATCTCTTTTTCTGCCGCACTTGCCATGACTATAATTTTCACTGTCATTGGTATAGGTTTATTTAATAAAGGGTATAGAATTAAGAGTTGACATGAGGGCGCTGGTCGCCATTTTGATTATTAACTCTTTTCTTTTAGGGGAAAATGATCTGACTCCTAATTGGACTCAATATGGTCGACTTGGAAGTGGTCACCTTCAAGAATTAGGCGGGTTAGGTTTTTTTAGATTAAAGCGTATTAAGGATAATTCATATCATGACATACGATTCATCGGATTATTTATTCCTGATAATGCGATTGCCTCTATACGTTATAAATCAAGCAATAAATATAATAGACACCCACAGTTTTATCGTTTTAATGTTACATCTTTAAGAAGAAATTCAATTTCAGGTCTAAAAATTCGATACCATTACAATCAAGGTGTTGGCACCTTTTTATTGGAAAAACCATTTACACATATTACCTCAGAAATTGCACTTTCATTTGATGCTTCTGATTATTTAAATAATACTCGAAAAACTTCCTATTTGAAAAGCGGATTGTTTTGGGACTTAGATGTAAAAAAGACTTCTTTCGCCGTTGACCTAGAATACTTCTATCAAATCAGTGATTTGTTTCCAGGAGAACCAACGCTTAGTCGTTATGAAATTTCGGCGGAAGCAAATATATGGATAAGCAAGCCTTGGCTATTGACCGCAGGCTATGAACAAGAATTTTACTTCTCCAAACAAAGGATTAATATCAGATCATTCTATTTAGCCCTTGGCTTTAAACGGCCAATTAATTGGAAATTATAAGTTTACAGAAAAATATTATTTCAATTCACTAACGAGCTTTGCGACAGTTTCTTTAGCATCTCCAAATAACATTATGGTGTTATCATTAAAAAATAGTTCGTTCTCCACTCCAGCAAATCCGGGATTCATGCTTCGCTTTAGGACAAAAACTGTCTGAGCATTATCAACATCAAGAATTGGCATTCCAAAAAGTGGGCTGGTATTATCATGCCTTGCTGCTGGGTTAACGACATCATTTGCACCTATAACCAATGCAACTTCTGTCTCTTCAAATTCTGGATTAATATTATCCAGATCAAATAATTTATCATAGGAAACATTTGCTTCCGCTAACAAAACATTCATATGACCCGGCATTCGACCAGCAACTGGATGGATTGCATACTTTACTTTAACCCCATTTCCTTCTAACACCTTTTCCAACTCAGCTACTATCTGCTGAGCCTGGGCTACTGCCATTCCATAGCCTGGCACAATTATTACTTGACTAGCATTTTCAAAAATTACTACCGTATCTTCTGGCTCATATGATTTTACCGAACGAGATGGATCGCCTCCTGATTCA
>Ga0310344_10004351_pt1 | contig 10524 bp, 6 predicted proteins | sample HC15DNA20200_MG_FD_203801 | JGI IMG/M metagenome (GOLD analysis project Ga0310344, IMG submission 203801) | Marine microbial communities from station ALOHA, North Pacific Subtropical Gyre - HC15-DNA-20-200_MG | ecosystem: Environmental > Aquatic > Marine > Oceanic | place: Pacific Ocean: North... | reverse complement strand
ATTTTCGATTTCGCCATCGTGGTCGCCTGCCTCATTCCCACAGGCTCAGGCAACTTCGCCGCCGTCCTGCGGTTGGCCCGCGTGCTCCGCGTGTTGCGACTGGTTTCCGCTGTGCCTCGGCTTCAAGTGCTGGTGGGCGCAGTACTACGGAGCGTCCCCTCCATCGGCTATGTCTTCCTGCTTGCCCTCATCCTATTCTATATTTACGGCTGCATGGGCACCTTCTTGTTTATGGAAAATGATCCCCTACATTTTCGCAACCTACAAACTTCTATGCTTTCGCTGTTTCGAGTGGTGACCCTAGAAGACTGGACAGACATCATGTATATCAACATGTATGGCAGCAACGCCTACGATGGCTATACCCCTGAGGTGGACGCTTGGCTTCAGTCTCAATTTGAAATTACCCGTAAATCCGCCGCCATGCCCATTGGTGGTGCGGTTTACTTCGTCAGCTTCATCCTCACTGGCTCCATGATCGTGTTAAACCTGTTTATCGGTGTGATGCTCAATGGCATGGAGGAAGCCAGAAAGGAACAGGAAATCGCCGAGCTGGCCCGAAAGGCAGATGAAACCGACCTTAAGGAGGATTTGGCCAACTTGGAGCAGCAACTAAAAGACATCAGCCTGCAAATCGCCCTCCTTGGCAAAAAAGCGGACGCCAACGCCGCACGGTTGGATACACAGGGTGATATAGAAAAATAAAAATTCTATATTGTAATGCGCTTAATTTGTGGCGCCGTCCATTTTCGCACCGCGTTTCATGTGGACCAGGATTAGGCTGATGTCGGAAGGGGAGATGCCGGAGATGCGGGTGGCTTGGCCGATGGTGGCGGGTTGATGGTGGACGAGTTTTTGGCGGGCTTCGTTGCGTAGTCCGGTGATGGACTCGTAATCCAGCCAAGCAGGAATTTTCTTTTCCTCCATGGATCGGGCTTTTTCGACTTCCTGCTCCTGTCTTTCGATGTATCCCGCGTATTTAATGATGACCTCGACTTGTTCAGCGATCTCCTGAGGTAACGAGGGGTTGTGTTGCGGGAGACCGAAATAGGTCATCTCGGGTCGTCGAAGGATTTGGCTAAGTGGTGTGGCATCAATATGGATTGAGTTGAGTCGATCCACTTCGAATTTGACAGAGGATTTTTTTGATTTAAATTGAGCATAATTTCTACTATTTAGTAATCCTATATCGTTACCGATTACAGATAACCTCATATCTGCATTGTCTTGACGGAGCATTAATCTGTATTCGGCGCGACTGGTAAACATTCGGTAGGGCTCGGTTGTGCTCTTGGTGATTAGATCATCAATAAGGACGCCGATGTAAGCCTGGTCGCGTTGAAGAACGATTCCAGATTTTGATTGGACGCGTCTAGCGGCATTGATCCCTGCCATTAAGCCTTGCGCACCAGCTTCCTCATACCCTGAAGTTCCGTTTATTTGTCCTGCAAGATAGAGATTACGACAAGGCTTAGTTTCGAGAGTGGGATTGAGCTGATTGGGATATGCGAAATCGTACTCGACAGCATATGCGGGACGGAGGATCTCGGCATTTTCGCAGCCACCAATCGTTCGGATTATCTCGATTTGAACATCGAATGGAAGGCAAGTGGAAAACCCGTTCACATAGATTTCGTCAGTGGAAATGCCCTCGGGCTCGAGAAAGATTTGATGGCGCGGCTTGTCAGAGAATCGAACAATTTTGTCTTCTATGGATGGACAGTAGCGAGGGCCGACACCCTCGATATCTCCAGAATACATTGGAGATTTGTGAAGATTATCACGAATTATTTTGGCTGTCTGGTCGTTTGTCCATGTTATCCAGCATTGGAGTTGACCATTCAGTTTGTCCAAGATCGATCCAGGGGGGTATTTCCCATCGGAATTTCCAACGTCATTGGGGTTTATTCCGGAATGTTCCACGTGGAACAGATCATCTTTCCAGTAGGTGAACCATGGTGGAGGATCATCCCCATCTTGGATTTCTGTTGTCGAAAAATCAATCGATCGCTTGAGAAGGCGGGGCGGGGTTCCGGTTTTTAAGCGTCCTAATTCCAAGCCCACGTCTTCCAGCGATTGCGAAAGCCCCAATGTTGCCGATTCGCCCGAACGGCCGCCTTTTTGTTTAGCGTCTCCTACGTGCATCAATCCACGAAGGAAGGTTCCCGTAGTTAGAATGACGGTTTTTGAGTGGTACTGTACGCCCATGGTTGTCTCGATACCGTAAACTTCGCGGTCTTTTTCGAGAATCTTGGCAGCTTGGCCTTGTTGGATCGTCAAATTGGGTTCCCGTTCGCAAATCCATTTCATGCGAAATTGGTAGGCTTTTTTGTCACATTGGGCCCGCGGAGCCCAAACTGCTGGCCCCTTGGCCTGGTTTAGCATACGGAATTGCAGGCCTGTCATGTCCGTGCATTTGCCCATTTCACCGCCTAACGCGTCGATTTCTCGGGTCAAATGGCCTTTTGCTAATCCTCCAATGGCTGGATTACAGCTCATTTGGCCGATGGTGTCGGCATTGGTGGTGAGCATTAGGGTTTGGCATCCGATTCGAGAGGCGGCCAAGGCAGCCTCTATGCCAGCATGGCCGGCACCCACAATGATGACGTCGTAGCGCTTAGGATAAACAAACATCAGCTGATTCCGAATTCGCCCTCCTCACCGCTAGAGGGCAATTGGTATTCGGCCCCAAATGCAGATTCACCCTCGATCTTCACCAAGCGTCCATTGGCAGATAAGTGCTCGCAGATTTTGAAAACAGTTTCTGTCCCTTCAACATTCTGCGACTCGATCGCCAGATCATCCACCGCCATTGGATGCCCGCCACGTCGCATCAAGCATTCGATGATCTGTCGCTGAATCTCCAAGACACGCTCCGCCGCCTTTTTGCCGGCTTCGACGCCTGGCTGATGATAAGCGTTGATGTTGATGAGGCTGGCATAAAAGCCGACAGCTCTTTCATAAAGGGCAATTAAGACGCCCACGTGGAACGGTGTAAGATCGTCGATGGTAATGGTGACTGATTCACGCCCGTTTTCATGAAGCGCTTGCCGAGTGCCTTGAAAGAATCCGCTGAGATAATCTCCTGATGTAATCCATGGATCTTCCACATAAATTTCATCTCCTTGACGGTCCTTCAACACCTCAATAAAAGTGGCAAAAAAATTGTTCGGCCCATCTCTAAGTTGTTGAATATAAGCATGTTGGTCGGTTGACCCCTTGTTTCCATAAACTGTAATCCCCTGATTTATTAGGTTTCCATCGAGGTCTTTTCCTTTGCCCAAGGACTCCATTATAAGCTGCTGAAGGTAACGCGAAAAAAGCTCGAGCCTATCCTTGTACGGCAAAATGACCATCGCCTTCTCCCCTCGCCCATTTGTGGCGTGATGCCAGGCTAGCGCAAGTCGAGCAGCTGGATTCGTGTTGAGATCCTTCTTTCGGGTCAAATCATCGGCGGCTGCCGCACCTGACAACATTTGATCGATGTCAATCCCTTGCAATGCGGCCGGCAACAATCCCACGGCCGCAGTCTCGCTCGTTCTGCCTCCTATCCAGTTCCACATGGGAAACCGCTTCAGCCACCCGTCGGATACCGCAATTTGATCCAGCAAACTACCATCGCCAGTCACAGCAACCGCATGCTTGGAAAAATCAAGTCCCGCAGATTCGAAAGCGGCTTTAGTTTCCAGCATTCCATTTCGAGTTTCCTTTGTGCCTCCAGATTTAGATATAACGATAACAATTGTTCTTCTGAGAGTTATATGTGATTTAAATAAATCTATATCATTACCGTCTGGATCTGTGTTGTCTATAAAAATTGGAGTGAGTTTCGTTGTTGAGGGTGTGGTCAAGGCCCGGCTGACGAATTGCGGTCCCAAGGCAGAACCGCCAATGCCAATGAGAAGCATATTTTCAAAGTTGCCATCTGATCCTGGAATCTCTCCGGAGTGCACTGCAGATGCGAAGGATTTAATTTCGGCTTGGCAGTTTTCAATAGAGGCCCGAATTTCATCATTGGGAGCCAGAGCGGGCTCCCGAAGCCAATAGTGGCCGACCATTCGGTTTTCATCCGGATTGGCAATGCCGCCCCCTTCCAAGTCCGCCATGGCTGTAAAAGCTTTTTCCATGGGCTCGGCCATTTGCTCGAAATAGTCATCGGTGAAATGGAGCCGGCTCAAGTCGAGCGCTAATCCGATTTCTGGGTGGGCAGTGCGATAGGCCTTGTATCGCTCCCACAGTTCCATGGGGTCTTGGGTCATTGGACAGCGGCCAGAATAGGGAGCATGGGGAGGCGGAGAAAGGTTTTTTGAAGACAAGAAATATGAATGTGCCTCCGGAGTGTTTTCAAACGCCGGTGTAATATTTACTTAAATAGATTTGTTTTATCACATTTCCATTTGTCCATTGGGTTCATTCAAATTGACCAGCGTCCAAATTGTTGCTACCATGCGTGCATGGCGACACTGGAACTGCGACTGGAATTGCTGGGGCTGCTTTTGCGCGGCACGGCGGTTGGGTTTCGGTAATCGCCCATGAATTTCGAAACCCCACCGTCGGTACCGCGGCGGTGGGGTTTTTGTTTTTTATTTAAAGACACAACCAACGGCGGACCGAGAAAGACAGGACAATGAGCAAGAACCGCGTGGTGATTTTTGACACGACGTTGCGTGATGGCGAGCAATGCCCGGGCGCATCGATGAACCTTCGTGAGAAGCTGGCGGTGGCACGTCAGCTGGGTCGGTTGAAGGTGGATGTGATCGAGGCGGGCTTCCCAGTAATCAGCGAAGGTGATTTCACGGCAGTGCAGACCATCGCGCGGCAGGTAAAGGGGCCGCAGATCGCCGGGCTGGCGAGGTGTGTGCCGAAGGACATCGACGCCGCGGGCGCAGCGGTAAAGCCTGCGGGCAAACGCGGACGCATTCATGTGTTTCTGGCAACTTCAAAAATTCACCGCGAGCATAAGCTTGGCAAGGCGCAGGATGAAATTTTGCGCCTGGCAGTGGAAGGGGTGAAGCGCGCGCGCAAGTATGTGAAGGACATCGAGTTTTCACCGGAGGACGCCTCGCGGACGGAACCGGATTTCCTAGTGGAGATTTGCAAGGCGGCGGTGCGTGCGGGGGCCACAACTGTGAACATTCCGGACACGGTGGGCTGGGCAGTGCCAGATCAGTTCGGCGGTCTTATCGCGCATCTGCACGACTCGGTTGAAGAATTCCAGAGTGGCGCGGCGATAATCAGCGTGCATTGCCACAATGATCTGGGGCTGGCGGTGGCCAACTCGCTGACAGCGGTGCGTGCGGGTGCGCGCCAAGTGGAGTGTACAGTCAACGGCATTGGTGAACGCGCAGGGAACGCGGCGATGGAAGAGGTCGTGATGGCCATCAAGACACGCAAGGATTTCTTCGGCCGGCTGAGGTGTGGTGTTAAAACCAACGAGATTGTGAAGGCCAGTCGCATTGTTGCGGGGATGAGCGGGCTGAATGTGCAACGCAGCAAGGCGATCGTGGGGGAGAATGCTTTTGCGCACTCCAGCGGCATTCATCAGGACGGTATTTTAAAGAAGCGCGAGACGTATGAGATCATGGATCCGCGCGACGTGGGCTGGGGGCAGACGGAGCTGCCACTGACCAAGCACAGTGGGCGTGCGGCGATGGCGGCGCGTTTAAAACATCTCGGTTTTAAAATGAGCGACGCGGACGTGACGGCGATATTCGCGAGCTTCAAGGAGGTGGGCGACAAGAAGAAGTTCGTTTATGACGATGACTTGGTGGCGTTGGTCGAAGGGCACATTGCAGAGGTGCCAGAAACTTGGAGTCTCGATTACTTGAGCGTTTCCAGCGGCAACCAGACGGTGCCGACGGCGACGGTGCGACTGCGGCGCAAGAATGGACGCAAGTGGGAAAGCGCGGAGGACGCAGGCATCGGCGACGGCCCGGTAGACGCGGCGCTGAAAGCCATTGACCGCATCACTAGTACGCATGGCAAACTTCTGGACTATGCATTGCGGGCTGTGTCGCAGGGCAAGGACGCGCTGGGCGAAGTGTCGATGAAGGTGGACTTTGGCGACGGTGAACTGGTGGCCGGGCGCGGGGCAAGCACGGACATCATCGAGGCCAGCGCGCGCGCGTATTTGAACGCCGTCAACCGGCATCTCAATACCGCTGGCAATGGCGGCAAGCGTCGCCGCCAACCGTAGTAGCGCTTGACCGCGGCCACCGGCGGTTTACCATCCCGGCATGAAAGCCGGTTCTTTTTTCTTCGCGGTCGTATTGTCGTTCAATGTTCTGGCTTTGGATGAATCACAGGTGGGCAAGGTGCAAGAGGTGGCGCCGGGGGTTTATTTTCATGAGGGCGACATCTCCAAGGGGCACTGCAACCAGGGATGGATCGTGTTCAAGGATTTCGTGCTGGTGGTGGACGGAAATTTCCCAAGCGGGGTGGAGGTGGTGCTGCCGAAGATCAAGGCGGTGACGAAGAAGCCCATCAAGTTCGTGGTGGACACACATCATCACGGCGACCATGCGTACGGGAACATGAAATGGTTCGAGGCTGGCGCCGTGCCGGTGGCGTCGAAAGGGGCACTGGAAGAGATGAAGAAATACGAGACGGGCTATTACGGTCGACATCCGATCGGCCGTTGGGAGTGGTCGGCCAAGCAGCGGGCGGACGTGAAGGCAACCAAGCTGCTGCCGCCGATGATCACGTTCGACAAGAAGATGGTGTTTGACGACGGGAAGATGCGCGCGGAGTGCCTCTACTTAGGCAATGCGCATACGCACGGGGACGTGTTTGTGTGGCTGCCTAAGCAGCGGATTCTTTTCAGTGGCGACGCGATCGTGAACGGCCCGTACAACTACATGGGCGACGGCAACTCGATCGACTGGCTGAAGACGCTGGACGCAGCCAAAAAGCTGAAGCCGAAGATCATGTGCCCCGGCCACGGCGCGCGTGCGGATGGTAGCTTGATTGATGACCAGAAGGCGTACTTCACGGCGCTGCATACGGCGGTAAAGCCCATGGTAAAAAAGAAATTGAAGCTGGAAACTGTTCGGGCGTCAGTGGAAGGCATCCGCGCCAAGATCGTGAAGAACAAGCGCATTGAACGCTACGTTGGCAAGCGCATTGGTGAACAGATTGAAAAGGTGTACGGCGACTACACCGGCCAAGTGCTGGGACGGCTGGACATCAGCAAATAGGAGACATCATGCGGGATTTTTTTATTACACTAACCCTCTGCCTAACCGCTTGCACGCTTGCGGCTGAAGGCCAGTGGTGGAAAGGCAACCTGCACACGCACACGCTGTGGAGCGACGGTGATGATTACCCCGAGGTTATTGCCAAGTGGTACAAGGATAACGGTTATCATTTTCTTTCGCTGACCGACCACAACCGTCTGCAGGTGGGCGAGCGGTGGATTGACGTGATGAAGAGCAAAGGCGGCCCGCCTGCGTTGGCCAAGTACCGAGAAGGCTGGGGCGGCTGGGTTGAGACGCGCGAACGCGGCGGTCGGCAGGAAGTGCGGCTGAAGACACTGGCCGAGTTTCGCAAGCGACTGGAAGCGCCTGGGAAGTTTCTCCTGCTGCAGGGTGAGGAGATTACGGACCGTTACAAGAATGCCCCCGTCCACCTCAATGCCTACAACCTTGCCGAGCTGATTGTCCCGCGTGGCGGCAACAGCGTTTACGATGTTATGCAGCGCAATGTCGACGCTGTACTGGCGCAACGCAAAAAGACCGGCCGCTTGATCCTGCCGCACCTCAACCACCCCAACTTCGGGTGGGGCGTGACCGCGGAGGAGTTGATGCGCGTGAAAGGCGAAAAATATTTTGAGGTCTACAACGGCCATCCCGCAGTGCGTAACCGTGGCGACAAGACCCACGCCAGCACCGAGCGTATGTGGGATATCATACTCACGCGGCGACTTGCTGAGTTGAAGCTGGGCGTGATGTACGGCTTGGCCACCGATGACGCCCACAACTACCACGGTATGGCTGCCAACCGCAGCAACCCCGGTCGCGGCTGGGTGATGGTCCGCGCGCCCAAGCTCGAGGCCCACGCCCTGATGGCTGCAATGGAATCCGGGAATTTTTATAGCAGCACCGGCGTGGTGTTAAAAGACGTGAGCCGCGGGCCGCGCGAGTTGTCACTCACCATCACCGCCGAGCCCGGCGTGCAATACACCACCCAGTTTATCGGCACTCGTAAGGGCTACGATGCCACCCATCAACCCTACACCCTTCCAACTGGTGCCAAGCTGCGCGTGACGCACAAGTACAGCAAGGACATCGGTCAAGTCCTCGCCACTGCCAAGGGGTCCCGCGCGGTGTACCGCTTGAAAGGCGACGAAATCTACGTCCGCGCCCAAGTCACCTCCACCAAAGCCAAATCCAACCCCCTGTACCCAATGGAAAAAGAAACCGCCTGGGTGCAACCGTTGGTGCCCAAAACTAAAAAGTAAGGGCACAAAAAGCCGGGCCAGCCGGTCTGAAGGAGACCGTACTGGCCCGGTGAACACAGAAACAGTACAACGTGGGCTACTGTAGGATATCGGCCCCAGCTGTACTGGACCAGGGCCTAAATTGGTTTCTACCCCCCTACCGTTATTATCCGGTAACCACGCGCACTATCCTCTTCAGGGAGCAAAAGTCAAGCCTCCAATGAAAGTATTAGAATTTCTTATTAACACAAGTTGTTGAGCTATGTGAAAAATAGGACACAATATTCGGTGTGATTCAGTCTCCTAACAGCTTTTTTAGGGCATCTCTGGCAGCGTCTTCGCATGAGTTGGCCTCATTATTGCTTGCGTTAAACACGCGCTTCGTAAATTCAAAATATTCGCAATAATTGGCGCGGTCCTTTTCCTGCACAGGCTCGGCACGGCGCTCGCGGCATTGGTGGGCCACGGAGCGGTCGAAGTGGACACAGTTGCGGCAGCAGCGGTAGTCAGTATTGCAATCCTCGCATTGGTCGCGACGTCCGGGCTGGGTGGAGAGAGTCCATTCCCTGCCACATTGGAAACAGTGTCGTGTCATGTGGGGAGTGTAGCGTGACGGTGAGGACTGGCAATGGCGGGTGAGTAAGTAGGGGCAACTTTTCCGTGCGGCGGGACGGCTGGTTTTTATGCTGGTGGCGATGGGTGACTACGAGGATTTGCTGGAGGTGACGATTGGGCACTTGGAGACGCGCAGGGCCGGGGGGCAAAGGGTGGTGACGGTGACGCAGGAAAAGCTGGCGGCCTTGGCTGTGCCCTTGCCGGGTAACGGGATCGGCGAATTGGCTGTGCCCGATGCGGATTCTCCGGTGAAAGCGAACTCACTGAAGGAGTTGCGGAATCTGGCGTTGGGGTGCGCGCGTTGCGATCATTTGGTGACTTCTCGCACCCAGGTGGTTTTTGGCGTGGGCAACTCATCGGCAGATTTGATGTTTGTAGGCGAGGCACCGGGCGCAGATGAAGACCGGGAGGGCGAGCCCTTCGTGGGTGCCGCGGGGCAATTGTTGACGAAAATCATCGGCACGATGGGTTTGTCAAGAGAGGAGGTTTACATTGCCAACATTCTGAAGTGCAGGCCGGATACGCTGGGGCGGACATCGGGTAACCGGGCGCCCACCGAGGACGAGATGAACACCTGCGTACCATGGCTGCACCGCCAAATCGACCTGATCCAGCCCAAGGTGTTGGTGGCGCTGGGAAAGACAGCGGTGGGAGGGCTGCTGGAGCGCGAGGTGGCGATCACTCGGTTTCGTGGCCAATGGCAGGAGTACCGAGGCATACCGCTGATGCCAACGTATCACCCTGCGTATTTGTTACGCAACCAGTCGCTTGGGGAAAAGCGGAAACTATGGGAGGACATGCTGGCTGTGATGGATCGCCTGGGAATGCCGGCCAGCGACAAGCAAAGAGGTTTCTTTTTGCGGGCGCGCAGCTGAGGTCCCTTTTGCCTTTTGCCCAGAGCAGGAACCTGCTACAAAACCCCGATGCCATTGAAACAAACCGTAGGGTTTCTGGGCGCCGGAAAAATGGCGACAGCCTTGGCCCAAGGCATAGTACGGGCGGGCTTGGTGAAGCCACGGCAGATTGTGGCGGGCGACGTGTCACCGGCGGCCCGCAAGGCGTTTGCTCGTGAGGTAGGTGCGAAGACCGTGGCCTCGAATGAGGAGGTTTTTAAACGAGCCACTGTTATCATCTTGGCAGTGAAGCCGCATCAAGTGGAGACTGTGATGAAGGGAGTTAAGGATGTGGTTTCACGCAAGCACTTGGTCATCTCCATCGTGGCGGGACTCACTTCTTGTGGCATCGCGCAAGGTGGGATTTTTGGAAGCAAGACGCCTTATCGGTGTGTGCGGGTGATGCCGAACACGCCGGCGTTGGTGGGCGCGGGCGCGGCGGCGTTTTGCCGTGGGCCCAACGCAACGGTGTCGGACGCGAAACTGACGGCGCAAATTCTGGGCGCAGTGGGTGTGGCGGTAGAGGTGCCAGAGGCGCAGATGGATGCGGTGACAGGACTCTCGGGCAGCGGCCCGGCG
>Ga0310344_10004350_pt1 | contig 10526 bp, 7 predicted proteins | sample HC15DNA20200_MG_FD_203801 | JGI IMG/M metagenome (GOLD analysis project Ga0310344, IMG submission 203801) | Marine microbial communities from station ALOHA, North Pacific Subtropical Gyre - HC15-DNA-20-200_MG | ecosystem: Environmental > Aquatic > Marine > Oceanic | place: Pacific Ocean: North... | reverse complement strand
TGGCAAAGAAAAAAAAGGTATTTTAGAGGGCGACACACCACGACAAATCCGGGGGCTATTGCGTGAACGAGAGCTCTATCCCGTCGAAGTTACCGAAGTCGAAAAAAAAGAGCAGGCGCGCCACAAAGAGCTATCAATCCGCCGGGGCGTTTCAGCACTCGATCTTGCTCTAGTTACACGACAACTTGCTACACTCACCAAAGCCGGATTACCTCTCGAAGAGGCACTTCTAGCAGTTAGCCAACAAACTGAAGGGGCGCGACTCAAGAGGATTATTCTCGGGGTACGCGCAAGAGTCCTCGAAGGGTACACGCTAGCGGCCGGACTCGATGACTTTCCGCTTGTGTTTCCGAAGATTTATAGAGCGACGGTTTCGGCTGGAGAACAAGCAGGGAAACTGGGTAGCGTATTGGAACGACTAGCTGATTACACAGAGTCTCGGCTTAGCTTGCACCAGAAAGTTAGTCAGGCGCTGATCTATCCGATTGTTCTCACATGCCTGGCACTGACAATCATCGTTCTAATGCTAATTTATGTCGTACCTAAAGTCGTCGGGGTGTTTGAGACGACGGGCCAAACACTCCCAGTTCTAACGAGAGCATTAATTTCTCTCTCAGCCTTTCTTCAAAATTGGTGGCTCGCAATTATCGCCGCTATAGCTATAACCGCTTTCGCCATAAATCGCATTTTTATAAAGGAAGTCCCTCGCCGGTTTTTTCATAAATGGGTTCTGCGAACACCAGTATTCGGTAGGGTTAGTCGCGGACTCAATACGGCACGCTTTACGAGGACATTAAGCATTCTTAGTTCTAGCGGGGTTTCTGTTCTCGAAGCGATGAGCATCAGTAGTACTGTCGTTACCAATCTTCCGATGCGTAATGCTGTCGAGGAGGCAACCGTTAGAGTTAGAGAAGGTAGCTCAATTGGCCGCTCTCTTGGACGATCAAAACTCTTTCCACCGATGAGCATCCATCTAATTGCCAGTGGTGAAGCCTCAGGGCAACTCGAGTCAATGCTCGAGCGTGCGGCGGGTCACCAGGAAAACGAGATGGATAGCTTACTGAATACGATGCTGAGCATTCTCGAACCGGCTTTGATCATCATTATGGGCCTTATGGTACTAACAATCGTTATGGCTATTCTTCTGCCTATTTTCCAAATTAATCAACTGGTAGTCTGAACCGCTACTGTGGGGAGAAGAATCGCAACGAAACTGTCGATTCCCCATCCTTCAATCACCGAAGCATCTCCCCCCTACACACTAATGAAAATCTCTAGACTGGGCAGGCAGAGAATCCAGCAGGGTACTATGATCGTAGAGCTTGTGGGCAACCACATGGACTACGTTACCTTCTTTCTGTACCCGTCCCCTAACACCGAGCAGGGTTGCTCCTAATAGAATGGTACGCTGAGATTTTGCAACTCTCTCCCAGATAACAAGATTGAGATATCCTGTCTCGTCCTCGATAGTGACAAAGGTAACACCTGCGGCACTCGATGGACGCTGACGCGTAATGACCAGACCTGCGACATACGTGAGCGCGCCGTGCCGAAGTTCGGTAACTTTGCTTGACTGCTCAATATGCATAGCAAGAAGGCTTCCTCGTAATAACTCGAGGGGATGGCGGCCAAGAGTAAATCCTAGGTGGCGGTAGTCCATAACGATGGACTGACCTTCCGTCGGCGCTTTCAATAATGGAATACCTTCCGGAACATGAATTTGGGCAAAAAGTGACGTTGGTTTCTGTAGGCCTGCAATTTCCCATAGGGCACGGTACCGATTCCCCGTCAAACTCTCTAACGTACCACTGGAAACTAACGCCTTAAGATCTTTGTCATCAAGTTTGGTTTGCCCTGCAAAATCCTGTAAATCGACGAATTGACACTTATACCGAGCTGCTATTATTTTCTCGCCACCAGCTACTGATAATCCCTTAACTATACGCAACCCTAAACGTAGTGCTGGTTTACTATGTGCGTCGCTCTCCAGCGTCGAATCCCAGTTGCTTTCGTAGATATCAACTCGCCGTATCTCCACACCGTCTTTTTTGGCCGCACGTATTAACTGAGCTGGCGCGTAAAAACCCATTGGTTGGCTATTGAGCAATGCACAGAAAAAAGCCGCAGGTTCATAGCACTTGAGCCAGGCAGATACGTAAACTAGAAGTGCAAAACTGGCAGCGTGAGATTCGGGAAAACCATACTCTCCAAAACCTTTAATCTGACTAAAGATTCTATCGGCAAATTTTCCCGTGTAACCCCGCTCTAACATGCCTTTGGTGAGCCGTTTTTCAAAAAGATCCAGACCACCACCGCAACGGCGCCAGGCAGTCATCGCTCGACGTAGTTGATCAGCCTCCCCTGGCGTAAAACCTGCTGCGACAACAGCAAGCTTCATAACTTGTTCTTGAAAAATAGGCACACCAAGAGTTCGCCTAAGAATTTCCTCGATCTGTGAGCTAGGATAAGTTATGGGCTCTTTTCCATCGCGGCGCCTGAGATAAGGATGCACCATATTACCTTGAATCGGCCCGGGTCTGATAAGCGCAACTTCGATCACAAGATCGTAGTAACACCTAGGTCTAAGCCGGGGTAACATAGCCATCTGCGCGCGCGACTCAATCTGAAAAACCCCTATCGTGTCAGCTCTAGAAATCATTTCGTAAACAACGGGGTCTTCAGTCGGCAGATCGTCCATACTCGTTTCGCGTCCATAAAAACCGTGAATCAGATCAAAACTACGGCGGATCGCACTTAATATTCCTAATCCGAGAATATCCACTTTTAATAAGCCTAGTTCTTCTAAATCGTTCTTATCCCACTGGATGACAGTACGGTTCGACATCGCAGCATTCTCGATAGGCACTAATTCATTTAATTTACTTTGAGATATTACAAACCCACCCACATGTTGAGAGAGATGCCTGGGGAATCCAATTAGAGCACTAACGAGAAATAGCAAATGACGTACTGTCGGACTATCTGGATCCAATCCGGCTTCCCGTACTCTTTCCCAACCTACTTGACAGCCATCCGACCACTGCATAGATTTCGCAAGCGCATCTATCTGAATATTTTCGAGCCCCAATGCCTTACCTACATCGCGGATAGCGCTCCTAGATTTATAACTGATAACCGTCGCAGCTAGCGCTGCTCGCTCACGAGAATACTTCTCGTAAATATACTGAATGACCTCCTCGCGCCGCTCATGTTCGAAATCCACATCAATATCAGGAGGCTGATTCCGTTCTTTAGAGATAAACCGCTCCATGAGAAAATCCATATGCTTCGGATCAACTTCGGTTATCCCCAAGCAGTAACACACAACGGAATTAGCAGCTGAACCTCTACCTTGACAAAGAATTTTTTTGCCACGCGCGAACTGAACAATGTCGTGTACCGTTAAAAAATAAGGCTCGTAGTTAAGCTCTGAAATAAGCTTGAGTTCATGCTCAATCAGCGTCAGTACTTTACCCGGTGCGCCTTGAGGCCAACGCCAACGTACACCATCCTCTGTGAGACCTCTAAGATGGCCTGTCAGAGTTTCTCCAACGGGGACCAATTCATGGGGGTACTCATAACGTAATTCATCTAATGAAAAGTCTATACGTTCGGCAATTACTAATGTTTCTTTCAATAACGACTCCGGGTAACTACGGGCAAGCGTTTCCAACGATCTCAAGTAATGCTCTGCATTGGGGTAAAGCCTGAAACCCACCTTTTCCAACGGGATCTTGAGCCGGATAGCCGTTAACGTATCCTGAAGCATTTGCCTCTCCCGGCGATGCATGTGGACATTCCCACTAGCGACTATCGGTATCCCGAGTGTGTTTGCGGTTTTGGTCCAGATTTTCAGTAAATGCTGATCCCGTCCGTTTACCAACAACTCTGCGGCTAACCAGACCCGCCCAGAGAAACATTCTTTAAGCCACTTCCCTTGCTTTAGATTAGGCTTCTCTGTTGGCAACCATAAAATGAGATTGTCTGAGGAGCCTAAGTATTTCATAGCATCATTCGTATTCAGATAATACGAACCTTTATCAGTTGATCTCCGACCGCAACTAATAAATGCCGAAAGCGCCCCATAGGATTCACGATCGGTAGCAAGAACAATGATTCTCAAATCGTTAGCTAGTTTGAATTCGCTACCGATAATCAACTGAATCGACAACTTTCGAGAAGCAGCATGGGCACGAACCACACCAGCGAGTGAACATTCATCAGTTAAAGCAAGGGCTTCGTATCCCAATTCAGCGGCGCGCTTTACTTGCTCTTCCGGGTGAGATGCGCCACGAAGAAAACTAAAATTACTAAGGCAGTGTAATTCCGCATAACGAAGCATTCTGTTAGCTAAAAATGCCGTGGAGATACCAATTCTGAGCTCCGTAATGATCCTTATATATCCACAGCCTCTGACCTTTATTGTTCAGAGCCATATAGTAATCCCTGCTAACTTTTTTACCGCTCCACCACCCGGCTTCTATACGTTCCGGTCCAAATTTCGATAGCAAGATAGCTTGCCTATGACAATGAGGAAAGTCATTGGGAACACCTGGCACTGGAATCGGGCTAGGCAATAGCCAAAGAGGTCGTTGATGTGTCAATGAAAAACTCAGTGCGGCACTTTTATTTTGTCGTACCAATAAATCAAGCGATTTGCTCCAAGCCACCTCAGGCCGATGCTCCTCTATAAAACTGATACCAAATACATGCGTGGCACCGAAACGTCCACGTAAACGTTCTATTAGATTCTCTATAGCATCTATCGGCTGCAGTCGAACACCGTTACTAAATAGCGTCATATTACGCGCAACCACAACTTCAGCCTGTCCGGTCCTCAATGCCAATGCAACAACAGGAGCCGGTAAAATAACGCGCTCCAGTCTATCTAGAAAAAGTCTCAAAAACCTCTCCTGATCCTGAGTGGGACCTAGTAAATTAATCCGTTCTACCGTTGCCAAACGGTGCAAATGCTGAAAGACAATATCAAAACTCGCCACACCAACTTGTCGTTTTCGCAAAACTTTGACGAGCTCCTGGATCAAGTTTTCTCCCACACGAGAAAGAACAGCAGGATCAGTAACCTCATCCATGAATTCAAACGTAGAACTCAGACTTTGAGACGGTCGAAATTCAAGACTCGAATCGTATTCGCCAAGAGATCGGTCCAGTTGCAAGAGATACTCCCGACCTATACACCGAATAAATCCATCTCGAGGTAAGCGCAAGCAATCGCCGATAGTCTGCAGTCCCATACTTCGAAGGGTTAATTGAGTCCTTTCAGGCCAACCCGTCACCTTTAAAGGCAACACGCCTAAATTTCCTACCAGTTTTTTTATGGTGCGAACGTCCTCACTCCTATGGCGCACTAGCCAGAGTGCTGCGAGCGCCGTTGGCGCCGCACACAACGAAACCGTAAGCCGATAGCACTCACACTCTGTTTGCAGCGCTTTCTTAATAGCTCTAAGCCCTCCAAACAGTTTTAGGCTTCCCTGTACTTCTATAAGAAATTCTTGTGGGGAAACAAGACTCACAACGGGCGTAATTTTCCGGGCCCGTCTTGCTATAGCTTCTAGAATAGCTCGTTCAGAATCGGGATAACGCTTCAGTACTCTCAGAGTGCTACTCAACGCGTAGGCTGTAGAAAGCTTGAGGTCCCGGTTAATCCCAATTTCAAGAGCATCTTTGTTAGCTACGACGACACGATGGTGACCCTCCTCTGGTTCCACCACGACAGTTATTTCGTTGGGATCGTAATCAGGATGTGACTCTAGGGAGATATTAGGCAGTAGAACCGCAATCCATAATTGATTTTTGTGAAATTTACGCCAACCAGGACTCTGGGAAGCTGAATCACTAGGGGAGGAAGATGTTTCTCCTGTTAATAAAGATAATGAATTGATGGAGCGGGTCATAACAGGTTATCACCACTCGGTGTCTCCCATCTCACCGCGACAGATACGAATCACTTTAGGCCGCCCACCACGACATTTCAGTATTTCGACCTGGATACTGTCTCTTTTACTTAACAGTTGTAATCTAAGGGCGGCCGGCGACCGCTGCTGAAGCGCCTTTTTGGGACGAAAAAGCACAACCCAACAACAACTCTCCTCCGCAGCGAGCTGTAGACGCCGTAGAGCATTCTCATCCGCGGACCGAACCCAAGCTAGTACAACCGCACACGAACCGTTACGCAATGCCTGCTCCACAGCCCAAAGGCTATCGCGATGCTTTCGCCCTGCATGTACAACCAACATACGGGTCAGATCGACGCCATGCCGATTCAAGGCAGGAGCATAGGGAATAAAAGGCGGCGACACCCAGAGAACCCAACCTGCAGCCTGTTCAAGATCCTGCGGTCGATTCAATCGCGCTAAGGCCGGCATTAAGAGACTCAGCTCACCAATACCGTAACCATCTAGGATTATTTCCGTCAGTGTCGCCGTAGGCCAACCACCACCAGGTAGGTGACTATCTAACTCCTTAAAACCTGTTGAATGAACAACGTCTGAAGATTGACTATTGTCTCCCCGCCAGATATGCGGATGATTGATCAGTTTCTCGATGCTCACAATAATTAGGCATTACTTACGCAGTACGCTTTTTATTTAGACGGCATTCCTAACTACGCCTACGACAATTCCCTCTATCGTCATGGGCTCATCTCTGAGATCTATCTCGATTGGTTCGAAATCGGAGTTTTCAGGCATCAGCCAAACCTGATGCCCCTCCTGGCGATAACGCTTAACCGTTACCTCATCTTCCAAGCGTGCGACGATAATTTGCCGATTTCTCACCTCGGATGAGCGATGTACCGCTACTAAATCACCATCTAAAATACCCGCATCACGCATACTCATACCCTGCACCCGGAGTAAAAAATGCGGCTCAGCGTCGAAAATCGCCGGATCTATCTGATAGCGCACCTCAATATGCTCCTCAGCAAGAATAGGCTCTCCTGCAGCAACCTTGCCCACGAGCGGCAAACCAAATTGCTCCCGTATCGCATCTTTTAGCTTAATACCCCGCGAGGTACCCGGTAACAGTTCTATAACGCCCTTGCGTGCTAGGGCCCGCAAATGCTCCTCAGCAGCATTAACGGAACGAAAACCTAACGTTTCAGCAATCTCAGCCCGGGTAGGCGGAATACCTGTTTCTTTTATAGCTGATTGAATTAAAAGGAGAATTTGTTGTTGTCTGGAAGTAAGGTTCTGCATATGAATAACTGTATATAAAAACAGTTACTGATAATACATACAGTATCCTATTAAGGTCAACTATTAGCCGTAAAAAATAATCTAGCTGGAACTCATAAACTCATCATAAACACTAGACTGACAGACGAGCGCCTTCGGAACCGAAGATAATCTTCCCACGGAAGGACAGTTTTTTAAAATACACCTCTTTTACGACAACATAGATTGCTTTCTTACATTGCAGTGTTGCGCGCTTTAGGAAATAATTGGTAACGGTTTATCTTTATCAGTCAGGGGAAACTCTATGTTCAGAAAAATTCAGCTGGGCGCGCTCTTTGCCGTCCTAGCAATTTCCACTGGGTGCGCGACAATCACTCAGGAACAGCTTGATGCAGTTCAGGCGATTGCAAACAACGCTCAGAGCACGGCAGAAGCTGCGCAACGTCAAGCAGATGAAGCACAAGCAATGGCGTCAGGAGCCCAGAGCACTGCAAATCAGGCACTCTCCGCAGCAAACGCTGCTCAAGCCTGCTGTGATGCGACCAATGAAAAGGTCGATCGCATGTTCGAAGCAACAACTCAGAAATAACTAACAAACCGAATAATTGCCGTTAGTACGCGTTGCTAACGGCTTTTTTTTGTCTCTAGCTTGAGAAATAGCAGAGAAACAAAGGTCTCGTTCTATAGCGGAGAAACGGAAGAAACAAGCTCGGGGACACCGCTGAAACCTAAAACTACGCGCTCTGCTGTCTCCCAATCGAAGCCGGCGCCCTCACCTTCTCCAACTGCGGCAACGTATGCCCGTGTCAGCGCAGTCATGATAGACATTTCGTCGTTATGGAGCTCTTCTTCTAAAAACGGATGTGCTTCCAGATAGAAGCTAGCACCATTCCGGCCGAGTTTGACCGGTTGGTTTACTATCCGTACCGACGTACCAATAGGAATGTCTTCATATAGTGATTCGATATCTTCCGGGAACATACGAATACACCCATGCGTCACCCGCATACCAAGACCCGCTGGCATGTTCGTACCATGAATCAGATAACCAGGGAGTGCCAGATATAGCGCGTGATTCCCAAGAGGATTATCCGGTCCGGGCGGGACGATTGCTTCCAACGGTCTGTTCTGCGAGGCGCGCTCATCGCGAATCGACTGAGGCGGATACCAAGTCGGATTCTCGGCCTTACGAGAAACACGAGTCGAACCTAGAGGCGTTCGCCATTCCTGACGACCAATACTAATCGGGTGGGTAATCACTCGCCCGGATTCACCGTCAGGGTAATAATACAACCTGAGTTCCGGCAGATTGATCACTATTCCAGTTCGTAGCGCCTGTGGTAACACGAACCTCGTCGGCAACACGATCTCCGTCCCTTCTCCTGGTAACCAGGGACTGACATCAGGATTGGCCTGAACCAGTTCGTTGAAACCAAGGCCGTAGGTACGAGCGATCTTGACGAACGTATCCTCATATTTCGCGACGATTACCTGGTCCTCACCAACAACTTGACTATCGGCGGAAAGGGGAAACTCGAGCGCATATGCTCTACTAGCGGCAGCTAGTACTAGAAGTGCCCTGAAGAATCTACCCATACACCTAAATAGTACACACATTCGAGGTTATCAGGTATGTGTAAGCCTGTACCCTGGCCAAGTTACGAATTAGAACTATATTGACCAACACCTTTATCTTACTGAAATGGAGAAGCTCTAGCGGCCGCTCAGAACAGTTGCGACCACATCGTCTATTTTGAGCCAACTCACTAGCGCTATATATGTATTAGAAACTGAAGAATTTGATGAATCAATATCAGTCTATACTTAAACTTGTAGGAAGAACGATCCGATCTATTATCTGACGGACAATAATCAGACCTACACCTCCGGCTTCAATAGCGGACCAAACTGGCGCCCCAAGTGAAGCCACCACCGAACGCTTCCAGCAGTAGCAAATCGCCACGTTGTATACGATTGTCACGAACCGCCGTATCTAGAGCTATCGGAACGGATGCCGCAGAAGTATTTCCGTGATCGGCAATTGTCTGTACAACTTGTTCCATCGGCATCTTTAGACGTTTTGCAGTTGCTTTGATGATTCGGAGATTAGCCTGATGAGGAATTAACCAGTCGATATCGCCCCGCTTAATATCGTTATCTTCTACTACCTGGTCGACCATACGTTCCAGCGTACGAACGGCAACCTTAAATACCTCATTACCATTCATCCGAACGTGTAACTCGTCAAGTACAGTTGACTTACGTGAGAGCTCCGGTTCGACATATAACAAATCCTTATATTTTCCATCAGCACCCAGGCTCGAATACATCACTCCGGGCTGGTCGTCCGCTTCTAATATTACTGCGCCCGCGCCATCGCCAAACAAGATGCAGGTTTCGCGGTCTTTCCAATCTTGAATTCGCGACAGAGTCTCTGCCCCCACAACGAGAGCGCGTCGAACTGACCCAGCGCGAATGAACTGGTCCGCTATCGTAAATGCATACAAAAACCCACTGCATGCCGCCTCTACACTGAACGCAGGCCCATCACAAATACCCAAGCGTTCCTGCAAAATACAAGCGACATTAGGAAATACAAGATCAGGAGTACAGGTACCCACAACGATCATATCAATATCTTGCGGCTCTAACTCTGCCGCCTTCATAGCAGCTAGGCAAGCATGATAGGCCAAATCGCTAGTAGCCTCATGATCCGCCGCGATATGACGTTGCTCTATTCCGGTTCGAGTCCGAATCCACTCGGCCGAGGTTTCGAGCATCCCCTCCAAATCGTCGTTAGTTAGAACTCTCTTGGGAAGGTATCTACCAGTTCCGGTTATCCGCGAATACATAATGCTGATTGTTCCTCTACTAGCTTTCCAATCTGTAACGGCACACCTTTTCGCGCTTCAATGATCGCCATGCTAACAGCCGCCTCAAACGAGAATTTATCAGCGCTTCCATGACTTTTTATGACAACCCCGTTTAACCCCACTAGGCTCGCACCATTATAACGACGAGAGTCTAGTCGGCCGCGAAGCGCACGCAAGGCTGGGCTAGCCGCTATCCCTTGGAGTTTACGCAACGGATCTCTTTGAAACTCTTCGCGAAGATAAGCACCAATCATACTAGCAACGCCCTCCATAGTCTTAAGCGCTACGTTTCCGACAAAGCCATCGCTAACGATCACGTTAGCTTTATCCTTAAATATGTCGTTCCCTTCTACAAACCCTATATAGTTCAGCCCGCTTCTTGCTAATAGTTCCCCAGCCTCTCTAACAACTTCATTACCCTTAACATCTTCTTCGCCAACGTTGAAAAGGCCAACGC
>Ga0310344_10004347_pt1 | contig 10529 bp, 14 predicted proteins | sample HC15DNA20200_MG_FD_203801 | JGI IMG/M metagenome (GOLD analysis project Ga0310344, IMG submission 203801) | Marine microbial communities from station ALOHA, North Pacific Subtropical Gyre - HC15-DNA-20-200_MG | ecosystem: Environmental > Aquatic > Marine > Oceanic | place: Pacific Ocean: North... | reverse complement strand
TATTATAAAAAAATAAAATTGATTGTAGATAAGCTTAATAAAAAAAAAATTAGAACAAGTTTATTTATAAACCCATCATTGAAAGATATTTTGTATTCAAAAAGAATTAATACTGACTGTGTAGAAATACATACAGGCAGAATATCTAATTTAATTAAGAGTAAAAAAAATTACCTCAGTGAGCTTAAAAAAATTAAAAAATGTGCCAAGTATGCCAATTCTCTAGGAATGGAAGTTCATGCTGGACATGGTATGGACTACAAAACTACACAAATTTTATCAAAAATTAAGGAAATTAAAGAATTTAACATAGGACATTTTATAATTGGAGAAGCTATATCTATTGGTTTAAAAAATGTTATTAAAAGAATTAAAAATTCTATTAAAAAATAATGAAAATAGTTGGTATTGGAGTTGATATTGTTGATAACATAAGAGTGAAAAAACTAATAAGAAACAAACAATTTATTTCACGTATCTATTCAACTAAAGAAATTAATCAATCAAAAAAAATAAAAAATAAAACAAGCTATTTTTCAAAAAGATTTGCTGCTAAAGAATCACTATCTAAAGCTATTGGATTAGGATTTAGAAAAGGGATAAATTTTAAAGATATTTCAGTACTTAATGATAAATATGGAAAGCCATTCTATGAATTAAATAATAACGTAAAAAAATATATTTATTCTAAGTTTAAGAGAAAAAGAATTAAAATTTCGCTATCTTTAGCTGATGAAAAAAAATACTCTATTGCTTTTTCAATGATTCACAAATGATTAATAAAAATTCAATTATTGATAATATAAAAACATTATTTTACGCCCTAATAATTGCTTTAGTAATTAGATCATTATTATTACAACCATTTTATATACCTTCATCTTCAATGGAGCCAAATTTATTAGTAGGGGATAGACTTTTCGTAACAAAATATTCTTATGGTTATAGCAAACATTCATTTCCATTTAGTCCTAATATTTTTAGCGGAAGAATTTTATTTTCTAAACCAAAAATAGGTGATGTTCTTGTTTTTAAAACACCTGCCGACAATAGAACTGATTATATTAAAAGATTAATTGGCCAACCTGGTGATGTAATTCAGTTTATTGATGGAGATTTATATATTAATAATAATCAAATATTTAGAACTTTAATCAAATCTGATGAAAGTGTTTTTTGTGGCAATAGTAAAATTAAAGTAAATTTTTATAATGAAAAATTACCTAATGGTAAAATATATAGGACTTCCTATAGTACAAAAAACAGTTTTCAAAATTCAGATAAATTTTTAGTTCCAGAAAACCATTATTTTTTTCTTGGAGATAATAGAGATTGCTCTAAAGATAGCAGATATTTATCTGAGGTTGGGTATGTTCATCAAGATAACCTAGTTGGTAAGGCACAATTCTTATTTTTTTCTTCGGACTATAGAGTAGGCAGTATATTTAAATTTTGGGATTGGAAAAATATTATTAGATTTAATAGGTTCTTCAAAAAAATTAATTAATGAGTGACAAATTAAATAGCTTACAAAAAAAAATAAATATTAAGTTTAAAAATTTAAATTATCTTAAAAAATCAATAACACACAAAAGCTATGATCAATCAAACAATTATGAAAAATTGGAATTTTTGGGTGATAGAATATTAGGATTTGTAATTTCAAAAAAATTAATTGATCTATATCCAGATCAAAAAGAAGGTGTACTAGATAAAAAATTAGCATCTCTTGTGAATAAAAACAAATGTTTAGAGGTAGCAAAAATTATAGGTCTTGAAAAATTTATTCTAGTTGGAAATAAAAACTCAAAATCTAAAGTTGAAAATAAAATATTAGCAGATTCTATCGAGGCACTTATTGGTGCTATTTATTATGATAAAGGTTTTGATATTGCTGAAAAATTTATTTTAAATAATTGGAAAAATTTCATTAATTTATCAAAAGAAATAATAATAGATTCCAAAACAGAACTTCAAGAGTATTCATTAAAAAAATTTAAATCACTACCAATTTACAAGCTAGTATCAAGTTCTGGACCAAGACATAAACCAAAATTTATAATATCTGTAAAATTAAAAGATACTAAAATGTATGATGGGCAGGGTGAATCAAAAAAAAAAGCTGAACAAAATGCAGCTAGAAAATTATTGGATAACATAAAATAAAAATGATTTGGTCAGACAGTGGTTATTTATTATCAAAAAATAAATATGGTGAAAATTCTGTAATTGCTGAATTCTTTACTGAAAATCATGGTAAAATTTCAGGAATAATTTACGGTGCAACTTCAAAAAAAATTAGAAATTATCTTCAAATTGGAAATAAGTTTCATATTAACTACAACTCCAAAAATGAAAATAAGTTAGGATATTTAAATATAGAAATTATAAAAATATTAACTCCATTATTTTTTGAAAATAAAAAAAAACTATCCTGCATTGTATCTTCAATGAGTTTGGTTAAATTATTAACAGTTGAAAATCAATCCAATATTAATATTTTTTATCTTATAGGTGATTTTTTTGAATTTTTAGAAAATCAAAATTGGATTAATAAATTAATCTTTTGGGAACTAGAATTATTAAAGTTAATTGGCTATGACCTTGATTTAAAAAGAATTGTTAAGGAGGAAATAGTTGATAATAAAAAAAATTACTTTGTCTTAAGAAATAATGAAAAAAAATATGTACCTAACTTTATAGTAGATAAAGATATTGAAGTTGTTGATTTTAATCAAATTTTTAATGGTTTAAAACTTATTGGTGACTATTTGGATAAATCTATATTAAAGCCAAATAATATTTCTCATCCTAAATCTAGAATAGAATTCATGAATACAATAAAGGAATAGTTTTATTTTAAATTCTTTGCTATTTGATTAGCAAAATATGTTACTACAGCATTAGCCCCAGCTCTTTTGAAACTAGTTAATATCTCAATTATTGTACTTTTATCAATTATACCTTTATTAATTCCATTATATATTAAGCTATACTCCCCTGAAACTTGGTAAGCTAAAACGGGAATTTTAAAATTATCTTTTACCGTTTTAATAATATCCAAATAAGGCATTCCAGGTTTTACCATAACCATATCCGCACCTTCTTTAACATCTAATGCCACTTCTCTTAAAGATTCTAAGCTATTGCTATAGTCCATTTGATAAGTTTTTTTATCTCCCTTAAGTAAACTTTTTGATCCAACAGCATTTCTAAAAGGCCCATAAAAGCTAGACGCATATTTAACTGCATAAGATAAAATTTGTACATTTTTAAAATTATTTTTATCTAAATTTTTTCTTATTTCACCAATTCTACCATCCATCATATCTGAAGGTGAAATTACATCACATCCCATTTGTGCTTGTAATAATGATTGCTTTACTAAAATTTTTACTGTTTCATCGTTTAATACATTACCTTTATATAATAACCCATCGTGACCATGGGATGTATACGGATCAAGAGCAACATCACACATTACTCCTATAGAATTTTTGTATTTTTTTTTTACATATTTAATTGCTCTGCATACTAGATTGTCTTCGTTCAGTGATTCAGTTCCTTGATTATTTTTTAGTGAAGAATTTGTGTAAGGAAATAGTGCTACCATTGGTATTTTGTTTGATACAGCTTTGTCTAAAATTTCTGAAAGTCTATCTATGCTATACCTGTATACATTAGGCATAGATTTAATAGATTGTCTCTTATTTTTTCCTTCAATAAGAAATATTGGAAGAATCAAATCATTTACAGACAAAGTGTTTTCTCTGACTAATCTTCGTGACCAATCTGAGTTTCGGTTTCTTCTAAGTCTTAAATTGGGATATTTTCCTGTGATAATCATTATCAATATTTTTTTATATGCGACAAAAGTTATATGTATTATAATTATAAATAAAGTATTTATTTAAGCACATGAGCAATGTTACTTCATTATCTGAAATCAAATCTACCAAAATGGCAAGTGATTTTCAAAAGCAAGACATTAGTTTTGATTTAGATAAGCTTAGAAATGCATGCAATGAAGTTTTAAAAATAAAAGGATTTGATACAAGTTTAGGTATCCCACATTTTGCAGCGATTTCTCTAAATCAAATCCCAGGTGATCCTGAATCTATTAAAGGCAGTAAAGTAAGAGGTGTTTATTGGACAAAACCAGATTCAACTGGCGTTGAAGTATCAAGAGATGTAAAGATTGATGAAAGCAAATATACTGAATTTGTAAAAGATTTTGAACATACATATTTTAAAGAAGTCTATGACGAATTATCAAAAAAATATAAACTAGGAAGGGTAAGGCTTTTATTAAAAGAGCCGAGATCTACATTAAGTTGGCACAGAGATCCTGAACCAAGACTTCATATTCCTATATATACTAATCCAGGAGCTATTATGGTCATCGATAAAAGAGCTCAACATATGCCAGCTGATGGTTCTGTTTGGGTAACTAATAATTTAAAATATCATAATGCATTTAATGGTGGAGAAGAAAATAGAGTTCATTTAGTTGCATGTGTTTTGGACTATAAATTTAATTAATTTTAGTTTATAAACTTACTTAAGTTGAAAAAGATTTTTATTGCATCCGATCACGCAGGCTATAAATTAAAAAATAGCATTATCTCAAAACTTAAGAAAATTATAGACCTAGGCCCAAAATCAACAGAGTCAGTTGATTATCCTGATTTTGCAAAAAAACTGTCAAAAAAAGTTGCTTCAAATAAAGGAAGCTTTGGTATTTTGATTTGTGGATCTGGTATGGGAATGGCAATTGCAGCAAATAAAACTAAGAATATTAGGGCTGCTTTATGTTATAGTGCTAAAAACACTAAATTATCTAGATTGCATAATAATGCAAACATCATTACATTAGGAGAAAGACTGATTAATAAAAATAAAGCTATCAGTCTTATAAAAATTTTCTTAAGTACAAAGTTTGAAGGTGGAAGACACTTAAGAAGAGTTAAAAAAATTTAATTATGTCTAGCGAAAGTAAATATTTAAACGATCAATATAAAAGTTTTTTTGAAGATAGTTTGTCTAAAACTGATCCTGATTTATATAAAGCTATTAATGATGAATTAAAAAGACAACAAGAACATATTGAATTAATTGCTTCCGAAAATATTGTTTCCCAAGCTGTTTTAGAAGCACAAGGATCAGTGTTAACAAATAAATATGCCGAAGGTTATTCAGGTAAAAGATATTACAATGGTTGTGAACATGTTGATGTTGCTGAAAATTTAGCGAACGAAAGATTAAAAAAATTATTTAATTGTAAATTTGCAAACTCTCAACCTCATTCAGGAGCTCAAGCAAATGGTGCAACATTTTTAGCCTTATTAAAACCAGGTGATACATTTATGGGAATGAGTCTTAATTCTGGTGGCCATATAACTCATGGGTTAAAAATTTCGATGTCTGGTAAATGGTTTAATCCTATAGGTTATGATGTCGATAAAGAGTCTGAACTTATTGATTATGATCATGTTGAAAAATTAGCATTAGAACATAAACCTAAACTTATAATTGCTGGTGGAAGCGCTTATTCTAGAGTTATAGATTTTAAAAGATTTAGAGAAATATCTGATAAAGTAGGTGCATATCTTATGGTAGACATGGCTCATTTTTCTGGTCTAGTTGCTGGAAAAGGTTATCCTAATCCATGTGAACATGCACATGTCGTAACCTCAACAACACACAAAGTTTTTAGAAGTGCAAGAGGTGGTATTATTTTAACAAACCATGAAGATATTGCTAAAAAAATTAATACTGCAGTTTTTCCTGGTTACCAAGGTGGACCTTTAATGCATATCATTGCAGCAAAAGCAGCAGGCTTTCTAGAAGCATTAAGACCTGAATTTAAAGATTATATAAAATCTGTACTAGCTAATGCAAAAATTTTATCTGAAACTTTAAAAAATAATGGTTTTAAGATTTACTCTGGAGGTACAGACACTCATTTAATGTTAGTAGATTTGAGACCTTTTAAAGTTAAAGGTAATTTAGCTGCAGAAAGTTTATCTCGAGCAAATATAACTTGTAATAAAAATGGTATTCCATTTGATTCTGAAAGCCCAATGATAACATCGGGTATTAGACTTGGATCCCAAGCAGCAACAACAAGAGGATTTGGTTTAAAGGAGTTTGAAAAAGTAGGTGAATTAATTACAAAAGTAATTGATGGGTTATCTAAAAACCCTGATGATAATAGCAAAACTGAAGATGAAGTTAGAAAACAAGTAGTTTCACTTTGTTCATCATTTCCAATATATAAGAATTTAAGAAAATGATTTGCCCAATATGCAAAAAAGGAGAAACTTCTGTAGTAGACTCTAGGCCTACAGAAGACGGTACGACCATTAGAAGAAGAAGACTTTGTGTTTGTGGTGAAAGATTTACTACTTTCGAAAGAGTTCAATTTAGAGAAATAATGGTTGTAAAAAAGAATGGAAGAAAATCACCATTTGATAGAGAAAAATTATCTAAATCTATATATATTGCTCTTAAAAAAAGACCTATAGATACAGACACAGTTGAAAAATTTATAACAAATATATCGCGCTCTTTAGAAGAATTGGGTCAAAGCGAAATAGCTACAAACACTATCGGTACAATGGTTATGGATGGATTAAAAGATTTAGATCCAGTGGCTTATGTTAGATTTGCATCTGTCTATCGAAATTTTAGAGAAGAAAAAGATTTTGTCCAATTTGTAGATAAAATTGATGTCTTCAAAAAAAGATAAATCATTTAATTTAGATAAATATTTCATGAGCATCGCCATGAATTTGGCTAGAGAAAGAATTGGTTTAACTGGATTAAATCCATCAGTCGGTTGTTTAATAGTAAAAAATAATACAATTTTATCTTTTGGACAAACAGGCTTTAATGGAAGACCACACGCAGAAACTGTTGCTATAAATAAATGTAAAAAAAATGACCTTAATGGTTCATCAATTTATATCACAATGGAACCCTGTACTCACCATGGTAAAACACCACCATGCACAAATCAAATTATTAAATCAAAAATTAAAAAAGTATTTTACTCAATTAACGATGTTGATAAAAGAACATCCAATAAAGCATTTTCACTTTTAAAATCAAAAAATATTAAGGTAATAAAAGGGATTTTAGCATCAGAAGGTAAAAAAGTTTATAAAAACTATTTTCAACACAAAAAAAATAAAAAACCTTTTATTGCTGCTAAAATAGCTTGCTCGAGTGATTATTATATATCATCAAATAATAAATTTATAACAAACCAACATTCAAGAGATGTATCACATATTTTAAGGTATAATTTTGATTCAATTTTAATTTCATCTAAAACTGCTAATGCTGATAATTCAAAATTGTCTTGTCGTATTAATGGGTTAGAAAATTTTTCTCCTAAAAGATTAATTATTGATAAAAATTTACAAATTAATAAGAACTCACCAATAATTACTGATAAAAACAAAAATAACACTATTATCTTTCATTCCACTAAAGACAAAAAAAAAATAAGATATTTTAAGTTCAGAGGTATCAGGCTTAGTTATACAGACCTAGATTCTAATAATAATATTGACTTAAAGAAAGTATTTTCAACAGTTTATAATTTTGGAATCGGATCAATAATTATTGAAGGAGGAAAAGAATTGACTAAAAGTGTTTTAAAAGACAAATTGATTAATGAATTTTATTTATTTAAAAGTAAAAAAAAATTAGGAAAATTGGGCAAAAATAATATTGCTGATTTAAAAAAAATAATTAATTTTTTTAAAAAGAAAGAAAATATCGAAACTTTTTTAGATGGAGATAAAATAACAAGGTATTATTAAAATGTTTAATGGAATTATATTTAACCAAGGAAAAGTACATAAAATATCTAAAAGAAAAAAAGGTATTAACTTATTTATTAAATCTAATCTTTCATTAAAGTCAAAAGATTTGGGTGTATCTATATCATGTGATGGTGTTTGCTTAACTCTTGTATCAAAGAAAAATAAAATTTTAGAATTTTACTTATCAAATGAAACTTTAGATAGAAGTAAATTTAAAAAAATTAACAAGGGAGACATTATCAATCTGGAGCTACCTCTTAAAAAAGGTCAAAATATATCAGGCCATATATGCCAGGGTCATGTAGATTATGTTTCACAGGTTAAAAAAATTAAATTAATTGATAAATCTTATCAAATGGAATTTTCAGCAAATAGGAAACAAAAGAAAAGTTTAATTGAAAAAGCATCAATATTAATTAATGGAGTATCATTAACAATTTCTAAAATTACTAAAAATGGTTTTGAAGTATGGATAATTCCACATACATACAAATTAACAAATTTATCTAAATTAAAAAAGAATAGTATGGCAAATATTGAAATTGATATTTTGTCAAAATATGTAAAAAAATATTTAAATGAAAAATAAAAAGTTTAGCTCAGTAGAATCTATAATAAAAATAGCCAAAAAAGGTGAAATGTACATTTTAGTTGATGATGAAAATAGAGAAAACGAAGGTGATTTAGTTTTTTGTTCGTCAGATGTTAATTCAAAAAAAATTAATTTTATGGCTAAATTTGGAAGAGGTCTTATTTGTTTAACTTTAGATAGCACTCAAGCAAAAAAATTAGGCTTATCATATATGTCTCCTGTTAATAAATCTAGAAACCAAACAGCATTTACAATTTCTATAGAAGCAAAGAAAGGTGTAACAACAGGTATATCAGCTCAAGATAGAGCAAAAACAATTAGGGTTGCTACAAAGAAAAATGTTTTAAAAAAAGATATTGTATCACCAGGTCATGTTTTTCCTATAATTTCCAAAGATGGAGGAGTCTTAGTTAGAGCAGGACATACAGAAGCATCTGTTGATATTTCTAAACTTGCTAAAAAAAATGCATCTGCTGTAATTTGTGAAATTATGGATGAAGATGGAACTATGGCTCGTGGTGAAAAACTACATAACTTTGCAAAAAGACATAACTTAAAAATCGGAAAAATTGACGACCTTATTGCTTATAGATTAAAAAAAGAAAAGCTAATTAAGTTTAAAAAAAAATCCAATATAGATGTTAAAGGTAAAAAATATTCAATAAGAATATATGAAAATTTATTAGATGGTTCTGAACATTTTGCTCTTATAAAAGGAAAAATTAAGAGAGGAATAGTTCCTCGTGTAAGAGTTATATCATCAAATGTTGTTCAAAATTATCTATTAAATCAAAATTTACCAAACTCTTTTAATAACACTCTAAATCATTTCAAAAAATATAATAATTGTGTTCTAATATTTATAAGAGATACTAATCTTAAATCTGTTACTCAAACTTTGCGCGATTATAAAAGTAAAGATTTTTATAAAAAAGGAAAAGATAAATTAATCAGAAACTATGGTATAGGTGCTCAGATTATTAAATCTTTACATATTAAAAATATGATATTAGTTACTAGATCTAGAAAAAAAGTAGTTGGTTTAGATGGTTATGGAATTAAAATTACTAAGCAAGAAATAATTAAATGAAAAAAATATTAATAGTAACAGCTGATTATTATAAAGATATAACTGCGTCTCTCTTAAAAAGTGCAAATAATAATTTAAATAAATTTTCGACAAAAATAATTAAAGTACCAGGTGTTTTTGAAGTTCCTGTTGTTATTTCCCAAAATATTAAAAAGTATGATGGGTTTATCGCTTTAGGATGTGTGATTAAAGGCGAAACTCCCCATTTTGATTTTATTTCAAATGCAGCCACTCAAGCAATAATGAACTTATCAGTAGATAGTAAAAAACCAATTGGAAATGGAATAATTACTTGCCTAAACATGAAGCAAGCTAAAGCTAGATCTAAAAAAGGCAAAGAAGCTGCTAAAGCTGTAATTTCAATATTGGAGCAATAATATGAATTTACAATACAGCCCAAAAAATAATCCGAGAGTTATAGTAATTCAAAAACTTTATGGAAAATATTTTAATGAAGATGAAAATCTCACATTTCCAAAACATAGATTTAAAAAATTTATTAAAGATGTAGTTAATGGAACTATTGAAAGGGATGAAGTTATTAAAGATGAAATATCAAATCATTTAAATACAGATTTAGATTTAAAAAAATTAGATAAAGTTTTTCAAGTTATTATTAAAAGTGCAATTTTTGAATTTTTATATAAACCAAAAATATCTTCAAAAATAATTATAAATGAATACTTAAAAGCATCCAATTTCTTTATTGAAGACGGTCAAACAAAATATTTAAATGCGTTATTAGACAAAATATCAAAAAAAATAAGAAGTTCTAATGGATGAATTTGAATTAATAAAAAAATATTTTCAAAGAATTTCTAATAATAATCCCGGTGCAAAAAATTTAAATGATGATGTATTTTTTGATAAAAAAAATAAATTGGTAGTATCTGTTGACACTTATAACGAAGGTGTTCATTTTCCAAATTTTAAATACCCCAACTTAATAATAAAAAAAATTTTAAGATCTTCAATTTCTGACTTAATTGCTAAAGGTGTTAAACCTGAATAT
>Ga0310344_10004346_pt1 | contig 10530 bp, 9 predicted proteins | sample HC15DNA20200_MG_FD_203801 | JGI IMG/M metagenome (GOLD analysis project Ga0310344, IMG submission 203801) | Marine microbial communities from station ALOHA, North Pacific Subtropical Gyre - HC15-DNA-20-200_MG | ecosystem: Environmental > Aquatic > Marine > Oceanic | place: Pacific Ocean: North... | reverse complement strand
TTTTCACATTGAAAATATTATTGATTTCACCAACCGAGAAGGGTATTGGTGGTATTGCGCAGCATGTTCAAGGTCTTTCCAAATTCTTAACAAATCAAAATCACAAAGTCGATATTATATCATCTGAAAATACATTTACAATTCCAGTTAAAGGTCTTAAGAACCCTAGCTTTATGTTATCATCATTTTTAAAAACCAGGTCAATAAAGGGGAATGATATTATTCATGCTCATAATGTTCCTGCCGCCCTCGCTATGAAAAATACTACTGGCAAAAAAGTTCTTTCTCTTCATGGTATATACTCGAAACAAATTGCTCATCTTCATGGAAAAATTCAGTCAAGTATTTCAAAAAATTATGAAGATGTTGCATTGAAATGGGCGGATGTTATCACAGTCATCTCAAATGAGGCATATGACTATTATTCTAAAAAAGGATTTAATGTGATTTGTATTCCAAATGCTGTAGATCCCAATAATTTTCCAAAAAAATCAATTAAAAAATTTGATAATCAGATTATTTATGCAGGGCGATTATCGAGCGAGAAGGGAACTGATATTTTGTTGGATGTCGCAAAATGCTTATCATCCAAATACCATCTTCTTATTGCAGGAACTGGACCTGAGGAGAAAAAGGTTCGTAATGTAGCAAATTCAAAAACTAATGTACATTATCTAGGACATCAGTCAAAACAAAATACAATTTCACTAATTCGTGGCTCAGATTTACTTATACAGCCATCTTTGTTAGAAGGCATAAGCTCTACAATTCTTGAAGCTATGAGTTGTGGTACTTGCGTCATCGCTTCTAATGTTGGCGGTAACAGTGAGGTAATAGAAAATGACATAACAGGTGTACTGATCAAACCTAATAGTCACGAAGAATTGTTAGATAAAATTTCTTATTTATTAAAAAATAACGAAAAAAGATCCAAGATAGCAAATGCAGGATTAAGAGCTGTTGAAAAGTATAACTGGAAACGTGTTGGACAGTTATATCTGGATGTTTATGAATCCCTAATAGAATCTGAAAAGAAGTAATCTCTAAAACTCATTGAGTAAACTAAAAATCATTTTTCTAGAATTATGTCTTCTCCAACAATCTTCACTTGATACACTTTCAGATCTCTACTTGGATTATTCAAACAATTTCCATTTGTTATATCAAACTCATATCCATGTGCTACACATGTTAGATTTTGTTTTTCAATCTTTCCATTCTCTAATGGCCATTGTGCATGTGGACACATACCACCAAATGCATGATAATCTTGCCCATCAAAAACCATCAAAATTTTTGGTGATGATGATACCTCTATAATCTTATTTTTTGGAACATCTTTCTTTTTTACAGTAATACTCATTTGAACATCTTATCATAAATCTTGTAAACATTCTCTATTCTTTTTGGATCTGGATCATAGAATAGATTCATCAAATGTTCATTCCATTGATCTGGTTTTCTATCTGCTTTCCACCTACATGATAGAAATAATGTCTCCCAAAGTAATCTATTATTAACAGCTTTTTCAATTAAATGACCTGGTAATTTCATATAATAATTCCAATCATCAATTGTACCTTCTTTTGCATATGGTCCGTGGTCTTTATCTTTTGAAAAGTCTAACACAAACTCTCCTCCATTCTTTCCTTCTGCTACAAATTGAACCTTGATATCTATACGCTCTCTAGCTATTGGATTCTCCGAAATAATTTTATCAAAATAATCTACTATCTGATTATTAAGATTTGTTGAGGCGGTTCCTTCTCCATCCCGTCGTTTTTTTAAATCATCTCTGACTTCTTCAGATAATTTTTGAATTATTTCCATTTTATTATTTGAGAATACAGGTTCATTATTTTTTGTAACATCTCCCTTAACCGAGATTTCATCTGAAGGAGCCATTATCTTAATTTGTGTTGAATCTTCTCCTTCCTTATTCCATGCATCTAATACTTCATCTGGTGTAGCAAACATTCCTGTTTCAGGATCATTCACATCAATTAATGATTCATGTAAAAATATTGGTGGACCTGCATATGGAATTGCATACTTAGGTTTCACCGCTTTGACATAACTCACAAATCCTGTTAATTTATTTAATTTTCTTTTCTTAGAAATCTCATCTTTCTTTTTTTTGTCATAATTATAAACAACTGGGTACCAATTTGCTGCACCAAATTTAAAAAATCCAATATCTGGTTTTTCATTAGCAACTCTTTGTAATGCCCCATAACTCATTCCACAATCTGTCTGACAGAAAATTGTTCCTTCTTTAGTTTTTATTAACATAGCAGAATCTTCCAACATCAATTCTGAATTTTTAATAATTGTTACTTCTAAATCATCATCTAATTTTTCTTTTTCCCATGAATTCAAAATGGTAATGTCTTTGAAACCTTGTTTAACTACTGCGTTGTAAAATCGATCAGTAGGAAATTTACATATCAACACTGGAATATCTCTACTAAATTCTTTCAATGTTTCTATATGAAAATGATCTGTATGTTCATGAGAAATATAGAGGTAATCAATATCAGTCGGAATATCTGTTTTATCAGATATTTTGTTATTTAGATGATACCATGAATTAACATTACATGGTCCAATAATCCATGGATCACATAAGATTCTTTTATTTTTTGTTTCAATTAACGTACAAGCTTGACCCAAAAATTTTACTTTCAAAATACATTTACTATAACTCTAATGTGAATTTATAAGTTTAGTTTGAACTTGAAAAAATCATTTTTAAAGTAGAAAAAAATCTTAGCTTTTAAAAACCCTATAGATACTTAAAAAATAACTAAAATGGAAAAAATATGAAAAAAATCAATATGACTAATACAGAATCAGTAAAAAATTCTCTAGATTTGAAATCTCTAAAAGTCTGCGTTATTGGAATTGGAAGAATAGGACTCCCAACTGCTCTTTCTTTTGCTAATGCTGGTCTAAAAACTATTGGAGTTGATATTAATCAAAATCTTATTGATATGATTAACAATAATGATTTCCCACTAAAAGATGAAGTTGGATATGAAGAGATTTTTAATCGTGTTTTAGAAAATGGAAATTTATCTGTAACAAATGATGCAAAATCAGCCGTAGAAGCTTCTGATCTAATATTACTCTCTTTACCTACCCCAATGAATGAAAAAAATATTCCTTATTATGATACTCTTCAATCTGTTGGAAAAAACTTATCTGAAATATTACAACCAAATTCTCTTGTAATTGTTGAAAGTACAATTGAACCTGGTTTTATTGAAAATGAATTTATTAATTTAATTGAATCTTCTGGAAGATTAAAAATAAAACAAGATTTCACAATTGGTGTCTGTCCGGAAAATGCAAATCCTGGACAAATTCTGCACGATTTTACAAATTTACCAAGATTGGTTGGTGGTATTGATGAAAATACAAGAGACATAATTACAATGATTTACAATTATATTTTTTCTGTCGAATTAATCCCAATGCCAAATTGTAAGACTGCAAATGCAGTAAAACTTACAACAAATGTATTTCGTGATATTAACATTGCATTCATTAGTGAATTATCTCTATTATTTGAAAAGCTAGGAATTGATACTCTTACAGTTCTGGAAGCGGCAAAGAAAAAATATAATTTTCAAATTCATTATCCTGGATCAGGTGTTGGTGGTCCATGTCTTCCAATTAATTCATACCAATTTCTAAACACTGCTAAACGAGTAGGTATGAATCTTGATATAATTAACACGTGTAGAAAAATGAACGAACAAATGCCACAACATGTTGTGGAGTTAACATTAAATGCTTTCAAAGAATGTAACATACCAATTGAAAATAGTGATATTCTAATTCTTGGAATATCTTACAAACCTGATGTTAAAGATATACAACTGACTCCTGCCGAAGAAATTATTAAGAAATTACAGAATAAAGGTGCTAAAATTCATCTCTATGACCCCTACTTTTCATCTATGGATGTATTTGGAATTCATGTTAATTCAGAAATTGAACAAATCATCTCCAATGTTGATGCTTCCATAATTGTCACTGGTCATAGTGAATTTAAAAAAATTCCCATAACCACTTTTAAGAAAATGAGAAATCCCATTCTAATAGATACTCGTGGTATCATAAAACCAATTGATGCAAAAGATAACGCATTAATTTTTAGAGGATTGGGTCGTGGAACAAATTAGTCCCAAAATCAATCCGTTATCGTTAGTCAATATATTAACGCTAAGATATGATCCCCTGATTAAGAATAACTTACCAAAAAAGAACTGGAAAGATTTCATAGAAAATCCAAATTCATATGATTTGGAATTAATTGAAAAATCAATAATTGATAGTTTAAAAAATCAATTAGATTTATCTAACACAAAAAAAGTTTGTATTGCATTAAGTGGTGGGGTTGATTCCACTTTAGTTCTAAACCTATTAAGAGAATCAAAACCCGAATTTGAGATTAATGCAATCTCGATAAAATTGCTGATCATTTTAACGCAAATCATCATGTTGTTTATCTTGAGAATTATCTCTCAGAACTTCCAAAGGCAATTAGTATGATTCAATCTCCTTTCTGGGATCTTCACTGGTATTATGTAGTCAAAAAATCCACAGAATTATCCAATATACTATTCTCAGGTGATGGTGGAGATGAACTCTTATCTGGTTATACTTTTAGATATGAAAAATTTCTATCATTAACTACTGATGATTCAACTCCTATAGAAAAAATTCATGCATATTTACAATGTCATGAAAGAGATAGAGTATCTGATCAAGAAGATATTTTTGGAAAGAAAAGCAATTTTTCATGGGATTTAATACACAAGACACTATTGCCGTATTTTGAGAATAATTTACCACGATTACAACAAGTATTTCTTGCAGACTATAACGGAAAATTACTCTACAACTTTAATCCAATAAACTCTAGAATTGTTGAAAAATTTAAAATTAAATTAATTACTCCAATACTAAATTCGAAATTAATTGAATTATCATCACATATACCAACTCAAAATAAATACGATGAACAAAATAATATTGGAAAATTACCATTACGTCAAATTCTAAAAAAATATAATTCTGATTCATTAATATCAAATCAAAAACTTGGTTTTAATGTCAATACAATCAATCTATGGAATTCTCATGGACATAAAATTTGTAAATATTTCCTAAATAATTCTAGAATTGTAAATGAAGGATGGATTAAAAAACAATGGATTGAAAAATATATTGATAAACCAGATCTAAATGTAAAATATGTAAACAAATTTTTTGGTCTTTTAGCATTTGAAATCTGGTATAGATTATTTATTACAAATGAAATGCATAGTAATGAGACACTAGATTAATTTAGTATGTAATAAAATTTGAATTATGTTAAAAAAAGATGTTGTCGTTGGTTTAGGTGAAATTGGTTTACCACTACAAAAAGTATTTTCAAAGAAATTTTTAACGATTGGATATGATCTAAATCTCAAACTTATGAACAAAAAAAAGTTTGATGAATACAAAAATCATCAAACATCATTTCTTCATGTTGCAATACCTGTGACAAATAAATTCATACCTAATATAATTACATTATATAAAAAATTCACCCCCGAATGTATAGTCATTCATAGTACTGTTGGACCTGGTACAACCGAAAAATTACAAAAAAAATTACCGATCCCTATTATCTATAGTGCTACTCGAGGTGTTCATAAAAGAATGCTGAAAGATCTTATCAGGTATACAAAATTTTTTGCATTGATAAAATCTGCTCCTAGAAAAAAATGGGCAGAAAAAACATTTTCTGAAAAACTAAAAATTTGTAAAATTTCTTCAAAACAAATGTCCAAACCTGAAACTCTGGAGCTAGCAAAAATTTTATGTGATACATCATATTTAGGTTGGCTAATTAATTATGCACAGATCACTAACATGATCTCAAAGAAGTATGATGTTAATTATGATGAAATGTGGTCATTTTCTGATGAAATTCATAAATTTTTGGGTAATAGACCAAAACTTTTCCCTGGATTCATTGGAGGACATTGTGTAATCCCTAATCTTGAATTAATTAATGAAGAATCTCTTAACCGTATTGATAAATTGAACAATCTTTATGATAAAAAAATCAAAAATGCAAAGAGTATAGCAAAAAAATATAATCAAAAATTAAACCGATAGGAAAACTACTGATGAAAAAGATTAGAACTGCGTTTATCTACAAACCATCAAATCCATATATGTCTAAAAAAGCATGGGCTACAACATATTATCATTTTTTCTTTAATGCATTAAATAGAAATGATGAACTGGAAATGAGCTATTTCCAAGGAGAGGAAAAATTTGATGTTTCATCTCTTCGTGATAAATTCGACATTATTTTACTTTGGGAGAATCATCCGTGGGGTAGTCCGGATGAATTAACTGGAATCAAAAATCTGGATATTCCTGTAATTTGTCGTGTAAATGATTTCCATGATGCAAAAATTAAGGGAAAAATTGCTTATCATGACAACTATAAAATTGATCATTATTTTGGATACATGCCAGAATCATATTTCTACAAATATTATCCAAAAAATTTCAAATATAAGGTAATAATTTATGGAGTTGAGAAAAAATTATACGAGAATCTTTCTCCATTTGAAGAAAGAATAAAAAATAAAATTTTATGTTCTGGTGCGACAGCTCGAAACACTATTTCATTTAAGATAAAGGATATTTTTCGTGGAAGTCAAAGTATGTGGAAACATTACAAATTAAGGACATTATGTACAGAACTATCGTATGTTGATTATACTACAACTTTACAACATGAATATATTAATGACAAATATTCCTTATTGTTAATGAAATATGCTGCATCAATTGCAGCAGATACGGTTGTCCCTGTTGTAAAATTTTGGGAAAATCCCGCTGCAGGATGTCTTACGTTTATGGAAATTACACAAAAAAATCAAGGAAAATATCTAGGTTTTAAGAATAATGAACACGTTATTTACATTGACGAGAAAAATTATAAAAATAAATTCTCAGAATATCTATCTGATCCCTTAAATCCTAAATGGCATGAAATTGCAAAAAATGGCTATGACTTTACTATGAAAAATCTAACAAATGATTCAGCAGCTAACTCTCTTCTAGAATTATTTAAGGAATATGTTATTAAATAATCTATTAACTAATGAAGCTTAGAACTTATTTCATCTAAAATTTTTTTCATTAAAATTTTTGCACGTCTTTCTACTAATGCAGAAATTACAAAATATAATCCAGTGCTGAAAATAACAAATGGAATTAACTGTAATAGGAACTCAATTGTATTCTCATTAAATGTAAGGAAATTTTCTATAAGATAATAGGTCAATAGACTTACAAAAATAATAATTAACAAATATTTCCCTATGGCACTCCATTCTAAATTCAGTGTAAATTGTTTTTTTACCAATTTTATCATATAGATAGTAAGAGGTATTTCAACAATTAATCCAATTAATGCCCAAATCGTGATAAGTTCTATCATGAATTCTTCTCCTGACGAAATAAAGAAAATGACTGCTAATATCCCAAAATAAATCCCACTTCTAATTAATTGTAGTGTTGGATGTAACATCAATTGACTTTTGGTATAATCTCTAAAACTTGATTTTTTTTCTAGATCTACTTTTTCTAATCCTTGTAAACTTAGAAAGAAGTTTGAATTTAGTGCTATCAAAAATGCACGTAAAGCTAGCAGTATAACTACTGGTGAAGCAACAATATAAACTGGATTTAATAAAAATAAACCTGCTTTTGCAAAAATTATTGATGATGCAACTAGTGGGAAAGATAGGAATGAAAACAACATAAGATTTTCTTGTAAAAACTCTTGTTTTCCACCTTCGAGTAATTTTGGGTACAATGCTTGTGCAATAGATCTTGTATGATCTACTAGATATCCAATTGTTCTAGCTGCAGTAAAATATGCAATTCCCACTACTGAACCAGTAATTGCTGCAAAAATTACTACATCTGTTAATAAAATCGTATTTGGAATTTGTCTGTATGTGGGAACCCAGAATAATCTAAACCACTTTCGAATATAATTAAAATCAAATTCGTTTTTTATCATTGGTAAGTTTAGAACAAATAGAATGATAATACTTGGAATATATGCTAAAAACACTGTCAGAATTACTCCAAAAAGTCCTAATTCAAATAAATAAACCAATATTATCAAAAATAAAATTTTTGAAATTTCAAAAGATAATAACCCATAATTTAATGAATGAGTTTTCCAACCTTTAATTATGGCAATTAGTATATCATTCAAAAAAATTACTGGAATTAAAATTACTGAAAAAATTATTATAGATTCATCTAATTGTGATTGTCTTGCAACAAAAAAACTAATTATTAAATAAATTGAAACTCCAAGAATTGATAGTGAACTATTAGTCGTAATAGCAGTTTTACCCGATTTTTCTTTACGTGCAACTTCTCGCGTAGACCAATAACATACAACTGGACTAATAATTACTGCATATACTATTAAACCACTAATTAATCCCCATGTTCCAAATTCTTCTACCGTAAGAACTCTTGTTACCATTATAACAAAAATTAATCCTGTAATGATACTGATTAAATTGGTTGCAAATGAAATTAAACCTGTATAAGTTACTCGGATATTGCTCATCTTCATTTATCCAAATTTAATCAATTTCTGACAATTCATCTATTAGCATTGAAAAGTATTTTTTACCAACGTTGTTATTACAAGCAAGATCTTTTAAAAAATAATATCTAAGTACAGTAATTAGATTAATTTTTTTTTGAAAATTATCTGATAATAATTTATCAATAATCTTTATTGTTTTCATCCCTTTCATATTTTTAATATTCTTCCTAAATTCCTCTACAGAAGAATTGGGAGTTAAAACATGATAGATAATCTTTGCTATATCATAAAATGGACTACCATCAGAATAATATGTTTCCCAGTCAATGACATTCACTTTTAATTGTTCCATATCAATGAGAATATTGTGCGGTGAAAAATCCCCATGTACACCAGTAGTTTTTACCACATCTCCATCAAATAATTTCCCATAATCTAATAACCATTTTTCAAACTTATTGGTTTTTAGAAAGTTGTTTTTTTGTAATTTATCTTTAATAACATTTATCTCATCATCTACCAATTGTTTCTCAAAAATATCATTTCTTGTTAAACACTGAAAGTCTAATAACCATTTTAGAACCAATTCAAGTTCTCTTACGTTAGTAAAATTTGCAGTCTTTCCATCTGCCCAATCAACTAAAACTAAATCATGTTTAAATGTGTCTGGTTTTGGAAGACTCTCAGAGACAACAACTTCTTTTTCTAGAGAGACTCTATCTCTTTTACATAATAGTCTCTTTCTAGGTCTTCCATTTTCATCTAATAAAATAAAAACTATTTTGTTATATCTTACTTGTTGAATAAAATTCTTAAATTTTGTTTTCCTCTCAACCAAAATTTCAAATTCATTAGGTAAAGATTCCTTGTGGCAATAAAACAAAAAATATGGTGAAACTATCTCAAAAAGTTTTTTTCCAAAAATAAACCCAAAATTATTAATGAGTGAAATCAGATTTTTAGATCTTGGATTCTGTGAAAAAAATTCATTAAAATTGGAAAGTAACCACTTAAAACCAACTTCGTTATCTGTATTACCTATAAAATATGGTTTCTCTAAACTGCCGATAATCCAATTTCCTTTTACCTTGAATCCTGCTCTCTTAAAAATTTTCATATATTCATTATAACTATTGGAATAAAATTTCCTATTATTTTTATTAAAATTTTTATCAAATTTTTTTAAAATTGATTTATTTTCTGCAGTAACACAAAAACATCCAGTTTGTCTCAAAACTCTCTTTATTTCATAAAAAAATGATTCAATCTGTTTCTTTTCTAGAAGTTCTAACCCGTTATAGACCACTAAATCAAAAAATTCATCTTTGTATGGTAATGAAAATGATTCAGAAATTAAAACTTCCTGATTTTTATTATCTTTATCCCTAAACTCTTTCCTTTCCAAATTTCTAAATTTCACAAGATCTAATGTATATACGTCTTCAAAAAAACTTTCAAGATTGTCATGTGATATCTTTTTATTATTTTGAATTATTAAACAGGTTTTTGTTTTACTTGAAATTTGTCTATATGAAAAATCTACTATCAAGTGTGACGATATTGTTGAATTTATTCTGTTTTGGTATAGTACCCCATCATCCATTTGCTTATAATTAATCAAAGAATTTTTGCCTATAAAACATACTATTGAAGCATTCCTATAATTATTCATCATTAATTAGTCATATTGATAGAAAATATAATTAAAGAAAAAAATTTAGAATTATCTAAATGGATAATCATACTCATCTCTTCATCATCTGGGAACAATCTAGGCATAAAACTGATTTAATTTTTAGAGACATCAAATCAAAATTTACTATTAGAGAAGTTTTTGAAATAATCTGGACTGAAAAAAACTTCCAGAGTAA
>Ga0310344_10004345_pt1 | contig 10531 bp, 10 predicted proteins | sample HC15DNA20200_MG_FD_203801 | JGI IMG/M metagenome (GOLD analysis project Ga0310344, IMG submission 203801) | Marine microbial communities from station ALOHA, North Pacific Subtropical Gyre - HC15-DNA-20-200_MG | ecosystem: Environmental > Aquatic > Marine > Oceanic | place: Pacific Ocean: North... | reverse complement strand
GGCTAGAGGAGTAGCAACCAAGGAGTCCTCCTCCGGCCGATACAGTCCCACCCCTATGTCCACACCACCTGATTGAACCGCCTTGAGCAAGCGTCTATTGGATGAATAAGGCTCAACCGTAATCTGTCCCCCAATTGGAGATTCGGCACTAATTTTTTTGACAAAATGTTGGGTCGCAGGAGTAACCCCTACATGGAACTCAGGAGAAGGCATAGCGGTGCCAGTAGCAATAGGCCCTCCACAGCCCATCAGCAAACCTGACAACCCTACCAGTGCACAATACCACGAGAACCGACCTAGTGAATATCTCTGAAGGTACTTCATCAACCAGGTAATAGAGAGAAGCCCGACAAATACAGCCGCTAAGAAACCGGATAACATTACAGGTATGTGCACCCAAAGTAAAGGATGCACGAACAAATCTCTTAGCGCAAACAAACCAGCACCAATCATGACAGGAACCGCCATCAAGAAACTGAAACGTGCCGCCACGCTGCGCTCAAGTCCGCACATTAACCCCGCAGCAATAGTAGCTCCCGAACGCGAAATCCCAGGCAAAATCGCTAGTGCCTGAAAGCACCCAATTAGCATCGCCTGCAAGAATCCGACAGCACCAACTCCTTTTCCTTTTCTTGAACCGACATGCTCGGAGAAAAGTAGCAGCAACGCCGTTGCCAACAATAGCGCTGAAACCCCTCTAGGGTTGTCAAACCACTTCTCGAAAAAGTCTTTTAACAGCATTCCCGCAAACGCTGCCGGAGCCGTCGCAAGCACAATAATATATCCGAGACGAGCATTCTTGTTCGCCAATGGTGTCCTGCGCCAAATCCCACGCCAAGTTGCCACTGTAATGGCTCCAATGTCCCTGCGAAAATAGACGACCACAGCCAACAGGGTACCCATATGTACAAACACGTCAAAGGTAAGAATGAGTTGCGAATCAAAAGACCATCCCAACCAATGCGGCAGTAATACCAAATGAGCTGAACTCGATATAGGCAAAAACTCAGTTAAGCCCTGCACAATTCCCAGAAAAACAGCCTGAAAAACGCTCATGGGGACCAACCTCGGGAGAATTTCCGCTGCCAAGAATCAAAATCTCCCTTCATAATCGCTACGCGCATTTCCGCCATTAGTCTTTGCAGCAAGTAAATGTTATGAATGGTGAGTAAAGTCGCTCCCATAATCTCACGCGCCATACATAGATGGCGAACGTAGGCACGACTAAAGTGAGTGCAACAATAGCAACCGCAACCGGTCTGGACAGGCCTGCGGTCCACCGCGTAGGCAGCTTTCTTCATATTCAATTGACCAGTACTCGTCATAGCTGATGCGTTGCGACCCAGCCGGGTGGGAAGCACACAATCAAACATATCCACTCCTCGAGCCACCGATTGCACTAAATCAGCAGGAGATCCCAGACCCATTAGATATCGGGGTTTTGCAGCAGGAAGAATGTCCGTCACCAACTCAGTCATCGCCCAAAGTTCCTCTTTGCTTTCACCCACTGCAAGGCCTCCAATAGCGTTGCCGGGAAAATCCAGTTCAGCAATAAAGCGGGCTGATTCAGCACGTAAGTCTGAGAAAACACCACCCTGCACAATCCCAAAGAGTGCCTGGTTGGTACTTGTATGGGCGTCTTTGCAGCGCTTGGCCCACGCGTGCGTACGCGCCATGGCCCTTTCGTTCATCTCACGGCCATAAGGTTCAGAGCACTGGTCGAACGCCATAATAATGTCTGCGCCCAGATGGTGTTGAATCTCTATCGATTGTTCTGGCGTAATACGACACGTGGAACCATCTAAATGAGAACGAAAGGTAACACCATCGTCATCAATCTCATTGCTGTCGCCGAGCGAAAACACCTGATATCCACCAGAATCAGTCAGAATTGGTCCGGCCCAATTCATAAAGGCGTGCAGCCCGCCCATTTCACCCACCAGAGTATGTCCAGGACGCAGATAAAGATGATACGTATTTGCCAATATAAGGTTTGCGCCCACTTCCTCCAGCTGCGCTGGAGTGACAGCCTTTACGGCCGCTTGTGTACCCACAGGTGCAAACAAAGGGGTACACAGTTCGCCATGAGGAGTGTGCAAGACACCCGCTCGTGCACGCCCGTCAGTCGCTAAAACCTCAAACTCAAACATATCTAGTATGATAATACATTAGAGCGTTCCTACAAAGCACTGTCTTTTTTTGTTCATATGTGCAGGTAATGATAGAATTAATCAATCTAGCGCTTCCAACCGCAAACCGCGAAATCAGATTTCAAACTAACATGGGGCTCGGACACCACTGGAACATATACCTACCACCGAAATTGACGTCATATTCCTCAATAGACTCGGTTGGTCGGTTTACTGCCTGCGCAATAAGAAAGGGTGGATTCGCTGACACCGCGTGGACATTCCTTAGCCAGGATACACACACACTGTGAAATCAGATCTGTACTCAGCTAGGGATTTCAAGTTCCGTGAATCATGTCCGGAAATCCCCAATACCACATATCTAACTCACAAATTACACGCATATCCAGCAAAATTTATCCCGCACATTCCCCGATGGTTCCTTCGGGAATACTGTAACGTGGGTGGCAGAATACTGGATCCATTCTGCGGATCAGGCACCGCGATGGTGGAGGCTAACCTACTAGGGATACACGCGCTAGGGGTTGACATCAACCCACTCACATCTCTGCTAGTGCGCGCAAAAACCGAACTAGTGGATAACCCAGACTTTTTTGCCGAACAATGCCTACAAGCAACCAAACGCGCGCGAGAACATCCTCCCGATTATAATCCCGCAATACCAAACCACGAGACTTGGTTTCTGCCTCAGGCGCAAGAAGAACTTGCACGTATTTTCGGGTACCTAATCATTAACCCGGACGAGCTTCCCGACGAGGTGCGTGATTTCTTGCTAGTATGCGCTTCTGCCACCGTACGTAGAGTATGCAACGCCGATCCGCAAATCAGTAAGCCGTTTGTCTCACGGAAAATGCGCGAGCGTCTGGAGGCTGGTACAGTTGAGCAACGTGCATTACATATTTTCAATCGCAACACTCGCAATTTCTTAGACCGCAAGATTAAGTATATGCGCACCATCAACAATCTAGCCACTGTGTGGGGATACTATCCAAAGAGCCACATGTTTGAACATTCCGACGCCCGTACACTTTCAGAGATTGCCGACAATGACATTGATGCAATCATAACGTCACCACCTTATGCAAATGCACAGGAATACTTTCGCTCAATCAAGCTCGAACTTTATTGGCTCAACCTGATACCCAATGGAATGCTAGCTTCACTCGACCGCACACTAGTCGGCACTGAGCGTCTCCCAATGTCAGAATGTGATCATCCACCAACATTCGGGATACCAGACCTTGACACTGCCCTCGGTCAGATTTACCCAGTAGACCGAAAGCGGGCCCACATTGTCCTAAGGTATTTCCAAGATATGCGTTCTAGTATTGAGCAATGCTACCGAGTCCTCAAGCCGGGTGGTTATTTCGGTCTACTGGTTGGAGACAATGTGATTCGCAAGGTACCGGTAAACACCCACGTATTCTTACAGCATATAGCTGAGAACATAGGATTCAACACAGAGCATGTCGGATATGACCGCATAGTAGCACGTAGCCTGACACCGAAAAGACACGAAACCGCGGGCATTATAGAAGTAGAATGGATGCTGATTTTCCGTAAAGTCGGATTCTAACCGATAGCAACAACAATGCTGAACGCGACCACCAACTTCAAATGTCTAACCAGAGCATCGAATCACTCGCTAACCAAATTTAGTCGCCTGCGCAATACCTTTACCTGCTGCTCAGCACGGTAGCTAGAGCGCACCAGTGGTCCACATTCCACCCAGTCGAACCCCACTGTATTCGTAGCGTAATTCTTGATTTCATCAAACTCCTCAAGGGAATAATAGCGATGAATCGGGAGGTGACTCTTAGAGGGTTGCAAATATTGACCCACGGTAAGAATGTTGACTCCCCAGCTACGCAACTCAGCAATAGTTTCCTTTATTTCCTCCATTCTTTCGCCCATTCCAACCATAATGCCGCTCTTCGTGAGCATAGCAGGGTCCATTGCCCGAGCGTTACACAGCGTGGCCCGCGCCCACTCGTATCGATCTTGGGGCTGTACCTGCCGGAAAATCCGAGGAACAGTTTCCACATTGTGATTCAGTATGTCAGGACGCGCCAATACTACGGTCTGAAGCGCAGCACGTGATCCTTTGAAATCTGGAATAAGGACTTCCACCGAGCAGTCTGGTTTTACGCGCCGAATCTCCTTGATAACCATGGAAAAAATAGGAGCGCCACCGTCCTCCCGCTCGTCACGGTTAACGCTAGTAATAACGGCATGTTCCAAGTTCATCCTATGCACTGCAGCAGCCACGCGCCGCGGCTCTTCCCAATCAAGCGGAGTCGGTCGGCCCGTCTCCACATCACAAAAACCGCACGATCTTGTACACACCCTTCCCATCATCAAGAAAGTCGCTGTGCCCGCACCCCAACACTCACCTATGTTAGGACAAAGCGCTTCCTCACAAACAGTGTGCAAATCTGTAGATCGCACGAGGCGCTTCAAACTCTCATACTTATCACCCTTAGGCGCACGTACTTTTATCCATGGCGGACGCCGCAGCGGGCGCTTGTCAAACTCGTTCGAAGAGGTTCTAACAACAAGTGGAATCACGATATTAAAGCATCTTCCAAAATCTCTGCATCGACCATTCGGAACTCAAACACACGTCCGAATTCCCCGACAATTGCAGCCCGCACAGATTGCATAGATGGCACATTCGACAACAGCATAGCCATTGAAACTGCACCATATCCACGTAATCCGCAAGGCACAATACCCTGGAACAATTCCGTCTCTGTATCTACATTAAGTGCAAATCCATGCTGGCTGATACCGTTGCGATCCACCTTCACACCGATTGCGGCAATTTTCATCGGAGATTTCCTATACTCAGGGGAGCATTGCGTGCAGCGCGAGGCAACATCTGGCTCCACCCACACCCCAGTAAGACCTGGCAACTGCCCAGATACAATCCCAAATCGTGCTAACACATTAATCAACATGGTTTCCAGATTACGAACATAGCCCAAGTAATCAACCCGCGGAACGCGTACCTTATTGTGCTTTAACCGTCCCAGTGCTAGTAGCGGATAGCCTACCAGTTGACCAGGACCATGATATGTAATGTCTCCGCCACGGTCACAGTCGTGAACAGCAATGCCACGCGCACTAATCTCCTGTTTCGAAAGCAAAAGATGTTCTCGGTGGGCGGAGCGACCCAACGTATAGGTATGAGGATGCTCTAGTAACAGGAGGCAATCAGGTCGAAATCCAGCCGCACGTTCTGCAGCAATAGAAGATTGCAATCCGCGCGCGGTTACGTAGTCAATTTCGCCAAGTTCCATAACCTGACACTGATCACTCATCACAACAATTGTACCATCAGCGCCAGTGCAAAACAGCGCTGCCTCGATGATATAATCGCAAAAGCGTAATGACTAAATTAACAATTTCACTTGGGCAGACAACCCCCTATGTGGGTCAACCAGAAGCTAATTTCGCTGTTATACGAGAGTGGTCCGCCGAGGCAGCTTTACTGGGATCAGACATGGTCATTTTCCCTGAGCTATGGAGCACTGGTGGTGACCTAGCAAACTGGGACAGACACTCCACTACGATTCGAGATGGTATCTTCGCACGAGTGGCTAATCTCGCATCTGAATTGGGCATAGCAATCGGCGGATCTACTCTAGAACGGAATAATGAGCGTACTTATAATACATTCACCCTTTTCGGAAAACGCGGCGAGCAGTTGGCAGTTTATCGAAAATTGCATCTCTTCGCACTCATGCAAGAGGACAAATGGCTGACGGCCGGCGATACACCGGTGCTAATCGACGCACCCTGGGGACGAACTGGTCTGGCCATATGCTACGACATCCGCTTTGCTGAACTCTTCAGGCATTATGCTATTAGCGGAGCTGCACTTGTGCTGATACCGGCCATGTGGCCTGCATCGAGGAGCCAACACTGGAAAATCCTGCTGAGGGCGCGGGCAATCGAAAACCAAATGTTCATCGCCGCAGTCAACGTTACGGGAAAAATAGAAACTGAAGTTTTTGAAGGTAGCTCATCGGTGATAGATCCTTACGGTAAAGAACTGCTCATTGCTGACAACAAACCAGCATTGCTCACAACTGAGATTGACATGAATGAAGTCGTGACCGCACGTGCGCAAATGCCCGTGTTGGCTGATATGCGCCCTGATATATATTCACTTTGACAAAATGGGAACAACACACCTAGATGTGGATGCAGCTATGCACCATCTACGACTTGCCGAGCCACGCTTACAACCATTGATAGAACGCTATGGACCACCGCGTCTACAGCGAAAGCGTAATTCTTTTCATGCTTTGGCGCATTCCATCATTTATCAGCAATTAAATGGCAAGGCTGCTAATACAATTTACAGGCGTTTTCTCCGCCTTTTCCCCACACGTAGATTTCCGTCACCTGAGGATGTGCACAAGATACCAATTAATCAGCTACGCTCAGCAGGAATTTCAAGACGGAAAGCCACCTACCTTCATGCACTAGCAGAAGCATACATTATGGGAGATATCAAACCTAAGACTTTTGGAAAGATGAGTAATGCAGAAATAAAGTCTGCACTGACAAAGGTGAAAGGGATCGGACCATGGACAGCTGACATGTTCCTGATGTTTTCACTCAATCGCCCAGATATTCTTCCAGTCGGAGATTTAGGTATTCAAAAGGGAATGCAGCGTCTGTATTGTCTGCCCACACTGCCGAATGCCAATGACATGCGCCGCTTGACCGCACCATGGAAACCGTACCGAAGCGTGGGAAGCTGGTACCTATGGCGACTAGTGGACTAGTCCGATAACAATGAGGATACATTCTATATTGGCACATGCCATAGACGAAAACAGGCGATGCTTAGACTAATAGTACGCGACTTACTAGTACCGGGATCTATCAGCTTTTTGCTGCTAACCGTGACAGCTGGAATAGTCGCACTGTACATAGGTCCTCGAGCACGCAAGTGGAGTCGCGTTTGGTTGACTGCTATAGCATGCATGTACTGGTTTATGGGCACATCGGCATGCGCAGGCTGGATGGAGCGCTGGATCGATGGAGAATACCTACATCTGAGTGACCATGAAAACATCCCAAATGACATTTCTGCAATAGTGGTACTTAGCGGAGGAGGGAACACATTCAGGAATGACATTTACGAAATCAACATACCCGGACACCAAACCGCATACCGCACCCTAGAAGCCATTCGCCTACACAACATGCTACCGGAAACAATGCTGTTAGTCTCTGGCGGTATCGGTGATCCACAAGGCCTTGCAAAACCAGAAAGCGTCATCATGCGAGACGAGCTCCTCGACGCCGGAGTGCCAGCCCAACTTATAGTACTGGAAACGTCCTCTCGGAACACTCACGAACAAGCAATTAACGTAACATCCATGTTACAAGAACGCAATATAGATTCCTTTCTGCTGGTAACTTCCGCCGCGCACATGCGACGATCTCTAGGGACATTCACAGCACAGGGATTGCAACCTTTCCCATCTATCGCACAAAGTTCCTCTGACGGCATGCCCACAACACGCTGGCCCTGGCTACCCCAATCTGGAGCATTAAATCGAAGCCGGGCAGTGATGAGAGAACTGCTAGCGCTGGCATACTATCAGCAACAAGGATGGATGGTGCAACAACCTTAACATTCACGCATTTTCTTACAGTTTATTGACGAACTTCACCGGTGGTTGTATACTAACTTCATGCAGCAGGTGAGCCGCACATGAGCGGCGCAACCACACATAATATTCCAGTACAAACCGGGGAGCAAGTCTCCAAAAGCACGCGCGCGAACATTTTCTGGTTCAGTGTGTGTTTTTTGATTCTAAACTTTCCCGTCACCAAACAAGGAGACATACATGGACTATGGAATGATCGGAAAAATAGAGAAAGCTAAGAGATACGCAGAGGAGCCCGAGCGGTTCCGATTCGATGATTTCACCGTACGCTTCGACGGAGACAACAACGGTCACACCGTCACATGTGCAGAAGGGGATTGGCAATGCGATTGTGAGTTCTTTTCATTTCGCCAAGTTTGCAGCCACACCATGGCACTGGAACGACTACTCCAAGACATGCTGCCCGAGAGGATTATGGTCTAAACATCTGAGCAGCAGCACTATGGTGCTATGGTCAAATCGCAATAGCCCCGGAACGCTGAATGTAGCAAACGCAGTCCAAACGTCGGGTTTTGACCCCGCCGTTTACTTACCAAATGCCCAGGACACTCTAATCAATACGAACACTAACGGTAGCTACCCCCTCCTTACCTCTGTTCGCTGACCGACTCCCCAAATAGATAAATGAAAATCGCAATTTTAGGTGCAGGCGTGACAGGATTAACAGCCGCCTATGACCTTACTAAAGCAGGGCACCAAGTCACAATTTTTGAGGCAGGCCCACAGGTCGGTGGTTTGGCTTCCGGATTTAAGTCCGATGGCTGGAATTGGACTCTCGAGCGATTTTATCATCACTGGTTCACATCGGACCGACATTTACTAGAGCTAGCCACTGAGCTGGGATGCAGGGACAAAGTCCTATTTCCACGGCCCAGTACAGTCATGTATCATGAAGGCCAATTTTATCCGCTAGATTCACCACTAACAGCACTATGCTTCCCAGGTCTTGGATGGGGAATTCGAAAACTAAGATTCGGAATCACAACCCTCTATCTTCGTCTAAATCGCAACTGGCACGGTCTGGAGAACGTCACAGCTGCAGATTGGCTTACACGCTGGGCTGGAGAGCATGTCTATCGCACTATGTGGGAACCCTTGCTACAAGGAAAATTTGGCCGCTTCGCTCCCCAGATACCCATGTCATGGATGTGGGCACGCCTGCATGCGCGTAGCACAAGACTCGGAACGTTCGAGGGCGGCTTCCAAGCCTTTCTAGAGACTCTCGCCCAAAGGGTACTGTACCAGGGTGGCGAGATTCATTTGGAAAGTCCAGTCACCCGAATCAGCACAAACCCAGAGTCAGGTGTGAAGTTAACTTACGCAAATTCCACGGACAACTTCGAGCACTGCTTGGCAACATGTTCCCCACAACAGCTAGTCAAATTAGCTCACCAACTTCCGCTAAACTACCGCAATCAACTTATGAACCTACCGAGCATGGGTGCAGTGGTACTAGTGCTTTCCCTAAAGCAGCGTCTAACCAGTGATTATTGGTTCAATCTTCCAGCCAACGCCGGATTTCCTTTTTTGGCACTGGTGGAACACACCAATTTTGTTTCTCCTGATAATTTTGGTGGAGAGCACATCGTGTATTGCGGAGACTATCTAGAGGGCCACCACGAACACTTTAAGCTGAATAAGGAAGAGATACTCGCCCGTTTTCTGCCGACGTTGACACGTTTTAACGTGGATTTCAAACCAGATTGGGTGAATCGAAGCTGGCTATTCCGAAGTCAGTATGCGCAACCTGTACCACGACTGTCCGGTTCCCGTGAGATACCCGAACTGCGGACCCCGCTTTCTGGAGTATGGCTAGCCAGCATGAGCCAAATATACCCATGGGATCGAGGCACTAATTTTGCCATTGAGCTAGGTCGACGATTCGCTGCCAAATTACTTGACCCGAATTAAGTGACAGCGAACAGCTAATATCCCCCCCACAACTAACTCAGCGTGAGATTCTTAATAGCAACACACGCTCATCCTCGCCACCAAACCTATATTTGTAATCCTCGTCTCCACGCATGAAATCGAAGTAAGTATGTCCACTGGCGATAACATGTTCAATTAGATGACCCAATAGGACCCATCCGGGCGAGAGAGAAGCATACATGCCCGGGTTGTATCCAGAGTTATATAAATACACAACCCCACCCATACTGAAGTAAGCATACGCAGCCAACAAGCTGCCTTCCACTTCCAAAAAACACATGCCCAACATACCGGCGTCTTGAGTAGCACGCAGAATGTCGCCTAATGCTCCTCGCATTCTTGGAGTGAGAAACTCTGCTTTTTCCAAACCGCTTGCTTGCATAAGTGAAATAAACTTGTCGATAAGCAAGGGGTTTTTCTCACCTGGGTCAATGAAAACGACTCGAGCATCCTCAGCTGCGGCTCTACGCAGCTTGCGCCTTATCTCACGACGCTGTTTTCCCTCTAATCCATCCAAGTACAAATCGAAGCAATCAGGAAGAATAAATTGCGGACACACGTCCTGGAAAACGGATTCCGAATACCAACCACGATCAGAAGCTAGCTCTTGCCAATGCCCAGCACTTTCGCTCCGCTCAGGTATATTGGCCAAATGCGCTCGTATCCAATTCGGAGCATCTACACCAGAAAGCCACTCGAAGACTACCCGCCTCACTGCCGACGCCTCTGCAGGGCTGGCAATAACATCAAGATAAT
>Ga0310344_10004343_pt1 | contig 10531 bp, 7 predicted proteins | sample HC15DNA20200_MG_FD_203801 | JGI IMG/M metagenome (GOLD analysis project Ga0310344, IMG submission 203801) | Marine microbial communities from station ALOHA, North Pacific Subtropical Gyre - HC15-DNA-20-200_MG | ecosystem: Environmental > Aquatic > Marine > Oceanic | place: Pacific Ocean: North... | reverse complement strand
AGGCTTACGCTGAACCAGTCTTGTTCTTCAACGTTATATACCCTAGCAACAGTGGGGCCACGCAACCCGGATAGATCTGGTTGTGCCAGCACGGCGGAACTAACTTGCTCGGCTGTGCTGGCACGTACATTGGCGGTTACGCGATAGTACGGTTCTGCTCTCAGGTGGCCTTCCATGAGCTCTACGATGGACCGTGAGATGGCCAGGAATTTCTTGGACTTAGACAACGTTATTGGGTTGGCTATAAGACACGACTGCGAAGAGAGAATAGTTCCTCCGGCCAATTGTTTGAGTTGGTTTTCTCTAAGAGTCGTTCCAGTCGCTGTCACATCGGCAATCAAGTCTGCGTAGCCTGCTGCCGGGGCAGCTTCCATGGCGCCGCTGGCCGGTACCAACATAAAGTAATTGATTCCCCGATCGTATAGATATGACCGAAGCAACCGAGGATATTTAGTGGCAATGCGTAGCTGCTTTCCATCTTGCCGGAATTCTAATGCGAGGTCGGCTAGGTCGGTCAAAGATGTTACGTCCATCCATGAATTCGGTACCGCAATCACAAAATCGCAGCGCCCATATTCTAGATTTTCCATCAAAATTGATGCCCGGCGTTCATCGCTTCGGTATTCTAGGACGCGGTCTAATCCGGTCACTCCCAATTCTGCGCTGCCTTCTTCTACTTTATGGGCAACATCGGACGTGCGTTGGAACAGAACTTCTACACCCGGAATAGTGGGGATAGTTCCGGTATAACGTCGGGAGTTTGGACGGGAGACCGTCATGCCACAGGCGCGCATGAAGGCCATAGTAGAGTCGTACAACTCACCATCGCTGGGTAGGGCTATGCGCAGTACCTCGTCACTGCTTTTATTCGTATCTTGAATCGTCAATCTTTTGCCTAATTTGTCTTATCTAGCTGGCACCAATAGAGATCAGTGCATCCAGGTTATAAGCAAACCCTAATGCAGGTATAGCCTCGCTGCCCCCTAGAGCTCGAGATAGAGTGTCGTATCGTCCACCACCGCCTAGAGTGCCAGGCCACATCGGGTGTCCGACTTCGAATATCACACCGTTGTAGTAGGCCAACCCGTGGACCAATCCAAAGTCCAATACGATCTCGCCCTGAGAATCGGAGTCGCGAATTATCAAATCTATCAACTTGGCGAATCTCTCTAGGGCCTCTTGGTTGGGACTGGCAGACTCTAAAATATTCTTAACCGCGTTGAGAGCCTGTTCAGGTGAGCCCTTGACCGAAGCCAAGTCACTGGCCAGCTCAAGGCCGGCGCGGAGTTTGTCTTCAGTGTCGTTTCCATGGATCTTTTGCAGTAGACGTTCGACTACATCTTCTGGGGTGCGCTGCCCCAGTTGGTCGGCCGAATTCCATTGGAGCAGACCCAGGAGCACTGTCCGGGCTTGGTTATCGTCCAAGCCGTGAATAGCCTGCCTAAGGGCCTCCTCCTCCGGGTCGTTAGCACCATTTTCCCCGCCAACCAAATGAATGAGCCGGCCTTTTTCCAGAAAATTGGGCACTGCAGAGCGACCTGCGCTGAGGTTAGGCATGCTCTGTATGATGAAAGACCGCGCCCGGTCGGTAATATCTACCGAGTCTAGCAGGGTGTTCAATATGTCGAGGTCTGCCAACCGTAGACTCCAACCAGAGAGTCCGAGTTGAGTCGGCACGGCTACCGCCAGCTTAAGTACCTCGATGTCGGCTTCAATATCCGAGGAGCCTATTATCTCAACACCCACTTGGGTGAATTGGCCGCTGGAGTCTGGGTGAGAGCTATCGAATCGGAATACCGGTCCTGAATATTGCCAGCGAGCTGGCAGTCTGATGTTGGTTTCGTTCTCCAGGTAATGTCGCATGATTGGCGATGTGAATTCTGGTCGTAGGCTGACTGCATTGCTGCCAGCATCAATAAAACTGTAGAGCTGGGAGGCCAATGCACCGCCCGATTTGCGCATGAACAGTTCAGTGGGTTCGAGTACCGGTGTTTCAAGCATCTGGTACCCATAATCGCCAAGTAGTTGGGACAAACGGTTCTGGAAGCCTTGCTTTTGACGTAAGAAGTCTTCTGTAAGGTCTTGCATACCTGACAGGCGGGATAGTGTGTTGATGGTTTGTTGGGATTCGATCGTCATATTGGAAATGCAAAAATGTTGGAAAATGTATAAGGACGCCTAGAATAGAGGGAGCCGCTCAAGTATGACCGACATTGTACATCAGCAGTGGAGTTACTTCCAAGAATGATAGAGGCTAAGGGGAGCTTGTTAACTCTTCCCATGTGGATGGTTAAACCGGTGTAAATAAACTTCGTTACGCTTGCCGATTGTTATCTAGAATTAAGGGGAAACCGCATCATAAAGGACTGCCGCCTCGATAGGTTCACCACAATCGAAATTGATAAAGTTACCCACTTAACTTTGTTCTATCATTCTACGGAAGAACCTCGAAATAGTTGCACACATCTATCAGTCGATTGAATACAAACCGCCTCGGAATGGTGTTTCTACGATTGCACGGCGAGAGGAAAGGGATCGGTATTATGTCAGTTGTTAGGAAAATGGGCTTTCTGAGTTCTAGCGAAACTTGAAATGAAAGTTGACGGAAAGGCCGATCCTACGGGTGGGCATTTAGGCCCCCGTCCACGTACACCGGTTGTCCTGTTGAGTAATCACAGAACTCGGAGCATAGATAGACCAACAGAGGGCCTATGTCTGTTGGATTTCCCTTGCGCCTTAGAGGTGTGTATCTCACCAATAATTCCTCTTGCTGGGTCTCCAGAGACTGATCTTCAGTGTCCATTAGTCCGGTGCCTATAGCATTGATTCGGATATTAAAATGACTCCATTCGACAGCGAAAGATCGAGTCAGGGCCAAGATTGCAGCTTGGCTGGCAGCAAAGGCAGACCCGTTGGCCATCCCCCGTTCGGCGAGTTCAGAGATCATGTTTACTACTCTGCCGGATTCAGCTTTAGCCATTCTTGGCAATACCTGCTGGGATATGAGGTAAGTGGTTTTGGAGTTACGGGTCTGGACGGTGTCCCACTCATCTACGCTTATGTCCTCTAACGGGCGAGCAAACATACTGCGGTGGTCGTTTACTAGAATGTCTACCTTGCTGTGGGCAGCGTCGAATTTTCCCATAACGTCCTTTGGGCTGCCTGGATCGTTTGGGTCTAACAGAGCGCCGTCGGAACCGGCAGGCAACGAGGCTAGGACTGAATCCAAGAGCTCCTGGGTACGGGCAACCGCAAAGACACTTGCGCCAGCCTCGGCAAGCGCTTGACCCAAAAATGGGGCCTCGGTACCGCCTGAGGTGGACAGCATTGCTATTTTGCCTGTTAGGTCGAATTCGGATAAGACCGGCATATGTTCTCCTGACCGCAGGCCAATCATCGACCTAAGGCGGCTATTGGTTTATCTACTATGTCTTGTTATAAGGAATTAAACGCCCGAACTAGGCGCATGGCCCCAAATCAGCTCTGGAATTTCGGGTTCCATTACCTCTGTGCTACCATCTTCGATTTCGCCGTACTGTCTATGCCCAGTTTATTATTTTTCGCCTATAGATTTGATTAAGTGTATTGGGTCAAGGTTGCGTTTCCGCGCAAAATTTTTGGGGGCTCAACTGGAATCTAAACGTCGCGCGCTGGTCGCGTTTTGAACAATTCATTTTTCGTGGTTAGGCTTTTATTAGATACGTGTATTAAGCTTCCAGCGGCACGACCGGGGCGTGGCCAGTGGGATATATTCCTGCAGCCAGGCCACCGCCGTCGGCGATGAACATCTCTCCGGTCATGTAATCGGACGCTGACGAAGCCAAGTAGACGGCCAATGGCCCAAAATCGGCCGGCTTGCCCAGTTTGCCGTTGGGCAGGAACTCCCCTCCCCTGGGTAGGCTGGCCGCCATGCTATCGGTTGCTCCGGTGGGTACAAAGCCTGGTACGATGGAGTTAGCAGTGATGCCATACCTGGCGAGGTTGAAAGACAGTACCCTGCTCAGTTGAATCATTCCGCCCTTGCTACAGCAGTACATGTAGATCTCGCGGCCTCCTCTTAGACCGAATCCGGAAGCCACATTGATGATCTTACCGTGTTCCTGGGCGACCATGGTCTGAGATACTTCGCGGGAGCAATAGAACGCGCCAGTGAGGTTCACCCTCATGATGCGATCCCATTCTTCGTCGGTGAGTTCCCAGATGGGCTTTCGAACGTTATCTGAAACTGCACCGGCGTTATTTAGAAGGACATCAATTTTGCCGAACCGATCTAGACATGTCTTCATCAGGTTGGCCACCTGGGCCGAATTTGTGACATCGGTTGCGACTCCTATGGCTTTTACGCCAAACGTCTCGGCCTCAGACGCTGCTTCCTCCAGGGGTTCCAAGCGCCGACCAGCTATAACCAGATCGGCTCCAGCGCGGGCCATATCTTTAACCATAGCGCGTCCTAGACCAGTGCCGCCACCGGTGATGACTACCGTGGTCCCTTCTAAGGTGAGTGATTCCAGCATTTAATTCTCCAAGGGCGATGCCCAGATTGGACTTTCCCTTAAGTCAGAGAAAGATAGATTCTAATTGACAACTCCGGGATACCCATTAGTTTTTATCTGCCACTGAGCGTAACGTCGCCTGCAGTCAGGGTCACTAAGGACCCGTCATCCTGTCGAAGCAGTAGGTTACCCAAGGAATCAGTACCCTCGGCGACTCCAGCATATGAATCGTTACCCCAGGTGGCATTGAGACGTTGTCCTGTACTTGATAGTAGTTCTTGCCATTCTGCAATCGGAGAGTTCCCTTGCTCCAAAGCCAAGTAGAGGGAGTCCAGGTCCATGAGGAATTGGCGCAACAAGTCTTCTCTTGGGACCTCTTTACCGGCGGCAGCATTGAGGCTGGTGGCAAAGGTAGATATCTCTTCGGTACGGTCTGTATCTAGCCTTACGTTTACGCCTACGCCAAGCACAGCATACCATACGGTATCACCCGCTATTGCGCTTTCGGCAAGTATACCGGCAACCTTACGGCCATCGATCAACAGATCGTTTGGCCATTTGATCCTTGGCTCCAGTCCGGTGACTTTCCTGACGGCCCTTGCTACAGCCACGCCGCCGATGATGCTGATGAAGGGCAAGGTTTCCAGATTTGGACGGAAAAGCACGGAAATTAGCAGATTACCGGGTTGTGATACCCAACTGCGACCCTGGCGTCCGCGCCCTGCCGTTTGAATCTCCGCTACAACCACCGCTCCTTCTTCGGTATTGCCTTCTCCCAATTCGATAGCCTCATCCATGGTCGATGAAAGCTCTTGGTAATAAAGTAAACGTCGGCCTACGATTCGAGTGAACAACCCTTGTCGGACAGCGGCTGCAACAAGATTAGAGGGCATGTTTATTCCAAGCTGGAACTGAAGACTCTACTTCGTAGTTCACCAGGCGTGCTCGATCTTGTCTTTGAGGATGTCGACTAAGTCAGAAACAGGAACTCTGGCTTGATGCATAGTGTCTCGATCCCGAATTGTTACCGCGTGGTCGTCGATAGTATCGAAGTCAATGGTAACGCAGTAGGGGGTTCCGATCTCATCCTGGCGACGGTAGCGGCGTCCGATACTTTGGGCGTCGTCATACTGGCTTCGGAAGTGCTTTCGGAGAATGTCGTAGACTTTACGGGCAGTCGGAAGCAGTTTGTCGTTCCGACTCAAGGGCAGAGCGGCTACCTGGATTGGCGCAAGTTTACGGTGAATATGGGAAACTACCCTCACCCCGTCGCCGTCGGGCTCTTCGTCATACGCGTCTAGCCAGAAAGCTAGAGTGGCCCGGTCTACACCACCGGACGGCTCTATAACATAGGGCAGGTAGCGTGGCTCTTCGCCCTCTGGTGCGGCGTCATCAAAGTAGGTCAAGTCTTGGCCGCTAACCTGCTGGTGTTGACGAAGGTCATAGTCTGCACGGTTGGCTATTCCCTCAAGTTCTGCCCAACCCCAGGGGAATCGGTATTCGACGTCATAGCATGCCTTGGCGTAATGCGCGAGTTCGTCGCTGCCGTGTTCCCGGAGTCTTAGGTTCTCTGGCCTAATCCCATAGTCTATGTACCATTGGAACCGTGATTTAACCCACTGGTCTAGCCATTCTTCATCGGTACCCGGCTTAACGAAGAATTCCCCTTCCATCTGTTCAAACTCTCTGGTCCGAAATGTGAAGTTACCGGGGGTTATCTCGTTCCGGAAAGACTTACCAATTTGGGCTATGCCGAAGGGCAGCTTCTTGCGACTGGAGTCGAGTACATTTTTGAAGTTGACGAAGATACCCTGGGCGGTCTCAGGTCGCAAAAACACCTCGTTGGCGGTGTCTTCTACCGGGCCCATGAAGGTCTTAAACATTAGGTTGAACCGGCGTGGCTCGGTCAATTCTCCGCCACAATCAGGGCATACAAGGTCTTTTAGTGCAGCAGGAGCCTCAGGAGATTCCGAATCGACTCCAGTTGCCTCCAACAGGTGATCCTGACGGAAACGAGAGTTGCATTCTTTACATTCAACCAGAGGGTCAGAGAAGTTCTCCACGTGACCGCTCGCTACCCAGACTTGAGGGTGCATCAGGATGGCGGCGTCCAATCCGACCATATCATCGCGGTCATAGACCACCGCTTGCCACCAAGCTTCTTTGACGTTCCGTTTTAATTCGACTCCTAGAGGGCCGTAGTCCCAGGTAGATCCCAATCCACCGTAAATCTCTGAACTTTGAAAAACAAAACCCCTACGCTTGGACAGAGACAATATTTTGTCCATGTCGGCATAGGGCATATAGCGAACCAAACGGTTACCTCCTCAGGTTATAGGCGACAATATTGCTGATTTGTAAATGGCTGAAGGCGAGGTTATCAAGTCCGGTGGTTGATGTAAACTGGGGTGACGCTTGGGAACAGTCTAATCGATATTAGTCGGTGGGTCGCCAACGAAAGGCATCTGCAATCGCACTGCCTCGGCTAAATTGTCCGCCCGTAGGTCTTCCAGTTTCAAATATTGAGCGCCCATTGCCTCTGCAACGGGCTGAACCATACCGAGTTTTAGGAATCCTGACTCAGTGTCCACGACTACCGATGGAATCTTCTCTTCGCCGATTATCCCCGCTCCGGCATAGGCCTCGTCCAAAGGCGAATCATGTCCTAGGGCCACGTTACCGCGACCATCAGACAACAAGACCAATAACGGCAGAACGTCACGGTCTTTAATTCGCTCGGTCTCGATAATTTCTAAGGCTTTGAATAGTCCTGCACTTAGCGGTGTTCGGCCTCCGGTGGGCATATCTTGGAGGTGAATCTTCGCTAGATCTACACTATTTGTGGGCGGGAGTAACAGTTCGGCCCTGGTTCCCCTAAAAGATATCAGACCAACCCTGTCTCTTCGCTGATAGGCGTCTAGCAGAAGGGACATTATTGCGCCTTTAACTGCTACCATCCTTCGCTGTGCGCCCATGGAGCCGCTGGCGTCCACGACGAACAGCACCAAGCTGCCCGACATGCTTTCTCTGACCTTGTCGCGAATATCCCATGGCTCGATTAATACTCTATTCTGTGAACCACTGGAAGCTCGGCGACTATTCTGATGGGGAGCTGCGGCTCGGAGCGTAGCATCCAAAGCCAGACTGGACGCTTTGCCCTCTGGCATCTTGGAACGCACATACCGTCCTGCGTTGGAGTCAGTAATCGTGACGTTACGACGTCCGGAGGCGCGGCGGGAGCGCTGGTCTGGCGGCTTTAGGTTCAGCTGTCGGACGGCAAATGGGTCTCCGACCTCAAATTGCTGTTCCTGCCCTAAAGAGCTTGGCGCTGAGGAATCAGACTCAGAATCGGAGTCGTTCTCAGGTTCATTCGTTTCTGTTTCATCTTCTGACGGTGGTAAGTCCGAGGGCTCAGAATCGCCCTCTCCTTGGTCCTGGGGTTGGTCTGACGATTCTCGTTGGTTGTCCTGACCTTGGAAATCGTCGACCATTGAATCTAGTTGCTCTGTAGCTAAGTTGGGCTGCTGGAATGGTTGCCGGCGCTGCCGGTGGAGCAGCGCTAGATTTGCGGCCTCACGCACGTCTTCAGCGTTTACGTCGGTGCGATTTTCGTAGGCGGCTATGGTTAAAGCCGTTTTATACATCACTATGTCGCCGCGCATACCATCTACGTCATATTCGGCACAGATGGAGGTTATCAACTCGAGGATGTCATCGCCGACTACCACCTGGGGAAGCAGTTTTTGACTGCGTAGGACTCTGGCCCTTTCTTCTTCTTCAGTTTGTCGCCATTCAGACATGAACCCGTGTGGGTCGGCCTCGTAGGCGATGCGCCGTTTCACAATCAGCTGACGTTCCTCTGGGGAGAACCGACCCTCTACCTCCACCGCTAACCCGAAACGGTCTAGTAGTTGGGGGCGTAAATCGCCTTCTTCTGGGTTCATGGTACCTACCAAGATGAATTCGGAACGGTGAGTGACAGATATACCTTCCCGCTCTACGTAGTTCCGGCCCATGGCAGCGGCGTCTAGAAGGATGTCCACCAAGTGATCGTTAAGTAGGTTCACTTCATCGATATAGAGAATGCCTTGGTGGGTGGCGGCGATCAGTCCGGGTTCGAAAACCCGATTGCCTGTCTTGATCGCTTCTTCGATGTCCAAAGAACCTACAAGCCGGTCCTCTGTGGCTCCCACCGGCAGGTCGATGATGGGAATCTGCCGCACTACGGTCTGGGCGTCGTTATCACCGGGTTCGCAGCGGTTGCATAAACCCTGCCGATCTTCCGGACTGCAATTATAAGGGCAGCCCTGCACTACCGTGACTTCGGGCAGCAAGGCTGCTAATGAGCGGACTGCAGTGGACTTTGCAGTTCCTTTCTTGCCGCGGACTAAGACGCCGCCAATTTTGGGATTGACGGCATTAAGGAGTAACGCTCGCTTCATAGCCGTTTGACTGACTATCGCGGTGAAAGGAAATCTTGATTCTGAATTACTAACAGGTGTTTGGGTCACAGGTCAATTGGTGCTCCGGTTATTGGATTTGGATGGAAGAGCGAGTAACAAAATAATGTTGTGAATCAGGTTTCAATTGTTAATTCCAGCCTCGGCATGGCTGCCGAGATTCGTGGGCGAATAATAATATTTTTTGTTTAATATGGTCAATGGCTCTTATAGCGATGGACCTAGAGGTCTTTGATTGATACATGGGATTTGATTATCGGTACGTAGTGGTATCTAACATATCTCTGATTCCATCACCAAGCAGATTGAATCCCAACACCAGTAGGAATATTGCAGACCCAGGCGCCAGTAATAGGAGTGGTGATGTCTGCATATAGGAACGGGAATCATTTAACATGGCTCCCCATTCAGGTGTCGGCGGCTGTGCTCCTAGTCCCAAGAAACTCAAACCGGCGATACCCAGTATGATCCATCCCATATCCAAAGTTGCCAGGACCACGAACGGACCAAGTATATTCCGTGAAATATGGAATACTACGATCCGTCGGTCACTCGCCCCGATTGCTCTGGCCGCTTCTACATACTCCCTTTGTCTCGCCGCTAGAACCATTCCGCGAATGACGCGAGCATGACTGGCCCACCAGACGATGGAGACCGCAATCATCACGTTAATCAGACTGGGTCCCAATATTCCCGCGACCGCCACGCCTAGAATCAGCGACGGGAAGGCCAATAACAAGTCCACCACCAGCATCAGGCTAATATCTATCCAGCCTCCGTAGTAGCCTGAAAGAGAGCCAACAACCAAAGCGATCAACATGATGATTGCAACCGTAGATCCCGCCATCAGCAACGTGAACCGAGCTCCGAAGATGATACGACTCAATTCATCTCTTCCCAAATGGTCGGTTCCCAGAAGGAACTCCGCAGATGGAGGGAGCAGTCGGTTATCCAGGTTCAAATCTGTAGGATCATTTAGCGGGAGCCAGGGAGCGAGGAAAGCGGTCAGAATCGCTGCGGCAACGATGATGAATCCAAGTATGGCACCAGGGTCTTGGCGCATGCGATCAAGGGCCGACGGACGTCGTGCCGTCTGGCCGGGTATACCTTCCACCTGTACGCCTCCTGATTTGATTCAACTAGTGGCGCTTGCCTGATTTGAAACTAGAGCACCGGCTAAGACTAAGTCGCTTGCCGATCAAAATGTAAGCGAGGGTCCAGCCAGCGGTATGATATGTCAACTATTAGATTCACCAACAAGAATATTACGGCTATATATACAACGAAACCCTGGACCACTGGGTAATCTCGTTGGGTAATGCCTGTAATCATGAATTGACCGACGCCAGGCCAACCGAAAATAGTCTCAATGATAATTGCTCCTCCCAGCAAATAGCCCGTGCTGGTACCAAGTACGGTAACCACCGGTAATAACGCATTTTTCAATCCGTGTCGCCAAACGATGACGGTTTCAGTTAACCCCTTGGCTCTGGCTGTGCGCATGTAATCTTGACCGAGAATCTCTAGAACACTGGCTCTCGTCAGGCGCATTAGCTGGGCCATTGTCCCGAAGGAAAG
>Ga0310344_10004342_pt1 | contig 10532 bp, 11 predicted proteins | sample HC15DNA20200_MG_FD_203801 | JGI IMG/M metagenome (GOLD analysis project Ga0310344, IMG submission 203801) | Marine microbial communities from station ALOHA, North Pacific Subtropical Gyre - HC15-DNA-20-200_MG | ecosystem: Environmental > Aquatic > Marine > Oceanic | place: Pacific Ocean: North... | reverse complement strand
TTATATATCAATGTTCGCGTCACAAACGGTCACCCTAAAGCCTTAGACACTATTTTGCGTGTTCGTTTTACAGTTGTCTATACAGATCATGAGCCATCCGCTCTTAATACCTGGAATACACGCGCATCAACAGCCGCTTCGGGTGTTATTAATTCTGGTGTTGTTGGAGATGCACCAGAGGGAGGAAAACAACAGTCTGAAGATACAACAGTAGTTAATTAATTAATTATTTATAATTATTTAAAAAAAAATTATAAATATGTACAAATGGCTTGTAGTAAAATGGTCTCAAATCGTACTTCCTTAGAGGAAGAAAATAAAAAATTTAGAGAAATTTTGTATAAAGGAAAGTTTGATTCCTGGGTTTTTGAAACTCTTTATAATGGAGGAGAAATTGAGGTGTGTGGATTAGATGGATTATGTTATGATATAAATGTAAATCATAAAACCACTATTTCTGATGTTAAAAAAAAATTAAGAGAATTAATAAGAATCCCCGATGAGTTAAAGTTTCGTTTATGTTTTGGTGGATCACGCGGAAGTGCAATCCTTGAAGATCACCGAACACTTTTTCATTATAGAATTCCATCAGAAGCAACAATTCATATGATAATGGAAAGCAAAAAGGAAAGTCATAAAATAATTAGTCAAAATATGTCTACAGAAAAAGAAATATTTGATGATGAATATTATAATGAATATTATGAAAAGATTTTAAAAGAAAAAGAAGAAAGACGCTTGAGAGTATCTTCGGTTGAAAGAAAGGGTTGGACTGGAATTCCACCAACTGAAAATAAAAAAATAAAAAATGAATCATCTATCTAAAAACCAAACTACTATTGAGTGTGGAGGATAACCACCCTGATGGTATGCAAAACGTTCTTCTATCATTTTCCATTCGTCGCTATCGAACAATTTTTCATGAAAATAAAGGTTTTCAAATGCTTTAAAAATTAGTTTTTTTCTTTTCTTCTCTAAAAGCTTCTTTAAAGCCCGCCGGCGGCGGATCTTGGTATGACGTTTTTTTCTTTTTCTTTTTGACCATTCTAAGAAATTAGGACTATTTTGCCCACTAGATTTTTTTTTAAAAATAGATGGAAACATATATAAATTATTAACATTACTTTTTTTGCAAAATTCTGTCATTTGATTTTACAATACTTTTTTAAAAAGTATTAAATCAATTTTTTGGGTCTTAAAATGTTTTTAATATGTCTTCCCTTTCTAAGGGCGTAAATAAAGCCCATAAACAATTTATTTGAAATTTATGTGAACGACACGAATATCTATGTCTAATCCAAAATTCTGTTCTTGCTTCGGAATTTATACGAAACATTCTTTGCCATATTTTATAATAACTTCCTGTTAAAAGAAACGATGAAATCCACAAATGATTTAATAATGTTGCTCTCCCAAATTCTGATGTAGTATGATCTGGAGGTTTCAAAAAATATAATTTTTTTAAACTATAATGATAATCGCGTATATCTTCCAATAAATTCTCAATTTGAGGTGGTCTGTAATGTAATTTTACTAATTCCGCGACAGGATGTCTAAAATATCTAAACAACTTACTACTAATATCAGTTGGAAGTTGTTTATAAATATCCATATCTACTTTAAATATAAAATAGAGTTTATATCAATTTTTTATTTTGAAAATTCAATATTTTTTTTATGCTGTAAACGATCTGAAGAGGAGAATTTCTGCGTCACCATTTTTCTTATAACAGCTGGACCAGCAGAAAATGATCCTCCCCTTAATATAGGACCCAATCGTTTTCCACCAAATGCAAAACCCGCCCTACTAGTGGCAGGGGACTGCGTTGTTCCCCACGCTTGACTTCCTGATGTAGTCACTCTATTTTGCTTTGCTCTTGCACGCGCGCGAGAAGAAGAAAAAACTGCATTTCTTCCCATTTTTTGATATTTTTTCCCTTTAAAATCTTCTGGAATATTTGCCATTATGTATATGAATGATATTTAAATTATCAAATTTATCAATGCCATAGGATCAAATGCTGCTAATTGCCCCTCAAGATGGTTCATTCTCATTCGTTTTCTCCATGTTACATTTCGTAATTTTCTGTCCATTCTAAATATTTCCTTATGTTCTTTACTATAAGCGCGTTGTTTTTCCAATGATTCGCGGTATTCATTTTTTGATTTATTAAATTTATTAACAACTCTAATAATCTGTTTGGGAACATTTCCTTTTTTTGCTAATCTTTTTAATAACGCCACTCTACCTTTTCTTGAATTCCATCTCCAAACACATGAACCTTTAAATGTTGGAGAACGACAAAGGGGACAAGTACCTTCGGGATTATGATGATCTCTTGGTGCACACCACCATGCTCCAATACAAGGAGTATGAAATTTATGTTTACATTCTGGTAATTCAAAAACCTGTTTTCCATTTTGTAAGCTTTCATGACAGATACAACATTGTTCTTCGTCCATATATACTTTTGTAAAAGTATAATAAAACAAGAGTTTAAGTTATTTTCTAGGAACAAAATTCATTAAAGAATTCATTGTCTCAATTTTCTTAATAGTATTTTCTAGATTTTTTTTCCCACCAATAATAGAATTATTAAAAAGATAATCAGTTTTTGGAGCCTTTTCATTTTTTTTTACTTGTTTATAAATAATATTAATTTGTTTTGTCACATTTTCAATAATTTTTTTATCTTCAAATATTTTTATATTTACGTTAAAGTTGTCAGTAACTAATAAAACCGCAAAATATAAAATATATCGTCTTTTTTTCTTTGTACCCACTGAAAATCTTATACAAAATAACTTTAATAAAGATTCAACTATTGAATGACAAATTTTTGATTTTTTGTAACTATAATGAAGTAATAATTCCCAAACTATCCATATAGGATCAGTTTGAAATTTTTCAGGAACAGGAATATTACTTCTCCTGTCAGCTTTACAATCTTTTTTTTCTTTAGAACATAAAGAAATAAATTCAATAATCCATTCTATCCAATAGCTGCTAAGTAAGGAATTTTTTGAATCAACTGATAAATGAAATCCTAGTTCATTTGTTGCAATAAATAATTCTTTTGGATCTTCTTTTCTAAAAATACCATTAGCATAAAGAATTTTTTTTGCTTTTAAATTATTTTTCATATTTGTCATTTCAAATTCATTTTTGGCTATTTTAATTGGATTTAAAGAATGTTTTTTCCGAGATAAACACAATATTGTCACCATTTCAGCAAATAATCTTCTAATTTTATTATTATTTCTTAGACGTATTTCATTCTTTATATAACCATTAACTAATATTTCTTTAAAATTATCAAATCGCATAGTTATATAAATAGGTAATTTAGGATTTCCCAAATGAATATAGCGACTTATAAACTCTATAATAATTTCCCATAAATCAATAAAATGCCCTGCGCAAATAAATTCTGCCGTCCAATAACAACTTTCCTCAATCTCCCCCTTATTTAAGCATTTTATAAGTGCTTGTTTGGCTTCTGTTTTTTTATAATTTGAAAACGTGATCTTATTGAATTCTTTAACATTTCTTATATCACTGATTTCATCACTCATTATATTTAAATTTAATAAAAAAAAAATGGATATAATACATATATATGTTTCAAAAATTAACAAGATTTTTTAAGAAATCAACCAGATGGTCCAAAACATTAATATGTCTTGGGTTTTTATTATTGGTTATTATGGTAATTAATCATAATTCACCAATTAAAGAAGGATTTACACAAAGAAGAAAATATGTTTTAAAAAGAAATGATGACATATTTGATGATTTTTACGTTCCTGTATATGATCAATTAATGAAAAATAAAGTTAAAAATTTATTTGAAGTTAAAGAAATTGCAAGAACAACCAAATATAACAAACATTCCGTTTTATTAGATATTGGCTCTGGATTAGGACATCACGTTAATTTATTTAATCGAATGGGTGGAGAAAAATGTGTAGGTTTAGACAAATCTCCTGCAATGGTGCGAGCTTCACAATATAAATATAATGATTCAGAATTTAAAACTGGAGATGTTATGGATTTTATGAATTTTGAACAAGATACTTTTACACATATTACTTGTTTATATTTTACAATTTATTATATTAAAGATAAAGCTAGATTTTTCAAAAATTGTTATGAATGGTTATTGCCTAGAGGATATATGGCAATCCATCTTGTTAATAGAAATAAATTTGATCCTATTATTGAAGCTGGTAATCCTTTACATCTGGTTTCTCCACAAAGATATGCTAAAAAAAGAATTACTAATTCTGTAGTTAAGTTTAATAATTTTGATTATAAATCAAACTTTAAACTTAATGATGATAAAGCTGTATTTGATGAATATTTTAAAGATAAAAAAACACAAAAAGTTAGACACAATAAACATCAATTATTTATGGAAACTCAAAAACAAATTTTATCTTTAGCAAGACAAGCTGGTTTCATATTGAAAGGGAAAATTGATATGATTGGATGCCAATATGAATATCAATATATATATATTCTTACCAAGCCTAATTAAGTTCCCGTTATCTTTTTTTTTACTTTGCTTTTTCCAAATGATAAAATTATTTTTAATAACAATTGTATCATTTAGAATATTATATATATTATATTTTAAATTTAAATATAAATTTTGGTCTAGACAACCTGTATTTCATACCTATAATTTATGGTATTGGATTAATCCACCCGGAATTATTGAACAAATTATACCAAAAATAGATAAATTCTATGACCACACTATTATTACTCAAAAAGAAGATAATTTAACTTTAAATCAAAAAAGTGATATACATAAATTAATTTTTTTTAATTATTTACAGGAAAACGACATTCAATATAAACCAACCAAAAAATCTATATTTAATTATTTACAAAATCATGATTCGCCATCCTATATCTCTATGTATTATAAAGATTTCCCTATTTTTGATATTACTAATCAAATTAATATCGTATCTAAAAAATTAATTGCTGCTATTACCTCTAGACCTTTATATTGTTTTTTAAATTCTAAACAACTTCCATTAAATTATGTTGATTTTTTATGTGTTAATAAAGAAAAAAGAAAAAAAGGTGTCGCTCCTAAGATTATATATACACATACCACCCAACTTAGAAAAAACAGTAAAAGTGTGGTTTTTCTTTTTAAAAGAGAAAATGATATATCATTACCAATTGTACCTCTATCTACCTATTATACTTATGGTTTTGATACTAAATATTGGAAATATAGTAGCAAACCTATATCTGAATTTAATCATTTTAAATTAAATTCTCAAAATATTGATAATTTTTATCATATTATTGAAAAAATTAAAAAACAATTTAAATGTACTGTATATCCTGCATTATCTAATCTTAATACTCTTATTAAAAATGATTTAATTACTATTTATATGTTACTTAAGAAAAATGATCCTATTGCATGTTATGTATTTAGGAAACCATTTACAACATATAAAAGAGACGGAAAAATTGGTAATAGTATGGATTTAATTTGTTCGTTTTTTGATAGATCCATTAATCCTGAAATATTTGTATATTATTTTTATTTTTCTACATTTATTATCCAAAAAAATAAACAATTTAAATATTTTATTATTGAAAATATTTCAGATAATAATATTATTATTCAAAATATATTTAAAAAATTCTTTCCAATCATCAAAAGTCCTACCGCATATTTCTTCTACAATTTTGCCTACAGACCTATCCTACCACATAATTTGTTTGTTTTAAATTAACGCGTATATTTTGCTGCTCGCGCAAAAGAATCTACTGTAAATATTACAAATACTCCTAAAAATAAATATAAAATTAATTCTTCTGTTACTGTTGATGTTTTCTCATCTTGTTGATCCTCTATTAAATGAATCATGTAGTTTAATTTCTCTAATAATTCATCTCTTTGCCCCGTTTGTTCATTTGAAACATTTGTATAATATGGAACAAATTGTTTATAATATGAAGAAGCATTTAAATTTGTACCTAACTGCGCTGCATTATCTACACTTTCGTCCGTTTCTACTTTCGGAACTACCACACCTGGATTCGGTGGGGGAATTGGAACCGTATGCATCTTTTGTGTTTGATTTGGTTCAAAATCCGTTAATTCCTCATCATCATTACTAAAACCTTCCATATTTTTTAAAAAATCTTTCACGTTCTTTTTCATATCCCGATTCTTATAAGTACGATTTTTCTTTTTTACTGATTTATTTATTTTGCTGTTTTCTTTCCCAAATTCTGAATATTGTAAGGGTAAATTTGCCATTCTTATAATACTTTTAGAAAAAGTATTGCAAAAGAAAACATATTTTATAATACTTTTTCTAAAACTAGTATATATATGAAAAAAAAACAAATTGAAATTGCCTTAATTGTTTTGCTTATTCTTTTAATGTATTTGCAATCTAGTTTGCTTAACACTTTCTCTAAATCTGTTTTAGGAAAAGCAGCTATGATTTTTGCAATAATATATATTACTCAAAATTTTGGAAGAAATGCCGGAATATTGTCTGCATTAATTATGACTTTAAATCTTTATAATGCGGAAAAAACTGAAGGATTTGATGTTAAAGAAAAAAAAGAACTTCCACAAAAAGCTGAAAAACCACAAAAACCACAAGACACTAATGCCAATAAAATTCAAAAAGAACAACAAATTGAAAAAAGAGCTCAGGAACTTTCTAAGAAAAAACCTGCTGGCGATTTACAATCATATGTGGAGGAAGCTGATGGAGATGGAATTCCTGATCCTGAAACTTGGATGTCGCCTGAAAGCTTAGCAAAATTTAAAGCCTATGTTAGAAAAATTAAAAAGAAAAGAGATGCTGAGGTAACAACACAAACGATTGCTGAAGATAAAAGTGAGGATAAAAAAGAAGAAGGAAAATTACAGGAAGCTTTTATTAATCAAATGTTAGCTCCAAAATCTATTCAAGGAATTGATAGGCAACTTAAAAAAGTTGCTGAATATAATAAAATTGCTGTTACATCACAGGGTAATGAATTTGCTTCTGGAAAATTTGGTTATGTAAAACGCCCTTTCTAACTTTTTTTTCTCAATATTATTTATGATTGAAGAATTAAATAATATTCTTAATAGTAAATATTTTACCGGTGTTCTTATGATACTTTTAAATATTGGATCTAAATATGCTAATATACAATTAAGCAAAACACAACAACAATTTTTTAAAGGTTCTATATTCAGACAACTACTTATATTTACTGTCGCATGGTCTGCCACTAAAGATATTTATGTATCTATTGTACTTACCGCTTCTTTCCATATTTTAACTAACTATCTATTTAATGAACAATGTAAATATTGTATTATACCTAAAAAATGGCAACAATTTGAAACTGTACTTGATTTAAATAAAGATGGACAAGTTTCACAAAATGAAATTAATACTGCTGTTGAAATACTTAGAAAAGCTAAAAGACAAGAACAATTCAGAAATTTCAGAAGATAACTAATTTTTTTTTAACTTTAGTTATCTATTCGCGACTTCGTCCTTCACCACTTATTTTTCTACAAGTATTATATATGGTTTATAAATTGAACATTTTTATTGTCCCTGATAATACTGAAATAACTAAAATTAAAAAAAAGGGGGAAATGTTTAAACCTTCAATGTTTGAAGGCGCAAAAGATAAAAAAAAAGATCCTTCTGCTGAAAAAAAAGATCCTTCTGCTGAAAAAAAAGATCCTTCTGCTAAAAAAAAAGATCCTATGCAAATTAAAGAACCAATTGTACTTAATTTAACATATACCGAAAAAATGAAAGCACTTAATTTTCTTAAAAATCCTAAATGGCAAACCAAACTTAAACAACAATTTTTTGATGATGATGATGAACATTCACATTTTAGAAAAATTATTTTTTCTTATCCTTCATTGGGAGCCAAAAATAAAAAGAAAAAAAAACCCAAAGATAAAGAATTGCCCCTTGAATACAAATCTAAAGAAATCACCGAATTATTTAAATTTATTGCAAAATGTGAAAAAAAACCTTTTAAATTATTTGATTCACAAATAAAACAGGTTTTTGAAAATATTGAAAAAAATATTAAAATTTTATTTAAAAAAGGCACCAAAATTAATAAAAAATTTATTGTTGATCCAGAAAAACCTGCCACCGTTTGTGATTATACTTGGAAATTATATAAACCACCTAAAAATAATGATAAAAATAAAACTTGCACTAAATATAAATATAAGGGATATGAATGGCAAATTTGTAATAATGTTAATCCTGAAATAAAAGCTAAAAAATCTAAAACCAAATGGGATAAAGTTCACGCACTTGATCAAAAATATCCTAATCAAGGAAAACCCGATAATCAAGTTGTATATTTTGATGAACTTGCTATGATTGATGAAGACGTTAAAAAAATTAATGATCTTTATCACGCTGGACGCATGAAAACTAAAGAACAAGAAAAATATAGAAGCGAAATTATTAGTGAAATTAATCTGAACACAATTTTTGAATATCAAAGAAATACACGAATACAGGAGCTTTCCAAACAATTAATTATTGCTAAAGATGCTAAAACATATTTTAAAAATTTAAAAAAAAAAATGAAAGCCTCTCCATTTAAAAAATCTTTTATGTATCTTTATTTACATACTTTATCTTGTTATGATCACGATTTTCAATTAAAATATAGAATTTATAATGAAAGAAAACAAAATTGTCTTGATGAATTAGAAGAAATTTCTAAAACATTTGATAATAAATCTATTAGATATCTTAGACAACAGAAAAAATGTTCCGAAATTGAAATTGTTCTTAAAGCTAACATTAAAAAAGCTCTTGAAACTATTAAAAATCAAGTTAATTTTAGATCTTGTCATATTTATATTCTCAGAAACGCCACCATATTATCTGAAAAAATCACCAAAATTAATATACTTAAAGGGCAATATAATACTAAAATTATTACTCCTGCCCAATATTATAATGAATTAGATGAAATTGATGCACAATTTAAAAAAATTAATGATCAATTTAGAAATAAACAAAAGGATGAAAAAGGACAAATTTTAACTGCTACACAAAGAGCTACAAAAATTGGTGAAATTATTGAAAACATACAAGAAGAATTTGCTATACAAAAAGAAATATCTCATGCTCAAAATATAGAAATACAAAAATTACCTTCTTTTGAAAATAATTGGAGAAAAAGGTGTAATGTTAATCCATATAAATATGGTGATGAGGTTGAAAGAGAACAATTACTTAGAGAATGGTCTAATGCTGACAAAAGAACACCTGACCAAAATTCACAAACTATTGCCAAAATTATATCTTTATTGGAAGATTTTTTGCGAAAAAAACCATACATCACGATTGAAGATGCCATCTTAAAATTTGAAAATGTTAATAAATTACTTTTTCCTACCTTAAAAAAATTTGCCGCTAGTAAAAAAAAAACTGATGCCGATTATAAAAAAATGTATGAACCTTTATTTAAAGAAGCTCAAGCACTTGCTAAATATAAACCTAAACCTAAAGCCAAACCTAAACCTAAACCCAAACCTAAACCTAAACCTAAACCCAAACCTAAACCTAAACCTAAACCCAAACCTAAACCTCCAAGCACACCACTACAGGATGCGAGAAAAAAAGCTGCGGATAAACAAAAACAGCGTCAAGCAGCTGCGTCGGCAACGCCGCCAAAACCTCCGTCGCCGCCGCCGAGCCCGCCCGCCGAAGACCCACGCCCTGTTTTCACAGCTGTACCGCAACCTAATGGTGAAATCACTTATCTAATTTGGGACCACACGCACCCCTTGACTGCCCGTGAATTTTTTACACTACTTGAGACTGACACACCATTCCAAGATAAATTTATTAATACATTAAAAGAACACTCTAAAAACCCAGGAGGATTTTATTTTGAATCTGAAAAAGTTGTTACTGGAAAAGAAATATTTAGATTTGCCATCATTAAAACGAATGATTTTAAAAAAATGAAAACTGATCAAAGCCCAGGGTTCGTAAGTCAGATCTCGTCATCTGACAACATTGTTGTCTTTGATAATTTAAGTGCCACCACCAAACTTGTTGCCCCCACTATTAGTTTTATGAAAGATCACATAGAATCTGTTGCGCATTTGGCTAAGTTTACCAGAGATGCACCTATTGATAAGCAACGTGTTTTATGGTCACGTGTTGCACAGGAAGCTCTTGGACGAATGCGTCTTCAGCCTTTCTTCCTAAGTACACATGGACAAGGAGAACATTGGCTTCACATACGTTTAAATAATCTCGAACTTATGAACAACCCAGTATATTGGAGAAATAAATTTTTGCAAAAAGGGGGCGCACTTCAAAATACTGAAGAAGAAGATTATGAAGAAGCTTATAAAAAATTTCTTGTTGATACTTATGTTAAAGCTCTATCTAAACAATATACTAAAAAAAAACTTACAATTGATGAACTTTTTGGCAAAGACAGTTGTGATGATTCTGACCTATTAAGTTCTACC
>Ga0310344_10004341_pt1 | contig 10532 bp, 9 predicted proteins | sample HC15DNA20200_MG_FD_203801 | JGI IMG/M metagenome (GOLD analysis project Ga0310344, IMG submission 203801) | Marine microbial communities from station ALOHA, North Pacific Subtropical Gyre - HC15-DNA-20-200_MG | ecosystem: Environmental > Aquatic > Marine > Oceanic | place: Pacific Ocean: North... | reverse complement strand
AGCGAACATACGGCGTGGTGTCTTCGGGACCAGCCGATGGGTTCGTTGCGTACGCGCGCGCGGCGGTCGCGGCGCTGGCCGCCAGTTCTTCACCTTCCGGTGTCAGGGGTGGAATACGGCCGTCAGGAGGATCGACTACCATTGCGACCTGCGTTGAAACCGTTGCGCCACCATAGCCAAGCGTTGTATCTCGCCATTCCCGATCATAGCCCCAGATACTCCCTAGTGTTCCACCCTCTCGACGTGCGACGGCTTCCTCTGGAGTTAATTCCTCTGCATCAATATCTTCGGGGCGTTCCAATGGGATACCGTGCGACGAATTACTGGTCCATACACCCTGTAAATTTGGTTCACCCCATGAAGTCCGAGGAGTATCATAGGGACCTAAGTCGCTTTCAGTGACTGGAGTAAGATCAACTTCAACACCTGCAAATCCTGTTTCAACCACAGCAATCCTGACATTGTCTGGACCCATCACAAATGCGCGTTTCGCAGAGGTGCGGCCATTTTCTGGAACGAGTGGTTCTTCTTGGAAACGAACACCATGTTGGCGAAATTCACTGGCTTCAGAATCAAGATTTTCAACAATAAACCCAATATGATCGATGGCGCGACCTTGTGTCTGTGCTGGCACGGTACCTTCAGGATGTTGTGAGACGAGTAGCCATACGTCCTCAAAGAGCAGCCCGTCTAACATCCCACGCAGCGATGCTTCCTCGCCGCCCATGACGTCTCGATAGAAGGCTAAGGTCTCTGCCGGATCCGTCGCACTGAGGTGGACGTGATGAAATCCCAGATACTCCTCATCCTCTACCAACTCGATTCGGGTGCCCCAGGGGTCAAAAATAAATGCGATCTTGAAGAGGCCGGGAATGTCGCGGACCATGGTTCCGTCTTCATTACGTTGGAGCCGAACTCCAGAACCACGGACTCCGATTGATTCAAATTCGGCCATCTTTGCAGACAGATCCGGGACCGAAAAACCTATGTGATTAATTCCAGTGCCTTGACTACCACCCGTAGTCGATTGGGGCACAAAAACGAGTTCGACACCATCACAGCTGGCAGCATCATCACGATCTGCAACAGGCTCACAGCCCATATGTTCCGTGTACCACTCCACGCCCTTGGCAGGACTTGAGGTCGTAATGTGAACATGGTGATAGTCAGCGGCACGAGCCAATCCAGGGTGCAGTGCAAAAAGGACGGCTACGACAAGGAGCGAAAGACGATTCCAGGTCATGGCGTGTTATCTCCTGTATGTTGTGGAACATTTTCAATCGTGTGAAGTCCCACGGATGTCCAGATTTAGGTGCTGTCGAGTAACTTCAACTCGCCTAAGCACATCTCAAAGTGTCAGGATATCAGAGACAGGGCGAATTCTCTAAACGTTTACATCTAGAACCGTCTTTATATCTATGGAATCAGCGCTTTTCGTGCTTCACAAAAATGATTTTAAGTCCGCCGACAAATAAATAAAACGGGGTCACTTTATTTAATTTGTGCTTTATTTAGCAATACTAAACTGCACTGACGCAATCGCTGTATCCCAAAGCAAAGCGATTTTCCCCCCTGTTTCCGTCATGTCAAGGAATTGCCACGAGAGTTGATCAAATGAATGGCCAAGCGTCGCACGTTGCATCGGCGTTCTGAGCACGTCTTTATCTGCTGTGTAGTAGTAGGCTCCAAAAAGCGCGTCTTTATTTTCGTAATCGTATGTTTTTTGGGCAGGCCACGAAGAGATAATTAAAGTCCACGGATCGTCTTTGAGTTCGATAAAAAGAGTATATTCGCCCGGTTGAATGACTGTGCCATCGATTTCTAGTGCAACATCTGTCACGAGCTGGGTGGATGTGTTCGCTCCGGCTCGCCAGACGGGAGCCCCGTCGTTTAGCCATTCCGCGTAATCAGAGAGACCAAAAATATTTCGATTTCGCTTGATGGGTCGACCATAATGAATTTCAATCCAGCTCCCATCAAGATATCCTTCTCTTTCGTCGTGTTTGCCTTCTACTTGTGTCGCTGATTTACCGGGAGGACTTGCTACTCTGCGCCTTTCTTCTGACGCGACGGAGGTTTGAGTCATAGAGGGCTTTAGATTGATATGGATAAGCTGTGCCACATAATCCAAAGGTTCGGCAATGCCTTTGAAGATGGAATCACAGCAAGGGTTTTCGGCAAGGTACTCTTGTTGTGCTTGAGTGATTTGGGAACTTGATGCAAGAATCACGGAGCACCAGAAGATGATTGCGGAGATTCTAAGTATACGCATGAGACATTTTAACCTTGAACGTAATGTAAGCTTCTTGATCGAATTATTTAATTAATTAGGAGGGGTGATGAAACAGACACGGATACTGATGACTGGACTTTTCCTCGGTTTGCTGATTGGAATGACGTGGATGTATGCACAAGAAAGCAGCGATACACTGACCGCGCAAGACTATGCAGAAATCGGCCAACTTTACTCGACTATTAACCATGGTGGTGATTTTCGAGACGCCGATTTATGGCTTTCTGCCTTTTCGGATGATGCAGTTTTCACGATTGCAATTGGTCCTGGCCAAGAAATTGTAGGTAAAGAAGCATTGACAGAGTGGCGCCATCAGAGTTTTCGTGGGCAGGTTGGTCTTTCAACAGCACGACATTGGGACGGACCACCACGAATTTCTTCGACCGGTAAAGGCATGGCGACAGGCCTTTCATATTTTATTGTGTATGACGTCAGTGGAAAAACGCCTACGTTCTCATCGAGCGGGTACCATGATGACGTTTTTGTAAAAACGACAGATGGATGGCGAGTGAAACACCGCAAAGCAATTTTTGATGCGCCTCCGGCCTAACAACGCAGACAATAGAGAGAAAAATGTTCAGTGCCAGCAATGTTTGGCTACACGCGTGCATTATTAGCGTCGTACTTATAGGAACTGACGGTTTTGTTGATGCCGCACAGCGCCCACTTGCATCTACAGATGCTCAAAGGGGCGTAGAGTCAAATCCGTACAGTTCGTCAGAAGATGTTACGGCAGGCAAAGAGCATTTCGCCTCGCGGTGTGTCGGTTGTCACGGACCTAACGGTGAAGGGAATCGTGGGCCTGATCTGACTCGTGCAGTCTATCGTCATGGAAACAGTGACAGAGCTATCTTCATGAACATCTTAAGTGGTATTCCTGGTACGGGGATGCCTTCAATCAGACTGTCAGATAAGGAAATGTGGCAGTTGGTTGCTTATTTACGAACGTTAAATCGCGTGGAGGAAAGTCTTCCCGTCGGCGATCCAGCCGAAGGTGTTGATTTGTTTCATCGGCACGATTGTGGACGTTGTCACTTTATCGATGGGACCGGGGGGCGGCTTGGACCAGATTTGAGTTCCATTGGATGGAGTCGTTCTGCTGCCCATTTGCGGAAGTCTTTAATCGATCCAAATGATGATATTGAGGATGATTTTCGACAGGTTGTTGTTACGACAAATGCAGGAAACAACATCCAAGGATTATTGCGTAACGAGGATACGTACTCGATTCTTTTACTTGATACTAGTGGGCGACTCCGATCCGTTCTCAAGTCGGATCTTCAAAAGATAGAGCGGCCTGAAGTTTCGCTAATGCCAAGTTTCTCTGAGCGTCTTGATGAACGGGAGCTTGATGACATGGTGTCCTATCTGGCCTCGTTGAGACGGAGGTAATATGCGGATCTTTTGTTTTTCTTGGATAGTGCAGCTTGTTGTTGGAATGTTTGGGTTACTGAGTGTCCACGGGCAGACTATTCAAGTTACTCCCGATGAACTAGTTAATGCCGGTGATAATCCTGAAAATTGGGTTATGCATTCAGGCCAATATCATAGTCAGCGGTTCAGTAGTCTCACGCAAATAGATCGTGAGAATGTTGATCAATTGCAACTTGCGTGGGTCCGACAGCTTCCAACACTTGGTCAAGTCCAAACGACCCCACTAGTCGTTGAAGGCGTGATGTATTTGACAACACCTGAGAATGAGGTCTACGCCCTCGATGCAGCTACGGGAAACATTTTTTGGAGCTATCAACATGATCTGTCTGACACGCTGACCTTGTGTTGTAGTAAGCAAAGCCGAGGTGTGGCGATATCAGGTGATCGTTTATACATGACCACAATGGATGCGCATCTGATTGCACTTGATACCGCGACTGGCGCAGAAGTGTGGGATAAAACTATTGCAGATCATCTTGCCGGATACAGTATGACGGCGGCGCCTTTGATTGTGAACGATTTAGTCATCACCGGAACAGGTGGTGGTGAGTACGGAATCAGAGGATGGGTGGATGCATACGATGCGAGAACAGGAGAACGCCGTTGGAGAAGTTATACCATTCCTGGTCCTGGAGAATTTGGGAATGACACTTGGGAAGGGGATTCGTGGAAGACTGGCGGTGGGTCAACATGGATGACCGGTTCTTTTGATCCCGTACTCAACCTTATTTACTGGGGTGTGGGTAATCCCGGTCCGGATTGGAATGGGGAAGTACGCGAAGGAGATAATCTTTATTCTGATAGTGTAATTGCTCTGGACGCTGACACGGGAGAAATCAAGTGGCATTTTCAGTTCACGCCTCATGATGTTCACGATTGGGATGCTTGTCAGATCCCTGTTCTGGTGGACACTGAGTTTAGAGGCCGATTGCGGAAATTGATGTTTTGGGCGAATCGGAATGGGTTTTTCTATGTCCTCGATCGTGAGAGCGGAGAATTTCTCTTGGCAAAAGAGTACGCCAAGCAAACTTGGGCTCAAGGCATCGACGACAGTGGGCGTCCCATTCGAATTCCAAATATGGAACCTTCTCCAGATGGAAGATTAGTGTTTCCTGATGTCAACGGAGCCTCGAATTGGTGGTCTCCTTCGTATAGTCCCGTTACGGGTCTGTTTTACACCATGGCCTATGACGGCGGCGCTACGTATTACTCGGCTGACGCAGAATATGAACCTGGCAAGTTGTTTGTAGGTGGCAGTTATACCCGAAAGGTTCCAGTCGACACATATGTTAGTGCTGTTCGTGCAATCGATCCGCTGACAGGTGATTTGGTCTGGGAACACCGAGTACAACCTAAATCTATGTCTGGAGTGATGTCGACCGCCGGCCAGATTATTTTTTCTGGGACAGTGAATGGAAATTTTATGGCTCTTGACGCTGAAACAGGCCAAGACCTCTGGCATAAGGCCCTAGGTGGGGAAGTTATTGCCGCGCCCATCACATATCTTTTGAATGGAAAACAGCAGGTGACGATAGCGGCTGGGCAGGCAATTTTTACGTTCAGTGTGCAAGAGTGAACGATGAGGGCGCTGTGTTCTATGTTGTTTTAACGGGCACCGAAGAATCCAACTTTTGTTTTTAGAAAAACTTCCGATTAATTCGTTTTTGGGTTGGTGTAATGAGAAAAACGACACGATGCAACTTCGTAAGATAAATCAATTAACACTTATTATTTTGGTTGCCTATCTGGTGGCGATCCCTCTTCTGGCGCAAGAACAACCATGGCTCCATGTACAAGTTGAAGAAGATGCCACTGATGGTAAAGGGATGACTTTACGTCTTCCGCTGCCGGCCGTTGTTGCGCTAATTACAATGGTTCCCAATACGACGATAACGAATGGACAGCTGGAGTTGAATAGAGAACAACAGGAAATCGTTACCGTGCTCCGAGATCTTTTAAAGCAACTAGAGCGAGCTGAAGGATCTAAGTTTCTTACCTCTCGTCATGAGGATGGCACCGTGCGTGTAGAGCGACAAGATCAACACTATAAAGTAGATATTCACGGGCAGGGTGTTTCAGCGCAGGCGACTATTTCGGTAGTGTTAGTGCAGGCTTTACTGTCTGGTGAAACTGAGACATTAAATATCGATGCGGGAGTCAACGTTTTAAGGAAGTTGCGGGGTGAGGTTATCCGGGTTGATGAATCGAATCGCCATATCCGAGTCCGGATCGACGAGTCTACTGGTCAGTAAGATTTGGATGACATAACTAACTAAATTATGAGTGTAGAGAATCGTAGTCATGAGCAGTGGATGCGGATCGCCCAAGCCGAAGCGGTTAAAGCGTTTAATGCTGATGAAGTTCCTATTGGGGCAGCAGTAGTCCACAATCAAGAAGTCATCGGACTGGGTTTTAATCAACCGATTAGTTCGAACGATCCGACGGCACATGCAGAAATCGTGGCATTAAGGCAGGCGGCGGAGTCAGTTGGCAACTATCGTTTAGTGGGTGCGACCCTCTATGTCACAGCGGAGCCGTGTTTGATGTGCACAGGATCTCTGATCCATGCGCGAATAGATACGCTAGTCTATGGAACTCAAGAACCGAAGTTCGGAGCAGTCAGTTCTCTTATGCGTGCGCTTGACCATCCCGAGTTGACTCACCGGGTTAAGGTGATCGGCGGTATTCTTGCGGAAGAAAACCGAGAGTTATTGAAAAATTTTTTTGTTAAGCAACGGTCAGTAACTCGATTAACAGAAGCATCAATAGGAAGTGAAACTAGTGTTTAATTTTTAAGGAGAGGTACCGAAGTGGTCGTAACGGGGGCGCCTCGAAAGCGTCTTGTCGGGTAACCGGCACGTGGGTTCGAATCCCACCCTCTCCGCCATAATCGTTTGTCCGGCGCACCTTCGCTGGAATATTGAAAGGAAATCTCGTGCAAGCTATCATTCGCTCTGTTCCACTCGTTGTTTTGCTAGGTCTGTTGTCTGCCTGTATGTCTAGTCCGCCGTCGGATGCACACTCTCCAGGCACAACAAGCATCCCCGAGACCGAGGATCAGAAGATACTCAATGCGCTAGGCCAGGCACTCGCCCAAAATATCAAGGACGCTGGTTTATCGGAAGCTGAATTCGCATTCGTCCAACGAGGCCTTCGGGACTCGGTACTAGGTCAGGATGCCCTCGTCGAACTGCCTGAGTACGGCCCAAAGATCCAAGGCTTCATGGAAACTCGGGCGGCGGACGGCGCAGCAGAGGAGTTAGCCCTGGCGACTGCATTCATAGAAGAACAGGCAGCTCTAGAAGACGCGACACAAACAGAGTCTGGGATCGTTATTCAGGAAGTCGTAGCCGGAAACGGATCCAAACCGACTTCTGAGGACACCGTCCAAGTCCATTATCATGGGACGCTCCGAGACGGAATAACCTTCGACAGTTCGGTGGACCGAGGTGAACCAGCCACCTTCTCATTAGCCCAAGTAATTCCCTGCTGGACCGAAGCCCTGCAACAGATAAGCGTGGGCGGAACAAGCCGGATCGTCTGTCCCCCAAACCTGGCTTATGGTCCACAAGGACCTCCAGGAATTCCTGGCAACTCCGCGCTCGTCTTCGAGGTTGAGCTGCTCGACATTCTCCAAGAGTGACGCTATTCATCTATCGCGTCACCTCGACTCCTAATAGTTAACGCCTTGTGGAATTGGCAGTTACGGGCTTTATGTGAGTTCCATTCTCTCCGCCATATTTATCTTTGTCACTGGGCGCCGCCAACTCCTTTCTTCCTCTTTTTTCTTTAGTTGATGATGTCTATACCCTAGAGGAACTAGACTGTCGTTGTGCGAATGTTAATAACCAGTGGTGATTGTCGATGACCTTCGACAAGAAGGTGTTCCAAAAAGACTGGACGTTTTACGAGGTCGCGCTCTATTTGTCACAAGATAGCACTGAGCGCGTGAGCGAAAACGACGTGATAGGGTTCGTTCTCGAAGGACATCTCCCGCTCGTCGTGTACTGCCCAACAGCGACAAGAGAGTACAAAGGTTCGAGTTTTTCTGGTTCGTACATTACGCATCCAACGGTAGAGGAAGGGCTGTGGGATGTGGTGCTAGAGGGCGAGCGCGGCGCACCAGCACGGCAATATCTTGAACACTTGCGAACCCCTCAAGTCTGTGATGCAGTTGGGGCATGGATAAGCCGACCGAGTGCCACGCATAAATCGGGCTTTGACTATCGCCAACTCGAACCTGTGACGGGCATGTTCCCCCTGGCATTCCCCGCCGAGTGTGTGTTGGGAATCCGCCCTCAGGCGATTGATGCGTTTCTGGTCAAGGCGCAAGCGAACAGCACCGCAACTACGACGGAGATCACATGGCAGGATGTTAGGATCAGGTTTCTCTCCCTCGACAGTGTTCAGATATCTGTCGGTAATAAAGAACTACCCCCAACGACCTTTGTGGAACTCGGATTTGAGAACAAAAAAACACGACAAGGTAATCTGGCCTGGGAGAAGTTGAGAGAGTTTGCTCAGGCAGAGCCAACCCGCATAGCGCTTCCTCCCACGAAGGATATGGCTGGTTGGGAAAAAGCGACAGGCGATAAGAAGCGCATGAAACTTCAGAACCGGATACGAGAGATCAACGAGACACTCCGAGAGGCGTTTGCGAGGCGCGGGTACGTGATTCCGGACGAGCCTCTACCCATCATCCTTAACAAACCAGACTGGTGCTACGAACCGACACCAGGCTTCCGCATAACGGTGCCTGTCGACTACTGAGACTGCCGAGATCCAGCATGCAGAGTTGCACTGCTGATTGAGTCAAGTAAACGCTGGGTAACAACCTCAAATCGCCATCCCTTGAATTCATGCGGAATTTCACCAGTGGCAATGACGCTTACCACCAGAGCCTCAAGAGCGCGGCGACTGGCAATAAGCTCCGCGGGTAAGGTGCGTGTGTCAGCTACCTCCTTGACAATCTCTTTCAGACGAACCAACGTTTCGGCATAAGGACGAAGGCTGATGCGCCTGTCGAGGACCGTAGGGTCTTCGGTGCGTGCCGCGCCGATACAGGAAAGAAGCTTCTTCCCATAACGAATCCGAGCGCGTGGAGATAGCCCCTTAATATCCCCCAATGAATCTTCGTCAAGGTCGGGCTTAGATGCCAGCGCCAATAGCACCGCGTCAGTTAACAGATGACGACGTGGAATATCACACGCCATAGCCTCGACCTCACGAAATTCGGTGAGCGCGCGTAAAACCGCATGCTCTCCAGGAGCCAATTTACCCCGTCGCTTTATCCGCATGTAAGCCGCTTCAGGTTTCCGGCTCAGCGCCCATGCATAACGACGATGTTGAAGCTCTTCCTCAAACGCTTTCACGTGTCCGAGTGTCTCCAGTTCACGTGAGAGCCTCTTATGCAAAGACGCGAGATAGATCACGTCCTCCGAGGCATAGTGAAGCTGGGCCGACGAGAGAGGACGCTTGAGCCAGTTAGAACGAGTAAGCCCTTTATCTAGAACAACCCCTAGAACAATCTCAACCAAGTTGGCATAACTCGATGAAAAACCGTATCCCGCAAAGGCACCGGCGAGCTGAGTATCAAACACACCAACTGGGGTAACACCGGATAGCAGATAAAGAACATCGAGGTCCTCATCTCCAGCGTGCATCAGCTTGGTCACCGAGCCGTTAGTCAACAGTTCCGCCAGCGGACCGAAATCAGAGATGGTCGTCGGATCAACCAGTGTCACGCCATCTGGATCGGATACCTGTATCAGCCCTGGACATGGGTAGTAGGTCCGCTCACGCACGAATTCGGTGTCAACTCCGATCAAGTCAGCAGACATCCATCGCTCACACGCGCCACTGAGACTAGCGTTGTCTGAAATCAATAAAAATGCTCCGTTTCTTTAGGTAGCGAAGTAGCAAGGTCATCCGTCGCGAAAGAGCACTCCGCCTTCACTAGTGGCAACATCGGCACATCGGGATAGCGGGCCTGGTAGCAGGAATAACACGCCGCCTAAGCCGGCGTTTCTGATTACCACCGCGGCGGGAAGATTCGAGGTGATCCGGTTGTTGGTGTATCCGGCTACCAGTGCCGGATTCCCTTGTTTGACGGCCCAGGCGCGTAACTCTGCTTCCAGTTCCGGGGTTCCGATCCGTTGCAAGAAGGATAGGTAGTCGTCACGAGGTATCAGGGTTACGGCTCGGTGGCTGGGTACAAACATCCGCACGAACAGATCCGCATCGGATGGCGAATTGAGGTGTTCCCACTCATCGAACACACGAAGGTAGTAGTAGAAAGGGTGGATGAGACCCTTTCCTACCGGAAGGTGCATATAGACGCGCGACACCGCATTTGGAGAGGTTGCCCGTATGGTGTCGAACTCGTTGACGAGGCACGTTCGTAGGGCGCTCAGCGGCCGACGCCCGTTCCCGAAGGCCCCGAGCATCTCGCCGTACTGCTCCACTGGCCAGGTGAAGAGCAGGAAGACTATCGGCAGCGCGGACACGGCGTACCGTGCCGGACGGAGCCAGGAGGAATGCGCGATGTTCATGGCGATCATGAGATCACCCCTCTTTTTTTCCCTGACCATTCTGTCCACGTGGAAGCTGTGTAGAGTTGCCGTGCCAGGCGCGTAAGCAGTGAAGCCGGGTACGCTCCCATCAACGCAATGGGTGCCAGGAACGGAAAACTGTAGTGATAAAGCTTGGCCGAACTCATCGAGATGATACTGAGTGGGATCAGATACCAGGCAAGTATAAGGATGCCACCCTTCCAACGTTTCCGGGCCGATTCCAATATCCACAG
>Ga0310344_10004340_pt1 | contig 10532 bp, 9 predicted proteins | sample HC15DNA20200_MG_FD_203801 | JGI IMG/M metagenome (GOLD analysis project Ga0310344, IMG submission 203801) | Marine microbial communities from station ALOHA, North Pacific Subtropical Gyre - HC15-DNA-20-200_MG | ecosystem: Environmental > Aquatic > Marine > Oceanic | place: Pacific Ocean: North... | reverse complement strand
AGCTACCGTGCAGCGGGTGATGGCGGCGGTGTAGGGTGGTTCCTGCAGCCGCTAGACGGCGTGGCCGTTTGTGAGGAAAACTGAGATTCAGCGCGCCCGCTGGGCGCTACGAGGAAGGAGCCGAGAAATGAGCATAGAGCTAAGAACCGACATTTTGGCCGGACGCACAGCACTGGTAACCGGTGCCTCACGCGGCAACGGTGCCGCAATCGCAAAGGGATTGGCGCGACACGGTGCGGCGGTTGCCGTGACCGACGTCCTCGACGAGGGTGCAGCAGAGGTCGCAAGCGAGATCGAGACGGCCGGTGGCAAGGCGATTTGGCGCCACTTGAACGTCACCGATGCCGATGAGTGCGCGACCGTAGCGGCCGACGTTGGGGGCGAGCTCGGCGACATTTCAATCCTGGTCAACAACGCTGGTGTGGTTAGCCGTGAGGCGATTGGCGGACAAGGATTCCAAGAGGGCTGGCGGCGGGTTCTCGACGTCAATCTGGACGGCGTCATGAGCATGACCGACGCCTGCCTCGGTCAGCTGCGCCGCACGGAGGGCAGCGTCGTCAATATCGCTTCGATCCGCTCGTTTATCGCTGCTCGTGAGTCTGCGGCCTACTGCGCCTCGAAGGGAGCCGTCGCGATGTTGACGAAAGCCATGGCGACGGAATTCGCTTCCGACGGTATCCGGGTTAACGCCATCGCGCCCGGCTTGATAGCGACGCCGATGACGGCAGTGCACCGGGAAAACCCCGAGACACTCGCCAGCTTTCTTGCTCGCATACCTGTCGATCGAGTCGGTGAGCCGGACGAGCTGGCCGGCCCCATCGTATTTCTGGTTTCTGAGCTTGCCAGCTACGTCACCGGCGTCGTGCTCCCGGTCGATGGCGGCCTGATGGCGAATTAGCCGAGGCTTTGAAGTAGCGGGCTTCGCCGATAGCGGTGTCGGTTTGCTCTGCCCAGCGCCGCGCATCGGTTTTCCGAGCGAAAGTCGCCGAGTCGGTGGGTCTGCTTTCGAGCCTTGTCCGGACTCGCTGAGCAACCCTACCGTCTCGGCCGTTTGTGACCTGAATGTTTGCCATTGGCAAGGCCCATTCACGAGCACCGGATCAGCGTATTTTTTGTGACGCACCGTGCCAAGAGAGTGCCGAATGGACGACAAATCTCGGTGCGATCAGATTTGGGAGCAATCGGAGGTTAGGACAACTTATTGTTTTTATTGATTGGCGGAAGAGGGTGGGAGTTGAACCCACCAGGGACGTCTGACGCCCCTCATCGGATTTGAAGTCCGTGCGGGCCACCGGGCCGCGATCCTCATCCGCGATCGATGCTAACACAACGATTCGTGCGGGTATGGGTCCGGGCGCCTCAATCCTTCGCGCGCGCTCGGGCAAGCGCAGGCCGGGCGTAGCAGGCATCTGCCCAGCGCTGCACGTTGGGGTGGTGCGAGTAGTCGTGTTCGAGCATGCTCAACAGCAACATCACGCCGCTGACGTTGAGGTCGGCCACCGAGAAATCGTCGCCGAGCAACATGGGCTGGTTGGCCAGATGCGCATTGAGCACTGCCAAGGGGCGCTCGAGGCCCTTGGCGGCGCTCGCGACCTCGCCGGGGTCTTGTTTCTCTTCGGGCGTAAACCGCTTCTGGATGACGATCCGCATCTGAAGCGGCTCAATCTCGCTGATCCCCCACACGCTCCATTGCACTGCCTTCGCCTGGTCGACCGGGTCGGCCGGGTACAACGCACCGCCGTAAGTCTTGGCGAGGTACAGATTGATTGCCATGGATTCGAAGAGTGTCACGTCCCCGTCCTGCAGCGCTGGCACGCGACCGTTGGGGTTAATGGCAAGGTATTCCGGCTGCTTCGAGTCGCCGCGGAAGCTGGTAGGAATGTGCTCGTAATCGATACCAACCTCCTCGATCGCCCACAGCGAGCGCAGCGCGCGTGACGAAGAGATGCCGTAGAGCTTGGTGGTCATATCGTCAGATCCTTATTTCGCTAGGCAAGGAAGGGGCCGAGCCGCGAAAGCGGGTTCGGTCTTACGCGCGGCCGAATATCTCGTCCGATGACTTGATCAGCCGCCGCTCATCGCCGATGCGGCGGGTCAGGCCGGTGCCGTCGAAGTATTCCAACACCTGAATCGTCAAGTTTCTCCCGATCCCGGATGCGTCGCGGTATGCCTTGGCGTCGAACAACCCACTGGCCGAGCCCGCCGCCACCTCTTCGGCAATGCGAGCCAAGGTGCGGACTGCCTTGGGGTGATAGAACCGATTGGGTGCGACGCGAATGAGCTGCCCTCGGCCGACAGACCGGCTGAGAAAGGCGACCAACGGCTCTTTTTGAAGGCCGAGCTGACTCGCAAGCTCGGTGACTACGGGGGGCTTGAGCTCGGCGGCGGTGACGTACTGCTCGAGCTTGTCCCACAGCGCCTGGTCACGGGGCGACAACGAGGCCTCGTGGGAAGGCAAGCGTAAGCTCGTGCCGTCGCGAAGGATCTTGCCGTCCCTCACGAGTGCGGCGATCACTGCGGTGACGACGTCGCGGTTGCGTCCGAGATCCGTATTGAGCCGCAGCCGCGTCTCATCCGGGCCGACTTGATCCTGGTGGTCGGAATGCCACGCTTGCAGGCCTGCGAGCAATCCATCGGCGATCTGGTTCCAGTCCGAACGCGCAAAACCCAAGCGTGCTCGGCGCACCGCGATCTCGACGATCTCGTTTCCTTCGAAGAGGGACTGCGCTTCGGACGGCTGCAGATTCCAGCCGTGGGTGAACTCGTCGAGGTCGAGGCCGTTCGGCAGGTGGCCGACCAGTCCGTTGAGTGCTGTGGACGGATCCTCGGTCTGCATCGCGTTGATCGCGGCGATGCGTTCGGGCTTGGCGCGCCCTCGCTGTGGCCCGTAGGGATCGATGATGTCGCCGCCCGCGATCGTTCGCCGCGCCGACTGGTCGCGGAGAATAAAACGGTCTCCATGCACGGCCATCGTTGGCTGGTCGAGGACGATTTGCACCAAACCGGTTTCTCCGGGAGGGATCGACTTTCCTTCCAGGACCGCGACTCGCCCGGTCAAGGAGGCCGACGCGAGGTGTACGTGCACCGGCGTCCAGTGCGCCACGGGGCGATCTTCGCTCGCCAAGCACTGTAAGTTGGCGTCGAAACGGCGCGTCGCCTCGCCGCCCGGCGCCGACACCAGCCAGTCACCCCGGTGGATTTGGGTTCGGTTGAGCTCCGGGCCGGTGATGTTGAGCGCGCAACGCTGACCCACGGTGCCCACGTCGGCGGTCTGGTTCTGGGCGTGGATGCCGCGAATGCGCACCTCGACGCCGGCGGGGGCAAGCGCCAGGCGATCCCCAACCTGTACCTCGCCCGCGAATACCGCACCGGTGACGACCCGCCCCGCGCCGTGCACGGAAAAGTCCCGATCAATCGCCAATCGAAACTTGGACCCTGCTCGCTTCTCGCGCTGGCTTCGCTCCTCGGCGAGCAAGCGCAGGTACTGGTCGAGGTCATCGATGCCAATCTGCTCTTGAGCGGAGACGGGAAAGATCGGGGCGTCTTCGAGCACTGTGCCCGCGACGAGCCCGGTGATCTGCTGGGTGACTTCTTCCACTCTCCCAGGTTCGGCGAGGTCGATTTTCGTCAAGGCAATCGCGCCTTCCCGGACGCGGAGCAGATCGAGAATAGCCAGGTGCTCGCGGGTCTGTGGCATGGGCCCGTCGTCCACCGCGACCACCAGCAATGCACAGTCGATCGAGGCAACGCCCGCGAGCATGTTTCGGACGAACCGCTCGTGTCCCGGCACATCGACGAAGCCAATCACATCATCGCTGCCGAGTGTCGTGTAGGCAAAGCCAATATCGATGCTCAGCCCCCGTTCTTTCTCTTCGGGCAAGCGATCGGTATCCACGCCAGTCAAGGTTTTGACCAGCACGGTCTTACCGTGATCAACGTGACCTGCGGTGGCAATGAGCATGCGCGATTCGTGTCAGGGTGTGGGTAGGTCCAGTGCCGGGAGCTGTGCGAGAAACTCCGGCTCGTCATCGAGACATCTTAGATCGAGGGCGAACCCGTCGTCTCGTATGCGCCCGATGACCGGTGTGGGTAGGGCCCGGAAGGCCCGCGCAAGGGCCTCGAGCCACGGGCCGGTCCGGCGCCGTTGTTCGACGCTGAGCCTCAGCACTACTGCGCAGCTCGGCAAGAGATCCACCGGCAGTGCCCCGCTCCCGATCTGGGAACGGCACTGTTCGACCGTCACCGTGACCGGCTCGCTCACGAGCTCGCGCAAAGCGCCCGCCACCCGTTCGGCCGAGCGGTCGATCTCGTCGCGCTCCCTGGTGAGCAGGGCGAGCGCGGGGAGGCGCTGTCGAAGGCGCCCGGGGTCCGCGTACAGGCGCAACACCGCCTCTAGTGCCGCGATCGTGACCTTATCGAGCCGCAATGCCCGTTTCATCGGATTGTGTTTGATCGCGTCGATGAGATCCGCACGGCCCACGATGATGCCGCACTGAGGGCCACCGAGCAGCTTGTCGCCGCTGAATGTCACCACGTCGGCGCCGTTTTCGATTACCTCGCGCACCGTTGGCTCGCGGGGTAACCCGTAGGGTTGCAGGTCGATCAACGTGCCGCTGCCGAGGTCGTTGATATACGGTACGCCTCGTGCACGAGCGAGGCCGGCGAGCGAGGCGTCGTCAACCGATGCGGTAAAGCCCATCACGAGGTAGTTGCTGGTGTGCACCGTCATCAGTGCGGCGGTGTCTTCGCCGATAGCTTGCTCGTAATCGCGAAGGTGTGTCCGGTTCGTCGTCCCAACTTCCACCAGCCGGCAGCCTGCCCGCGTCATGATGTCCGGTATGCGGAATGCCCCGCCAATCTCGACGAGCTGACCTCGCGATACCGGGATCTCACGGCCCTCGGCCAAGGTGTTGAGCGTCAGCAGCACTGCGGCGGCGTTGTTGTTGACGATGGTTGCCGCTTCGGCGCCAGTCAGCCGCTTGAGCCACGCTTCCACGTGGTCGTCACGGTCACCTCGACCGCCGCGCTTGAGGTCGTATTCCAGGTTCGATGGCTTGCTCGACACTGCGACCATGGCATCGATGGCTTCGGCGGGCAGGGGCGCCCGGCCAAGGTTCGTGTGGAGCACCGTGCCGGTCAGGTTGAACACTGGGCGCAAGCTCGGGGCGACGAGCGCGTTGACGCCGTGCTCGATTCGGCACCCCAGCTCGAGTACCGCCGCCTCCGGGCTCTCCGGTACAGCTTCCTCTGCGGCGCGAAGCGATCGGCGGTATTGATCCACCACACCGCGAGCCACCTCCGTGACGAGCGGCCGGCCGGCGCGCTCGATGAGGGTTTCGACAATGGGCGTGCGCAACAGCCGATCGACCGACGGTACGATTGCCATCGGGTTTACCGGCGTACGTCCCGGAGGCTTAGACGCCACTGTGTGCTCCGTGGGCGGTAGGCGGTCGAGTCGTCTCGGGCCCTAGCTCGTTGTCACGCCGCTCGGGCAGCTCACTCCGGTGCCGCCGATCCCGCAGTATCCCCAAGGGTTCTTCGCCAAGAACTGCTGGTGGTAGTCCTCGCCGTAGAAGAACTCGGGCGCTTCGATGATCTCGGTGGTGATCCCCCCGTAGCCCGCTTGCTTGAGCAGCTTCTGGTAGGCGTCTTTGGAGGCGAGCGCCGCTTGTCGTTGCTCTTGCGAGTAGGCGTAGATACCCGAGCGGTATTGCGTGCCGACGTCGTTCCCTTGTCGCATGCCCTGGGTGGGATCGTGGTTTTCCCAGAAGATGGCGAGGATGCCAGAGTAGCTGATCGACGAAGGATCGAAGACGACGAGCACTACCTCATTGTGCCCGGTGAGGCCGCTGCACACTTCCTCGTAGCTCGGGTTCGGGGTGTGGCCTGCTGCGTAGCCGGCAGCGGTCGTGTACACGCCGCTAGCTTCCCAGAACTTGCGCTCGGCACCCCAGAAGCAGCCCATCCCGAACATTGCCGTCTCGAGCCCCTCGGGGAAGGGTGGCACCAGCCGATTACCGTTGACGTAGTGGGCTTCGGGCACAGGCATGCGCTCTGCTCGTCCCGGCAAGGCTTCGCCCTTTGAGGGTATCTCGGTCTTTTTCCTAAAGCTCCACATGCTCAAGCTTCCTTTCTTAGAGAACGGGCATCACGCGTTCTAGCACCTTCGCCGGCTTTGTGCCACACACCGGGGAAATGCCGTCGCGCGCCCCTGGTTCCCGGTATGGCGCTCATTCCCGAACTCAATGGGCCATGAGCACTGGGAGTTCGGCCGCGGCAAGGAGCTGACGGGTGGGGCCGCCGAAGATCATCTGCCGTAGCCGGCTGTGCGCGTAAGCGCCCTTGATCAGGAGGTCCGCGCCCGAGTCGTGGGCGTCCTCGAGCACCGCTTCTCCTTGCGCCCGCCCGCTGAGCTCGGTGACCGACACGCTCACGTTAATGCCGTGATGCGCGAGGGTCCTCGCGACCTGCTCGCCCGTGGGCCCGGGTACGGAGACGCCGTCGACGCACAGCACCATGACCTCCTGCGCGCTGGTGAGAAACGGCATGGCCATGGCGATCGTCCGGGCGGACTCCGTGCTGCCGTTCCACAGAATCCCAATCTTTGTCCCGATGGTCTGGCCGAGGGTGGGTGGGGCGAGCAATACGAGCCGCCCGCTGTCAAACAACGCCGACTCGCACATGACGCTCCAGTCGGGGGATGAGCCCTTCGTTTCCCGCCCTATCGCAATGAGATCGAACAGGCGTCCGTACTCGCCCACGATCTGCTCGCTCAGACCATCGACCTGGCGCCAGGTGGCATGGGCAGCGGCGCCGTCGGGCTCGCCGTCGCCGAAGGCGATGGACTGCCCCTCCATCAGCTCGCGAAACTGGGCTTGGGCGTCGTCGGCGCGCCGTTTTTCTTCGTCGGCTAACTGGGTCACGTACCCGCCGATAGCAATGCCTTCGCTCGCGTACACGAGGGGCGGGGTTTGGATGAATAAGCCCTCGATATGAGATGAGAAAATTCGGGCGACGGCGCAGGCGGTGGTCACTGCGGCGTGGGCGGTGTCATCGTCGCGAAACGGAACGAGAATGGTTTTCATAATTTTTGACCTCGTACGCTTGATCACTTGAGTATAGCGGGGGCCCGGGTCGTCCGCTTCTTTTTGCTTTGCCCCGCTAGAATGAAATAATAGCCTATTGGATCAATAAGTTAGAAGATCTAAAAAATACGTCCAAAGGCACGCCCATGGCTTTTTTGAGGGCGATATCGCGATCCCATTTGTTCTCTATCTTGGTGATCTCGTACAACGCAGCCAAAGGTAAGCGTGGCCACTGATACCACGGAGAGACGAGCGGGAAAAACTGCAGCGGCCAGTCACTTCCATAGACGAGGCGCTTGTGGAGCTCCGGCTGGACAAGGGCGGTGAAGAGATACCCCCGTTTGTTGATCTGGGTAAGCGACGAGATGTCTGCGTACAAGTTCGGATAGCTTGCGAACATCGGGAGCAAGCGGTCGAAGTTGTCCTCGCCATCTATCTCTCCCGTCGAAGCGATGTGGGCGACAATGACGGTTACGCCGAGGTCGAGGGGCAGCGTTAGCCGGCGTGGGTCGCCGAGCGCGTCGTTGGACTCGCCAAAGGCGCGTTCCTGCCCGCCGTGGGTGAGTAGTGGCAAGTCGAGTGCCCGCATGCGCCGGTAGAAGGGACTGAGCGACTTGTCGCCCGGATCGATGTCCATGATGCCGGGTATCCATTTGATGAGCACCGCGCCGTTCGCCTTTGCCCATTCGAGCTGTTCGAGCGCGTCGCGTCGGTAGGGGTTGATGCTCGCCCCGAAGAGCAAAGGTTTGTGCTTGCGCACCTCGGCGGCGACGAAGTCGTTTGGTACATAGACTTGAGTGCGCTCGACATCTAGAGCACCGGCCGCGTCGACGACACCATCGAGCGCCAGCACCACCGCACGGCTCACCTGTGTCGAAGCCTCGATACCACTCGCCAGGCGGCTGATGATGATCTGATCGCCCTCGCGCTCGAGTTCTTCGAGGGTGACGCCAAAGGCATCCAGATAGAAGCCGAACTTGTAGCCCTCGCGCAGCGGTTGGGAAATGAACGCGCCGCTTCCGCCGGCGCCGATGCCGGCGGTGTGCACGTGCGCGTCGATGATCTCGGCACTGAGCGCAGGGCGGACGAGGCCCATGCTTACTAGCGTAAGTAGGATCCCGAGTGCGGCGCAGGCGTGCCGAGACGGCATGAACCGCCGTTCCTACCTCTTCTCCACCAGCGCCCAAGCGGCATCGGCCAATCGCGCACACGTCCCCTTTCGCTCGACCGCGGAGGGATCGCTCGCATTGCCTTGAAGCCCACGGTAGTACACGCCTTGCGTAATCGATGCCAGGCGGAACAGTGACAGAACGAGGAAGAACGTCCACTCGGGGATGGCGTCACGGTGCGTTCGTCGCGCGTAAGCATCCAGGTAAGCGGCTTCGTCGGGGATGCCCAGGTCTACGATGTCGTCGCCGGTAAGGTTTCCCCGCAAGTCGGCAGCGACCCGGTAGGCGAGACAGTTGTATGCGAGGTCGGCGAGTGGGTGACCGAGGGTGGACAGCTCCCAGTCCAACACTGCGATCGCGCGTGGCTCGGTCGGGTGAAAAATGATGTTCCCGAGACGATAGTCGCCGTGGGCAATCGACACCGCGTCGTCCCCGGGAATATTGTCGGGCAGCCATGCCATGAGGTGGTCCATGGCAGGGACCTCATCGGTCTTGGCGTTGATGTACTGCTGGGTCCATCGCTTGATCTGGCGGGTGGCGTAGCCTCCGGCCCGCCCGAACCCCTCTAGCCCGACTTCCCGGTAGTCCACGTTGTGCAGGGCCGCGAGCGATTCGTTCATCGAGTCGTATACGCGCTTGCGCTCGCTGGGGGCCAGTTCCGGGAGCCGGGGGTCGAGGAACACGCGTCCCACCACGTGTTCCATGATGTAGAACGCGGTGCCAATGACGCGCTCGTCCTCGCACAGCGCATAGGTTCGCGGAACGGGAACTTCCGTGGGACCGAGGGCCGAAATAACGCGGAACTCGCGATCCACCGCATGGGCCGAAGGCAACAGCTCGCCCGGCGGCTTCTTGCGCATCACGTAAGTTTGGCCTCGGCCGTCGGAGAGCCGGAACGTGGGGTTCGACATGCCGCCTTGAAATTGCTGCACCTCGAGCGGGCGCGAGAAGCCCTCGACGTTCTCGGCAAGGTAGTCCTCTAGTGGACCTTCGGGAAATCGATGCACATCCAGCACGTCGATGACGTCATTCGTCGTGGTACTCGGCTGGCTCACGTAAGCACCCCCATTCGCTACGGCGTTTTTCCCCGCCGACGGTCAGGAACCGGGGCGTGTGCCTATAGTACGACGCCTCGGGCTTCGATGGATGCGTCGAGATGCTCGCAGCAGTTGAGCAAGCTCACGGTCCACGGCGGCTCTCCCTCGACGATCGTGACAGCGGTGTTACCGAAGCCTGGGCTCGGCTCGGTGCCTGCGGGTAGCCGAAGTTGATTGAGGACCAACGAATAACACACGAGCCCATGGGTGACGAGCGCCAGGTGGCCTTCCTGTGACCGGGCTGCCTGCGTGGCGCGCTCCCAGGCCTGTGCGACCCGGTTGTGGAACACCGGCCAGGATTCGCCGTTCGGCGGCTCGAAGTCGTCGGCGTGCATTTTCTCGCCGACTTCGCTGCGCGGTTGGCCTCGGAGGTCGCCGAAGTTCCGTTCGCGTAAGCCTTCGTCGATCTCGAGCGGCGCACCGCAGGCGCGGTGAATGGCTTGTGCGGTCACGTGCGCGCGCGCGTAGTCACTGGCCAGGATGTGGCGAATGCCGACATTAGCCAAGCGGGCGCCTACGGCGTGCGCTTGCGCTAAGCCGCGATCGTTCAGGGGCGTTTCGGGAAACTGCACTACGCCTTCGGCATTACCTGCCGTTTCGCCGTGCCGCACGATGTAAATAGCCATGTGATGTCCGCGTTGGTGGGTAGAGGGATTAGCGGCCCTTGAGGAGGTTTGGCATCTCGGTCTTCTTCTCGGCTTTGACGAGATCCGGGATTCGCCTGCGCATGGACTCCAGGTTGTAGGTCGGCACCCGGTAAGCCCAGCCTGCCCATTGGGCGTTGTACTCGCCTGCTTCTTTTTTCACGTCCTCGGGCGATTTCAATGCGGCCAAGGCCTTCTTGCGCAGCTCGTCCGCTTTTTCGTCGGTCATTCCCGCCTCGACGCCGAGTAGCTTAGGCATGGACTCATCGACGTGTGCGTGCAGAAGAAAGAAAACGTGCTCGCCCTTTGCGCCCGAGGTGAGCTCGATGACCAAGCCGTCGAACGTCTCGAGCCGAACCCGAATGTCCGGTTTTGAGGTATCGATCGCATCCGCGGTCGCCACGTCGTTTAACGAGAGATCGGCAAGCGTCGTTGCCAAAGCGTGCACGTTGTAGTCGCTGTCGATCTGCTGCCCTGCGGTGAGGCCCATCAACGTGAAGGTCGCATCGCCCGGGGCGGTTTTCACCGTTCGCACCA
>Ga0310344_10004339_pt1 | contig 10533 bp, 6 predicted proteins | sample HC15DNA20200_MG_FD_203801 | JGI IMG/M metagenome (GOLD analysis project Ga0310344, IMG submission 203801) | Marine microbial communities from station ALOHA, North Pacific Subtropical Gyre - HC15-DNA-20-200_MG | ecosystem: Environmental > Aquatic > Marine > Oceanic | place: Pacific Ocean: North... | reverse complement strand
CCCCGGTGCTGTGGCTGGGGATGAACGTCGAGCAGAAGTCGCGGGTGGTTTCGCTGTTGACCCAGGTCGAGAAAGGTCCGGCTCCGCGGGGCGACGGGTACCACCTGTTCCAGTCCAAGCGAATGTTGTCGCTGGGTGGGACCTGGGGCAGTGACCTGGCCGGAATGCCGGTCGACGATCCGGCCGCCTACCATCTGCCGGCGGCTCGGACCGACTTTGTCTTCTGCCTGATCGGTGAGCGATTCGGGCTGATTGGCAGCCTGCTGACACTGGCCACCTATGCGGTACTGATCATCAAGGGACTTTCAATTGCCGCGTCGACGCGCGAGCCGTTCGGGCGGTTGCTGGCAACCGGGATCGTCACCCTGCTGGCGACACAGGCGATCATCAACACCGGCATGACAGTCGGGTTGATGCCGATCACCGGCATGACCCTGCCGCTGGTCAGTTACGGTGGTTCGAGCCTGGTCGCGACGGCGATCGCGCTGGGGTTGTTGATCAACGTCGCGATCCGACCGGGGTACGAGGTGACGGCCGAGCCGTTTCGGTTTGCGGCCGAAACCAGCTAGGTCGTCAAACACAATCCGCCGGTGTCCGGCCGAGCCGTGATCCTACTTCTGGAAGAAGTCGGTGGGCCCACGCAACGTGTAGTACGGATACTGCACGACCGCCGGTGGCTGGTTGGCCGGCGGGTACTTCAGATTCTTGGGGGCCTTGTACTCGTACGTGTGATAGTGCCCCCCGTGGAAGGCTCCGCGTGGTTCGTGATCGCCCTCGTGCATCACGGTGTGTCCGGCCGGGGTCTGGCCCCGCACGATACCGCGAGGATTTTGACAGCCGACGGCCAGGGAAACGGCCAGGCAGGTCGCCAGGCTCAAGGCAATTCGCATTTTCATCTTCCAGTGACCCCCTCGGTCTCGAGACCGAATGTAGTGTGCCGGATGTGTTCGGTTGGTTTCCGGATGCCCCTGCCGAGCAGCGGACGTCGTAGCGTTGTTATCGGCTCAGCAGGTCGCCCGAGGCCACAGAATGCGGAAAATCGTTCGAATCCGACCAGTTGCTCCAGTTCATCGATCTTGCAGCATCGTTGTGATCGGACTAGATTACCGCCCGCCGTGGTGTCGCCGTTCTGTAGTGACTCCCGTTTGAACCGACGTTGCAGTGGTCGAGAGCATTCCACGTGTACATTGCCGTGACTTCTCGCTGCCTGGGTGACCTGCCGTTCCTGGACGCCTGCAGCCTGTTGACCGACTACGGGTACAGCCGGGTCGAGTTCTGGTTTGACGAGGATGGGGATCATCTCAAGCCCTCCGATGTGGTGGCGGATCTCGAGGGGTTCGCCAACAACTTTCGGGCTTCGTCGAGGTTGACCCCGGTCGCGTTCTGTTTCGAACAGGTCGTCGATCTCGAGACCTTCGCCGCGATCACCCGGCTGGCGAAGCTGATGCGGGTCGTTCAGATCACTGTGCCGTCGACGCCGCTGGGAACACCTTTCAATGCCGAGATCGAGCGATTGCAGGATCTGTTGCAGGTGGCCAATGCGGCTGGTGTGCAACTGTCGATTCGCACCCGTACCGGCCATCTGACCGAGGACGCTCACACGGCCGTTGAACTCTGCCAGGCGGTCCAGGGTGTCGGGCTGTCACTGGACCCCTCCTATTACATCTGCGGCCCACACAAGGGCGAGTCGTACGACCAGGTCTATCCTTACGTCTACCACGTCTACCTGAGAGACACGACACCGGATCAGATCCAGGTCCAGGTGGGACTGGGTGAGGTGGATTACGGTCGTCTGATCAGCCAGCTGCGGCGCGAGAGTTACGATCGCACGCTCTCGGTCGACTTTTTCCCCGACCAGTACGGCGATCTCGATCGCGCCCTCGAGCTGCGGAAGATCCGCATGCTGCTGGAATCGCACCTGATGGTCTGAGACGGGCCTAGAAGTCGTTCGGGTTGCCGAACAGGTTCCCGCCGTCTCCGGTGCCGCCCTTCAGAGCTGATCGCTCGATGCGTTCGATTGGCGGCAGGTCTTCCTCGGGCTGTTCATCCCGACCGGTTCCGGCCGGCCGCTCAGTCAGGGCCTTCAGCGACAGAGAGATTCTCTGTTGGCTGGCGTCGACGTTGAGGATCTGCACATTGACTGACTGGCCTTCGCTGAGCACATCGCTGACGCGGCGAACCCGCGTGTGTTCCAGTTCGCTGATGTGCAGCAGGCCCTCGATGCCGGGTTCGAGTTCCACGAAAGCGCCGAAGTCCATGATCCGCGTGACCGTTCCGCTGACCTGGCGGCCGACGGCATACACATCGACCGCTCCTCCCCAGGGATCGCTGGTCAACTGCTTCATTCCCAGACTGATCCGGCTGCGTTCCTTGTCGATCTCCAGGATCTTGACCTCGACCGACTGTCCCTGTGTCAGCACCTGCTCGGGATGGTTCAGTCGAGACCAGCTGATCTCGCCGATGTGCAGGAATCCATCGAGTCCTCCGAGGTCGACGAAGGCTCCGTATTCCTTGAGTGTCTTGACGGTGCCGTTGCGGATCTCGCCGACATTGAGCTGTTTCCACAGCTCGGCGGCAGCGTCCTTGAATTCTTCTTCCAGCAGAGCACGGCGGCTGACGACCAGGTTGCGTTTCCGCGAATCGACCTCGGTCACCTGGACCGAGAGTTTCTGTCCGATGAAGGGCTCGAGATCCTCGACGTAGGAGCGGTCGACCTGTCCGGCTGGCAGGAAACCCCGCAGGGCGCCGACCTGCACTTCCAGCCCCCCCTTGTTGGCCTTGGTCACGATGCAGTCGCATTTCATGCCGATGGTCACGGCATTCCAGTCTCCGCCCACCCGTCGTCGGCCACGGGGCAGATTCAGCAGGATCAGGCCCTCTTCGGCGTCGTACTGTTCGACCGCGACGTCGATCACCTGTCCGACCTCCGGCTCGCTCTTGTCCCACTGCCGCCGGGGCACGATGCCGTTGGCACGCATGCCGATGTCGACGAAGACGTAGTCGGAGTCAATGGCCTGAATGGTTCCCTTCAGCCGGCTTCCCTCTTCGAGATCCTCTTCGGATTCGATCCGCTCGCTCGCTGTGTCCTCGCCTTGCGTGTCGATGCTGGAGACCGCCTGGGCGGCGAGGTCGATCAGCTTGGCGTCGTCGCTGGCCAGGGCGGCTTCGATTTCGGCTTCGATTTCCGCGTCGAGGTCGTCATCGGGGGGAAGGTCAACCGGCGGCGCGGCAGCCTGTTGCGATTTTGGCGGCGGCTCGGGCGATTCGGCCACCTCGGCGGCCACGTCAGCCAGTTTCTCCTCGACGGTCGGTTCCCCTTCGGCCTGTGTGGACACCGGCTTGGTTCTCGACGGAATCGGGCGGGCCGATTCTCCACCTGTGGGATTCAGCTTCGGCCGTTTCCGCTCGGTCGTGGGAGCAGGCGAGGATTCCGCCTGCTGATCCGAGCCGGTCTCGGCGGGTGTCTCTTCGGGGGGTTTCGGCGTTGAGTCGTTCACGGCAGCAGCTCCGATGCAGCGAGGTCGATGGCCCGGTGGCGGGCTATTTCGACACCTTCTTCTTGTCGCCGCTGATCACGGCCGCTTTGACACACCTCAGGCCGATCGCGTCGCTCTTGACGTGATCGGGAAGCGGCAGTCGCGCGGCACTTCTCAGCGACGGGTACCGGTCTCGCCACGATCCGCTCCGGATCACCCGCGAAACGAATTTCTTGTTGCCGTCCCATGCTCCGCTGTCCGTGGGAGCACGCTTGTAATCAGCGTGCCAGGCATCGGCGACAAATTCCCACAGGTAGCCGTGCATGTCGTACAGGCCCCAGGGGTTGGGCTTGAGTGCTCCGACCGGGGGATCGTTGCCGGCGGCGTTGCCGTTGTGCCAGCCATAGGGATCCAGCAGCCCGGCTTTCTTGCCCGTGTCGCCTTTGGCCTGTGCCTTGTCGCCGAAGCTGTAGGCGGTTGTGGTTCCCGCCCTGCAGCAATATTCCCACTCGGCCTCACTCGGCAGCCGGATTTCCTCGTCGGCCCCGATCAGCTTTTCGGCTCGCATCATCAACGTCGCTCTCTGGCAAAACACCACCGCTTCCTGCCAACTGAGCATCTCCACGGAATTTCTGGGGCCAGTCCAGCGGCTGGGGTTCTTGCCCATGACCGCTTCCCACAGGTTCTGGGGCACCTCGTACTTGGCCATCGAAAACGCACCTGCGATCTTGACGGTCCGGGGCGGTCGTTCGCTGGCGTCACCGCCCTTGGTGCCCATCACGAACGTGGCCGGGAACTTCCCCTTGCCCGGAGTGATCGCGACGAATTCGCCGTTGAAGGTCTTCAGCAGGGCCTGTCGTTCGGCGGGAGTCATGGGCGATTTCTTGTCGTCCTTCTTTTCCTGGGCCGGAGCGGTCGAGGCGATCCCGAGGATCAGGGTGGTGATCAAACAGATCCGGAGCGTATCGGGCATGGGGGGACTCGTGGTGAGAAGGTGGCCAGACCACTTCATTACTATCGAAGTTGCCTGCAGGCCGCAACGATTGAAGAGGGACCGGTCCCCGAAGTTTGACGCACGCCGCTCGAGCGGTCAGAGTGTGCGGTCATGATCGAGCCGGAAACTCGCCCGCCCCGCAGCAGCGAACTGCTATCGAGAACCGCCAGCCGATTGCTGGTGGTCGATGTGCAGCAGAAATTGCTGGATCACATTCCGGTCTCGGGGACGCTGGTCGAGAACTGCCGGCGGCTGATCCGAGGGGCCCAGGTGCTGGACGTGCCGGTCGCCGCGACCGAGCAGTATCCCGATGGACTGGGGCCGACGGCGGAGGTGTTGGCCGGCCTGCTGGGCGAGATCCCCGAGAAGCTCCGGTTCAGTTGTGCCGAGTGCCTGGACTGGGGTGCGGCGGGCGGCGATGGGGATCAGCGAGACCAGGTGGTCGTCTGCGGCATCGAGGCGCATGTCTGTGTCACCCAGACGGCGTTGGACCTGGCCGCCCAGGGCTACCGTGTCTATGTTCCCGCCGATGCGGTTGCCAGCCGGCACAAGCTCGACTGGAAGACCGCTCTCGGACGACTCGCCGATTCGGGAATTGTCGTGTTGACGACCGAGAGCGTGTTGTTCGAGTGGTGTGAGGTGGCCGGGACCGACGAATTCCGGCAGATCAGCCGATTGGTGACCGGAAAAGACGAAGCTTGAAACGGGTTCGTACGGGGGGGTACAACGGAGTGAGTGCCACCGTGTCGAAAATTTGCTGACGGCAGCCCATGGCTTCAACCGCACCAGAATCCACCACACCCGAAACGGCCGCTTCTGCGACATTTCCCAATGTCCGGATGCGTCGCCTGAGAACCCATCCCCGGTTGCGGGAGATGGTCCGCGAGACCCGGTTGTCTCCGTCGGACTTCATCCTGCCGCTGTTCATCCGGCATGGTGAGAACCAGCGGTTGCCGATTTCCTCGATGCCCGGCCACAGCCAGTTGACGGTTGACCTGCTGGCTGAGGAGGTGAAGGAGATCGCATCGCTGGGCATTCCGGCAGTGATCCTCTTCGGAATTCCCGCCGAGAAGGATGCGGTGGGCAGCGATGCCTGTGACGACCAGGGAATCGTGGCCGAGGCGGTGCGGGCGATCAAGGCCAGCGGCACCGACCTGCTGGTGATCACCGACGTGTGTTTCTGTGAGTTCACCGACCACGGCCACTGCGGGATCATCAACGACCGCCACGGAACCCTGGATGTCGACAACGACGCGACGCTGGAGATCCTGGCCACCCAGGCGGTCACCCATGCCCGGGCCGGTGCCGACATGGTGGCGCCATCGGGAATGATGGACGGGATGGTCCGGGCAATCCGCGGTGGGCTTGATGCGGCCGGTTTCACCAACCTGCCGATTCTCAGCTACGCGGTGAAGTACTCGTCGGCCTTCTACGGCCCGTTTCGCGATGCGGCCGAGAGTGCTCCGCAGTTCGGTGATCGACGGACTTACCAGATGGATCCGGCCAATGCGGGCGAGGCCCTGCGAGAGGCGGCGCTGGACGTGGCCGAGGGAGCCGACCTGCTGATGGTCAAGCCGGCTCTGGCCTATCTGGACATCATCCATCGCGTCAAACAGGCTCATCCGGGTGTTCCCCTGGCGGCCTACAATGTCAGCGGTGAGTACGCGATGGTCAAAGCAGCTGCCGAGGCCGGTTGGATCGATGAGCAGGGTGTGGCCCTGGAGAGCCTGCTGGCGATCAAGCGGGCCGGAGCCGACATGATCCTGACCTACTTTGCCAAGGATGCCTGTCGCTGGCTGGGCTAGGCGTTCTGGTTCGCTTCACACGCGGCCCGGTGTTCCTCCAGGAACCGCGAGAGGTCGGCGTGGCGAGCCTGCTTGAGCGATCGGAACGAGATCTTCACAGCGTCGCGCCCGTCCTTGTAGGTGGTGATCTCGCGTTTGGAACCCAGTGAGGCCACCCGCCCCAGCGGAATCGCCCCGGGGGGACCAAACAGGACCAGGTCGACCGAGTGAACCCGTTTGGTCCACAGTTGTGCCCACACCGGACCGGTCTCTGCGAGCCGGAACGAGACCGACATGCGACCGGTCCAGTCGGTGACCGGTTTCCCGGCAGCGGTGTTCAATCCGTCGGCGAGTTCTTTCACCAGTCCCTCGGGCCACCCGACCCGCTTGCCGGCCGGGAACCCCTTTCGCATCTGGTGCCACTTTTGTCCCAGCACCTTCCAGGGCATCAGGTTCTCGGGATCCTGTTTCGAACGGCGGGTGTGCTCGAGAAACGAGTCTTGGGCTGTCGCCAGGAATGCCCGGAATTCGGGGGTGTCAATTTCCCGCAGCCAGTGGACCTTCAGTGTCACCTCTTGCCACGGCCCCTTGATGTTCTTGACACCCACGCGGGATCCCCGTCCGTAGATCGGCAATTCGTCGATGTCATCGAGCGGCTTGAGATCGAGTTGTTGCTGGAGTTCCTCGCGGTGGAACGTGTTGCGTCGCACCCGGAATTTCAGCGTTACCAGCCATTCTCCACCGGTCAGGGCATGGAAGAACCATCCGTCCTTCTTCACCTGTCCGTTGATCGTGACGACGCTGCGAGAATTGAAATCGGCCGCGCGGAGGTCGCCGCAGGTTTCCAGTTGATCGAGGACCGTTTCGAGCACCCCGCCCTCCCAGCGGGCGGGTTGGCCGTTGTGGGCAATACGGTCGGTGGTGTGCCAACGGCGACCGTCCTGTTCCCATGGCATCCGCGCTTCGCGACCGATCTGTCGGAAATCCAGGTCTCCGTCCCGCTTTTCGGCGACGGTCTTGACGTTGAACACGTCCCGGTCAGCCCGTTCGCCGGATCGCAGCACCGGGCCCAGCAGTTCTCCGGTCCACGACCTGGGCTCACCTCGCCGCTTGGCCACTCGAGCCTGGTCGACGACGTCCTCGGGGGTTCCCGTGGCCACGATCCGACCGCCACCGGAACCGGCCTCCGGACCCAGGTCGACAATCCAGTCGGCCGTCTTGATCACGTCGAGATTGTGCTCGATCACGACCACGGTGTTTCCTGCCACGACCAGGCTTTCGAGCACCTTCAACAGCTTGTCGATATCGTCGAAGTGCAGCCCGGTGGTGGGTTCGTCGAGCAGGTAGAGCGTGCGTCCGGCCTGGGGTCGTGCGAGTTCGGCGGCGAGCTTGACGCGTTGGGCTTCTCCCCCCGAGAGCGTCGGGGCGGGTTGTCCCAGCGTGAGATAGTCGAGGCCAATCGCACACAGGGTGGCCAGGGGCGCACGGATCCGCGGAATGTTTTCGAACAGTTTCAGGGCCTCGGCGATCGGCATGTCGAGCACGTCGGCGATCGTGTGACCGTGGTAGGTCACCGCCAGCGTCTCGGTGTTGTACCTCCGCCCCCGGCACTCGTCGCACTCGACCCACACGTCCGGCAGGAAGTGCATCTCGATGCACTTCTGCCCGTTTCCCTCGCAGGCCTCGCACCGGCCGCCGGCCCGGTTGAAACTGAACCGCCCCGGGCGATAGCCGCGGACCTTCGATTCGGGCAACCGGGTGAACAGTTCGCGGATCTCATCAAAGACGCCGGTGTAGGTGCCCGGGTTCGACTTGGGCGTGCTGCCGAGAGGCTGCTGGTCGACAACGATCACCTTGTTGAGGTGTTCGATTCCCCGGAGTGCGGAGAATGGGCCGGGTGTGTCTCCTGTTCGATGCAGTTGCCGGGAGACGGCACGGGCCAGGGTGTTTTCGATCAGGGAACTCTTGCCCGATCCGCTGACCCCGGTGATGCAGGTCAGGGTGCCCAGAGGGATCCTCAACTGGACGTTGTCGAGGTTGTTCAGTCGAGCCCCGTCGAGTTCCAACCAGGCTCCACCCGGAGGATCGGCGTCGGGCGTTTGGGCCGAAGCCATTCGTCTGTTGGCGGGGATCGAGATCGTGCGACGGTTGGAGAGGAACTTGCCGGTCAACGACCGGGTCTTGCCGGCCAGTTCATCGGGCGGTCCTTGCGCGACAATCTTGCCGCCGTGCTGCCCGGCTGCAGGTCCGAAATCGACCAGCCGATCGGCCGTTTCGAGCACTTCGCGGTCGTGTTCGACCACCACCAGCGTGTTGCCGAGATCCCGAAGACGCTGGAGAGCTCCCAGCAGCCGACGGTTGTCCCGGGGGTGCAGGCCGATGGTGGGTTCGTCGAGTACGTAGAGCACCCCGGTCAGGGCGCGACCGACCTGGCCGGCCAGCCGGATTCGTTGGCTCTCGCCTCCCGAAAGCGTGGGAAATGGGCGGTCGAGGCTGAGGTAATCGAGTCCGACGTCGACCAGGAACTTCAGCCGGCTGATCGCTTCCCGCAACAGGTCCCCGGCGATTCGCTTCTCATCACGACTCAGCCGCACGCGGCGGAGTGCTTCCAGGGCTTTGTCGAGCGGCAGTCCGCACAGCGATCCGATGGTCTGGCCGAGCAGTCGCACGGCGGCCACGTCGGGTCTGAGCCGGCTGCCGTCGCAGGAGGCGCAATCGACCTCGCCTACCAAATCCAGCAGACGCCGGCGGTAGGTCGCCGAGACCCGTGATGCCTCTTCAATGGCCGGGTAGAGCCCCTTGTACTGCATCGAGATCGTTGGGCCGTCGGGGAGTGTGACGGGGAACCAGCGGTCGCCGGTGCCGTAGAGCACCAGTCGACGGGCGGCCGGGGACAACTCTGAGAACGGAACGTCCAAGGGAAGGTCGAATTCCCGGTGCAGCGCGTCGAGAGTTGCGGAGAAGATCGGCACCGTAGAGGGGTCTGGCCATGCGGCGATGGCTCCTTCGCTGAGCGATTTGGAGTCGTCGGCGACGAGTGCCGAGAGGTTGGTGCCCTGCTGAGTGCCCAGGCCTTCACACGCCCGGCACCAGCCCAGGGAACTGTTGAAAGAGAAGTGGTTGGGGGTCAGTTCCTCGAAACTTCGACCACATGTCTCGCAAGCCGCGTGCAGGCTGAACGGTTCGACCTCCCAGTCGGACTCGTTCCGATCGAGATTCTCGGTGGCGATTCTCATTTCTCCTCGACCCAGCCCCAGGGCCATCTCGACGCTGTCGGCCACGCGGGTCCGCGAGGTTTTTCCCGGCGTGATGCGGTCGATGACCACCTCGACGGTGTGACGTCTTCGGCGGTCGATCTCGGGGACGTCTTCGATCCGGAAGGTTGTCCCGTTGATTCGGACACGTCGGAATCCGTCCTCCTGTAGTGACTGCCACAGCCGGGCGTATTCCTGGCCGACTCGAACTTCCTGTGGGGCGAGGACCAGGACCCGTTTTCCGGACGGCAGGTTCCGGACGCGATCGATCACCTCGTCGGTGGTCTGGCGGCTGATGGGAATCTCGCACTTCGGGCAGACGCGGGTTCCCAGCCGGGTGAACAGCACCCTCAGGTAGTCGTAGATTTCGGTCACCGTCCCGACTGTCGAACGGGGTGTGGTGCCGGTGTTCTTCTGTTCGATGGCGATCGCCGGCGACAGTCCTTGGACGCCTTCGACACGGGGCTTGGGCATCTGGCCGAGGAACTGGCGGGCGTAGGCCGAGAGGCTCTCGACGTAACGACGTTGTCCTTCGGCGTACAGGGTGTCCATGGCCAGCGAGGACTTGCCGCTGCCGCTGGGGCCGCAGAAGACGTTGAACCGGTTGCGGGGGATCTTCAGGTTGACGTCCTTCAGGTTGTGCTGTGCCGCCCCCCGGACGACGATTTCTGTCGCCTCCTTCCGCTGTTTCACGGATCTTGTGTTTGGCGGTTTCTTCGCCGACGTCCGCGGTTTCTGGCGAACGGTGGTGGGAGACAACAACGGGGCGAGAACGCGGCCGGTGTGGGAGTCGGGGCAGGCTGCGATGGTCTCGGGCGGTCCGGCCACCACCACCCGTCCGCCGCCGGCTCCTCCTTCGGGTCCGAGATCGATGACCCAGTCGGCGGTCTTGATGACATCGAGGTTGTGTTCGACCACCAGGACGGTGTTCCCCTCGTCGACGAACCCGTGGAGAACGTCCAGCAGTTTGCTGATGTCGGCAAAGTGCAGACCGGTGGTGGGTTCATCGAGCAGGTAGATCGTGC
>Ga0310344_10004338_pt1 | contig 10534 bp, 4 predicted proteins | sample HC15DNA20200_MG_FD_203801 | JGI IMG/M metagenome (GOLD analysis project Ga0310344, IMG submission 203801) | Marine microbial communities from station ALOHA, North Pacific Subtropical Gyre - HC15-DNA-20-200_MG | ecosystem: Environmental > Aquatic > Marine > Oceanic | place: Pacific Ocean: North... | reverse complement strand
CTAAAATTTTTGATAAAATTTAAAAATAAAGCTATCGTAATATAGGAAAAAATAAAGGAAAATATTACTGCAATTATTGCCAGGAAATTTAATTCAGTGCTTCCTTCTTTGTATATATTATAAATTCCCAGTAAACTGGCTACTGTTAAAGTAGGAATTGATAAAAAAAATGAAATCTTTGCAGAATCGAATCTACTAAATCCTAATAATCTTCCAGAAGTAATCGTAATTCCCGACCTACTGACACCAGGTATCAGTGCTAAAATTTGAAATAATCCGATAATTATGGCTGAAAAATTAGTAAATTGAGATTCGATTTTTTTAGATACTTTAGATTTGTCACTTATATAGAGCAAAATACCAAATATTAGACTCATCCATCCAATCAATTTTAGATTCCTTAATTCACTCATTAAACCTGATTGATAAAAAATATAACCAACAGGAATTATTGGAACTGTACCAATTAAAATTTTTATTAAAAAATTTCTATTATTTATGAAATTAAATAAATCTCTTCTGAAATAAAATATTATGGCTATCAAAGATCCCAAATGTAGACAAATATCAATTAGAAGATTTTGATTTATGAAATCATAGTAATTTGAGATTAATATTAGATGGGCGGCTGAACTTACAGGGAGGAATTCTGAAATTCCCTGTATCACTGAAAGAATTAAAATTTCAACAGAAGAAAGCATTAATACTACTATTGCATAGCAGATATGCAAAATAAACCACTAATTTCCTTGATTTTTTATTAAATAGGTAAGATATACTGACTTAAAAACTCTTTAAGCCCCATTTATATTGATATAAAAACACTTAATTTAAGAGCTAATTATGACAGAAAAAATGTTAAAATTTGTAAATATTAATCAACAAAACCCAAATAAAAGAAAAGTTGATGCGCGAGTAGAAGATTTCAAAGAAATATATGATCAATTTATACATGATAAAGCAAAAGAACAATCAAGCAGATGTTCTCAATGTGGAGTACCTTTTTGTCAGGTTCATTGTCCTTTACACAATAATATTCCCGACTGGTTAAAGCTTACAGCTGAGGGGAGATTAAAAGAAGCAAGTGAATTAGCTCACAGCACAAATAACATGCCCGAAGTATGTGGACGAATATGCCCACAAGATCGTTTGTGTGAAGGAAATTGTGTTATCGAACAATCTGGTCATGGAACAGTAACAATAGGATCTGTAGAAAAATACATTACTGACATTGCCTGGGATAAAGGATTGATAAAACCAATAAAAATTAAAAAAGAAATTAATCAATCAGTAGGCATAATAGGAGCTGGTCCAGCAGGCTTAGCATGTGCAGAAGAACTTAGGAAATTAGGTTATAAAATAACTATTTATGACAGATACGATAGACCAGGAGGTTTATTGATTTATGGTATACCCAATTTTAAATTAGAAAAATTTGTAGTTGAAAGAAGAACAAATTTACTAAAAGAAGGTGGTATAGTATTTAAACAAAACAGAGAAGTAGGAAGGAATATTTCACTCGAAGAAATAAGAAAAAAACATGATGCAGTTCTAATAGCAACAGGCGTTTATAATGCTAGAGAGGTGGATTTAATAGGAAATAATTTAAAAAATATTTTTCCTGCCATGGAGTTTCTAACTGCCTCTAACCGAAAAGGTTTAGGAGATAAAGTAAAAGATTTTGAAAATGGAAAGCTTAACTCTGAAAAAAAAAATGTTGTTGTTATTGGAGGAGGAGATACAGCGATGGATTGTGTGAGAACAGCAATTAGGCAAAATGCAAAGTCAGTAAAATGTTTGTATAGAAGAGATAAAGAAAACATGCCAGGCTCCGCAAGAGAAGTGTTTAACGCCGAAGAAGAAGGCGTTCAATTTATTTGGCTATCAAATCCAAAAAAATTTATTGGTTCAGAAAAAATTTCATCAATAATAGTAGAAAAAATTAAACTTGGTAAAGCAGATTCTTCTGGAAGAAGCAAACCTATAGCTATTGAAAATTCTGACTTCGAGGTAGAGGCCGATATGGTTATTAAGGCCCTTGGTTTTGATCCAGAAAATTTACCAAAATTGTTTAAATGCTCGGAACTTTCTGTTTCTCAGTGGGGAACTATTAAAATTAATCTCAAAACTATGGAAACAAATATTCCAGGTGTTTTTGCTGCGGGAGATATAGTCAGAGGAGCCTCTTTAGTAGTCTGGGCAATACGCGATGGAAGAGAAGCTGCATTCTCAATTCAAAAATATTTAGAAAATAAAAGATTAAAAAAAACAGAGGCAGCATAAAATGTCGTTGTATAAAAAAAATTTAAAAAAATTAACAAAGGCAAATGTGTATGATAAAAAATATGAACATGATGCATGTGGCGTGGGTTTTGTAGCTTCAACAAAAGGAAAAAAATCAAGAAAAGTCGTTGAGTATGGCATAGAAGCATTAAAAGCTGTTTGGCACCGGGGAGCTGTGGATGCAGATGGAAAAACAGGAGATGGGGCAGGCATTCATATTGAAATTCCAAAAGATTTTTTTGTAGAAAGAATAGAAAATGCTGGAAGGCTCCACAAAGAAGGATCTATTTGCATAGGTATGATTTTTCTTCCAAGAAATGATTATACTTCTCAAGAAAAATCAAAAACTATCGTTGAAAACGAATTATTAAAAAAAAATTATTATATATACAGATGGAGACAAGTTCCGGTTAATACGAAAGCTTTGGGTGTTAAAGCAGAAAGTACAAGGCCTGAGATTGTACAAGTAATCTTTAAATCAAATAATAAAGATTTAAAGAACGACGATCTTGAAAGAGATTTGTTTATTATTAGGAAGAAGATTGAAAAACAAGCTAATGAACAAAAAATAAAAGATTTTTATATATGTTCTTTAAGCTCTAGGTCAATCATATATAAAGGTATGTTTCTAGCAGAGGCATTATCAGAGTTTTATCCAGATTTAATGGATAAAAGATTTATTTCAAGATTTGCAATTTTTCATCAAAGATACTCTACAAACACTTTTCCCAGCTGGGATTTAGCTCAACCTTTTAGAATGTTAGCGCACAACGGAGAAATTAATACTTTAAAAGGTAATATTAATTGGATGAAAATTCATGAACAAGACATGAGTAATAAACTTTTTGACGATATAGATTCATTAAAGCCAGTAATAGCATCAGGAAATTCAGATTCTGCAGCACTAGATAATGTTTTCGAATTACTGGTTAGGTCAGGAAAATCAGTCCCATTAACTAAGTTAATGCTTATACCTGATGCTTGGTCAAAAAGAAGAAAAACAGTTCCAAAAAGCCACCAACAATTATTTAATTTTTTGAATAGTGTTATTGAGCCATGGGATGGCCCCGCAGCTATTGCTGCTACTGATGGAAAATGGATTATTGCTGCTTCAGATAGAAATGGTTTGCGTCCACTTAGATATACACTGTCATCAGATGAGCTTTTATTTGCAGGATCAGAAACTGGAATGGTTTTTATACCTGATGAAAAAATTATTTCCAAAGGAAGACTAGGACCTGGTCAAGTAATTGGAATTGATTTTGATAAAGCTCAAATTTTTGATGGAAAAAATATAAAAAATAAAATTTCTAGAGATTATAAAAAGTACAATAAACAAATAATAGATTTAGATAAAAAACTTAACACATCTATTGAAAAAATTATCTATACAGGTGAAGAATTAAGAAAAAGACAATATTTAGCGGGTTTAAACATTGAAGATCTTGAAATGATTTTGCATCCAATGGTAGAAGATGCCAAGGAAGCTGTAGGTTCGATGGGTGATGATTCTCCCACAGCAGTTTTGTCAGAGAAGTATCGACCTTTATCACACTTTTTTAGACAGAATTTTAGTCAAGTAACAAATCCCCCAATTGATTCTTTAAGGGAAAATGAAGTTATGAGTTTAAAAACCCGATTTGGAAATCTTGGAAATATTTTGGATTTTGAAAATTTAACCAGAGAAAATATCTATGTTTTGGAAAGTCCAATTTTATCTAATTCCCAATTCGAGAAATTTTCTAGATTTTTTAAAAAAAATATTAAAATTTTAGATTGTACATTTAGTATTGAAAATAGTTTAAAAGAAAGATTAAACGAACTACGCGCCGAATCAGAATTGGCTGTAAGAGAAGGCATTAAACACTTGGTATTGACAGATAAAGGAGTAAGCCCAAAAAGGGGTACCGTTCCAATGATTCTTGCAATTGGTGCTATAAACTCAAGACTTGTAGATTTAGGAATAAGAGGTTTTGCTTCAATAAATGTTCAAACCTCAGAAGCTCTCGATACACATTCATTTGCAGTTTTACTAGGAGTAGGAGCAACAGTAATCAATCCTTATATTGCTTTAGATTCTATCAATCAAAGATTTGAAAAAAAGCTATTTGGAAAATTAAATTTAAAAGAGTGTGTAAATCGATATATAAAATCTATAGATAATGGTTTGTTAAAGATAATGTCAAAAATGGGCATTTCAGTTCTAAGTGCTTACAGAGGTGGGTGTAATTTTGAAACATTAGGTTTAAGTCGTGCTGTTGTTGCGGAATATTTTCCCGGGATGGCTTCAAAAATATCGGGAATTGGTATTTCTGGTATTGAAAAAAAAATAAAAGAGCTACATAAAAAAGCATTTCAAAAAAATGTATCCATACTGCCAATAGGAGGTATTTATAAATATAGAAAAAACGGTGAAATACATCAATTTCAGGGCAGGCTAATTCACATATTGCAAAATGCTGTAACTAATAATTCTTATGAAATGTATAAAAAATATACAAAAGGCATTTATGATTTACCTGTGATAAATTTAAGAGATCTTTTGGATTTCAAAAAATTAGGAAAAAAAATAGAACTAGAAGAAGTTGAATCGATAGAAAATTTAAGAAAAAGATTTGGAAGCGGAAGTATGTCGCACGGAGCATTATCTGCAGAAGCTCACGAAACTTTAGCTATTGGAATGAATAGAATTGAAGGTGCTTCCTGTAGCGGTGAAGGAGGAGAAGATTCAAAAAGATTTATTACAAAAAAAAATGGCGATAGTTCAAACTCTAAGATTAAACAAATTGCTTCAGCAAGATTTGGAGTAACAATCGAATACTTAAATAATTGTAGTGAAATTGAAATTAAAATTGCTCAAGGCGCTAAACCAGGAGAAGGAGGACAGCTTCCAGGTTTTAAAGTGTCTAAAGAAATTGCAAGGTTGAGGCACTCCACGCCTGGTGTTACATTAATATCTCCTCCTCCACATCACGACATTTATTCCATTGAAGATTTGGCTCAGCTCATTTACGATCTTAAACAATCTAATCCACGTGCCAGAATAGGAGTAAAATTAGTAGCTTCCACAGGTATTGGAACTATTGCTGCTGGAGTGGCAAAAGCAAAGGCGGATGTAATTTTGGTTTCAGGACATTCCGGTGGAACTGGAGCCAGTCCTCAAACCAGTGTTAAATACGTTGGAATTCCATGGGAGATGGGATTAACAGAGGTAAATCAAATTTTAACTTTAAATAGTCTAAGACATAACGTTACCCTAAGAACCGATGGAGGAATAAAAACAGGAAGAGATGTTGTGATTGCGGCGATGATGGGTGCAGAAGAGTTTGGGATTGGAACAACCTCATTAGTAGCAATGGGATGTATCATGGTCCGTCAGTGTCATTCTAACACATGTCCAGTTGGGGTTTGTACACAAGATGAAGAGTTAAGAAAAAAATTTACTGGCACTCCAGAAAAAGTTGTTAATTTATTTACATTTATTGCACAAGAGGTTAGAGAAATTTTAGCTGATTTAGGTTTTAGAAGTTTGAATGAAATTGTTGGAAGAACCGATCTTTTAAAACAAGTGAGCAGGGGTACATCAAATCTAGATGATCTCGATTTAAGCCCCCTTTTAGTTCAAGCCGATCCAGGTAAAAATACCAGATATTCTAGCCCGAGTTTAATTAATGAAGTGTCACCCACTTTGGATGAAAAGATTTATAATGAAATTAAAGATTCAATTAAGTCAAAAAATAAAATTGAAGTAAATTATAGTATAAAAAATGTCCATAGAGCGCTAGGTACAAGATTATCTCATTATATTTATAAAGATTTAGGAAAAGAAAAAATTAAAGAAAATTCTATCATAATTAATTTATCAGGTTCTGCGGGTCAATCTTTAGGGGCATTTGCAATAAAAGGTCTAAAACTTAATATAGTTGGTGATGCTAATGATTATGTGGCTAAGGGGCTTTCTGGTGCAACTATAATAATTAAACCTTCTCCAAGAAGCAATTTGATAAGTAGCGAAAATACGATAATAGGTAATACTGTATTGTATGGTGCAACATCCGGCAAACTTTTTGCATCAGGTCAGGCCGGAGAAAGATTTGCAGTGAGAAATTCTGGCGCTGAAGCTGTTATTGAAGGATGTGATTCTAACGGATGTGAATATATGACAGGCGGCACAGTTGTAATTTTAGGAAGAGTTGGAGATAATTTCGCGGCTGGTATGACTGGCGGAATGGCATTCATTTATGATCCCAACAAACAATTTGAAAATTATGTAAATCCAAATTCTGTGATCTGGAGAGCTCCAGAAACCGATTATTGGAAGAATTATTTAAAAAGCTTAATTATTCAACATTTTAACGAAACACATTCAATAATTTCTCAAGAAATAATAAAAAATTTTGAAAATGAAATTAAAAATTTCATACAAGTATGTCCAAAAGAGATGGTCAATAAGTTGGAAAAGCCTTTATTTTTAAAAGAAAAAATCATGAAAGCTGTTTAATTTAATTTAGAAATATTTATTAAATTATTTAGTTCTTTACATATTTTCATTAAGTCAGATTTTCTTGATAAACTATGATCTCCATTTTTAATAATAACCAATTTACTTTTTGATTTTTTACAAATTCTTAAAATTTTTCTTGAGATATTTAAAGGGACAACCTTATCATTTGAACCGTGAAACAAAATCATAGGAATTTTAAAATTAATACTGTTATTTAGTACCTTGTTTTTTCTCCCATTAAAAATAAGTTGTTTTGTAATAGGGTAAATATATCCACCAAGGTCAAGCTTGTAAATTTTTTTTTGTATTATAGTTTTTTTTATTTTTTTATCGAATTTCTCCCACATCAAGTTTTCTAAAAATTCAGGCGCGGAAGCAATTCCTATAAAGCCTTTTATTTTTTTTTTAAAAATAGGAAAAAGGTTTAAAGCTATCCAGCTTCCCATGCTAGATCCTATAAAAATTAAATTTGGTATCTTTTCAGTTTTTGATTTTATTAATTGTTTAGCTTCATTTGTCCATTTAGATATATTTCCTTCAATGAATTTACCCGAAGACCGCCCATGTCCTGAATACTCAAATTTAATAAAATTTATTTTTTTTTTTGAACAAAATTTTTGGATTTCCTTTGGTTTTTTTCCTGTCATATCAGACATAAAACCGTGAAAGAAAATCACAGCAATTTGGCTATTTTTTTTTTTAACCAACAAATATTTGATTTTTTTCTTGCTTAATGTTGTGAAATATTTCGATCCTTTATAACTCATTTAACATAATATACTATTGCAAAATAATGAAAAAAAAAATCAAAGTTTTACAGGTAATACCCAGACTAGGCTATGGCGGAGCCGAAACAGGGTGTTATGATTTAGCTCATTTTTTACACGAACAAGGAGCCAAGTCTTACTTAATTACTAGCGGTGGCGAGTTGTTAAAATTTATAAATAAAAAAAAGGTAAAAATTTTTCGACTTCCAGTTCAATCAAAAAACCCAATTTTAATTTTGTTCAATGCGATATTAATTGCTTTTATAATATTAATATATAACATTAATATTGTTCATGCCAGAAGCAGAGCTCCAGCCTGGTCGTGTTTTTTTGCAACAAAAATTACTTTTAGAAAATTTGTTACTACCTTTCACGGCACTTACAATTTTAGCAATAATATAAAAAAATTTTATAATTCTATTATGGCGAGAGCAGATCTAGTTATAGCTGGATCAAATTTTATTTTTTCTCATATAAATGAAAATTATGGGAATTATTTTTTAAAAAAAAAAAGAAAATTATTAGTAGTTTTTAGAGGGATAAATACAAATTATTTTAACCCACAAAAAGTTTTACCTATAAAATTAGATAAATTTTCCAAACAATATAATATAGACAGAAATAAATTTATTATTTTAATGCCTGGTAGACTAACACCTTGGAAGGGTCAAAAAATATTTATAGAAGCAATTAAATTAATTTATGAAAAAAACGACATCCCTCCTTTTGAAGCAATTATTCTAGGTGGTGATCAAGGGAGAAAAGTTTACAAAAAACAACTAATTGATTTGGTACTACAACATAGACTGTCAAAGACAATTAAATTTATTTCTCACTGTGAAGAAATGCCAATTGCTTACGGCATTGCTAATTTAGTTTGTTCCTGTTCTTCTGAACCAGAAGCCTTTGGTAGAGTATCTGTCGAAGCTCAATCAATGCAAGTACCAATAGTTGCAAGTAATATTGGAGGATCAATAGAAACCATACTTAAAGATAAAAGTGGTTTTTTGTATAATAACAAAGACCCAATTAGCTTAGCAAACCTAATAGTTTCAATCATGCAAAAAGATTATAATTCATTGAAATCTATTGGAATAGAAGGTAGAAAAAATATATTAAAAAAATTCGATGTTGATAAAATGTGTCAGACGACCTTTACTGAATATAAAAAATTGATAGAGTTATCTAAATAAATGCCCAATATAAAATTACCAGACGGGAAAAAGATTCCGTTTTCAAAAAAAGTTGATGGTTTTGAAATAGCTAAAAAGATTAGCAAAACTTTGGAAAAAGCTGCACTAATAATGGAAGTGGACGGTGAACTCAAAGATTTAAGCTACGAAATTAAAAAAGATTCTACAGTCAAAATAATAACATCTAAAGAAAAAGAAGGATTAGACGCTATTAGGCATGACACAACGCATATTATGGCGATGGCAGTTCAAGAATTATTTCCTGGCACGAAAATAGCTATCGGACCAGCAATTGCAGACGGTTTTTATTATGATTTTTCTAGAAAAGAACCATTCACTCCACAAGATCTAGAAAAAATTGAAAAAAAAATGAAAGAAATTGTTGAGAAAAATGAACCTACAAAAAGAGAAGTTTGGGAAAGAAAAAAAGCTAAAGATCACTACAAAAAAATTGGAGAAAATTATAAAGTCGAGCTCGTTGATAGCATACCTGAAGATCAAGAGGTTTCCATATATTATCATGGCAAATGGTACGACCTTTGTCGGGGACCACATCTCGCATCAACTGGAAAAATTGGTAAATATTTTAAACTTACAAAAGTATCAGGCGCTTATTGGAGAGGAAATTCTAATAATGAAATGCTACAAAGAATTTATGGAACCTCTTGGCCATCTCAAAAGGAACTTGATGAATATTTAAAACGTCTTGAAGAAGCAGAAAAAAGAGATCATAGAAAACTTGGTAAAGAAATGGATCTATTTCACTTTCGAGAAGAAAGTCCTGGTGCAGTGTTTTGGCATCACAAAGGATGGACTTTGTTTCAAAAGCTTATAGCTTACATGAGACAAAAACAGAAAAATGCAGGATATAAAGAAATTAATACACCAGAAATATTAGACAAGTATCTTTGGGAACAGTCTGGACACTGGGAAAAGTTTGGAGAAAATATGTTTACTTCAGAAACTCCCGATGAAAAAACTTTTGCTATTAAACCAATGAATTGCCCTGGCTGTATACAAGTTTTTAATCAAGGATTAAAAAGTTATAGAGATCTTCCTTTAAAATTATCAGAATTTGGCAAGGTTCATAGATATGAACCATCGGGCGCATTACATGGTTTGCTTAGAGTTAGAGCTTTTACCCAAGACGATGCACATATTTTTTGTACAGAAGATCAAATTACTGACGAATGTTTAAGTGTTACGAATTTAATATTAGAAATTTATAAAGATCTTGGTTTCGAAAATGTTTTACTTCAATTTTCGGATAGACCAGAAAAAAGAGTTGGAGATGCCAAGGTTTGGGATAAAGCAGAATCTGCATTATTAAAAGCAATAAAACAATCAAAATTAAAATATGAAATAAATAAGGGTGAAGGCGCCTTTTATGGACCTAAAATAGATTTTGTTCTTAGAGATAGTATTGGAAGAGATTGGCAGTGCGGCACATTGCAAGTAGATTTAAATCTTCCTGGAAGACTTGGATCTACATATGTTGCTAGCGATGGTACAAAAAAAATTCCTGTAATGTTGCATCGGGCATTATTTGGTTCTTTAGAAAGATTTATAGGAATTTTACTAGAACATTATGCAGGAAAGTTGCCATTATGGTTAGCTTCTTTACAGGTTGTGGTTCTTCCCATTGCTTCGGAATTTGATAATTATGCAAAAGAAATATTTAAAAAGTTGATGAAAGCAGGTATAAACAGTGAGGTGGATTTAAAAAACCAGAAAATAAATTATAAAATTAGGGAACATTCCTTGGCTAAGGTGCCGATCCTTTTCAT
>Ga0310344_10004337_pt1 | contig 10536 bp, 5 predicted proteins | sample HC15DNA20200_MG_FD_203801 | JGI IMG/M metagenome (GOLD analysis project Ga0310344, IMG submission 203801) | Marine microbial communities from station ALOHA, North Pacific Subtropical Gyre - HC15-DNA-20-200_MG | ecosystem: Environmental > Aquatic > Marine > Oceanic | place: Pacific Ocean: North... | reverse complement strand
ACTACTATCAACCAATTTACAAGCGTAATCTGGCATTACAAGACGCGGTTAATTTCCTCAACAGATGTTAATCCTTGAGTTACGTAGGTTCGCGCAGCATCTTCCAACATACGCATTTTGTTCCCCCTTGCTATGCGGGATACTTCTTCTGCAGATGCTTCATTTTTCACCGCTTCGTTGATCTCCTCATTGGGAATCAGCAGTTCATATAATCCAGCCCGGCCACTGTAGCCATCATTACCGCACGATTTACAACCCTTTGTATTTGCATGATATATGAAACCATCTAGTTGTTTCAACCCTATCGATTTCAGATCTTTCTCAGTAGGTCTGTATTTCACTTTACAACGGTTACATAATTTCCGTATCAGTCGTTGGGCCAAAATGGCGCGGATGGTGGTGGTCAGCAAAAAAGGGTCACAGCCCATATCTGCTAAGCGGGTATAGGAAGCTGCCGCACTGTTAGTATGTAATGTGCTGAACACTAGGTGACCCGTAAGTGCAGCCCGGATAGCCAAGTCTGCTGTTTCACGGTCGCGCATTTCCCCAACCATGATCACATCGGGGTCTTGCCGCAGCATTGACCGCAGTGCTGCAGCGAAAGTCATCCCTGCGCGTTCATTCACATGGCCTTGAATAATACCTTCCAACTGTCGTTCTACAGGGTCTTCGATAGTAATAATGTGTTCTTCTACTGTATTAATGCGTGTCAATGTAGCATACAGGGTGGTGGATTTACCACTTCCAGTAGGCCCAGTGACCAATACGATCCCGTTGCCGCTACTGTATGCTTTTTTCCAGAGCGTGATGGTCCTAGGATCAAAACCCATTTTATCAAGACTTACAAGCCCCTTAGATTGGTCCAGGACACGCATAACAACCTTTTCTCCGTGGGGTGTCGGGTAAGTCGATACACGAACATCCACTGGTTTGCCTGGCTCTACTTCCGTCTTAAAGCGTCCATCTTGTGGTTTCCGGGATTCGGCTATATCGATACCCGCCATAACCTTGAAGCGGGATACCAGACCCGGTGTACGAGAAGGCGGCATAGTCGAGAATTCAGATAGTACACCATCAACCCGAAGCCGTACCCGCAAATTCCTTTCGCCGGGTTCAATATGGATATCACTGGCGCCACCGCGGACAGCCTCCAATAGTATATTGTCTGCCACCTGAATATTTTCTTCATCTGAAATGGCTTCCTCCACCTGTGCTTCATCACCATAGCCCTTTTCATCAGTATAACCGGATGACGAAACATAGCTCCTGTCTATGGCCAGCTCAATGTTCTTTTCCTTAGCCAACACCATCTGGATACGCTTATTACTCATTTTGCGAATTTCATCCACGGCCGTAATGTTTAATGGTTCAGCGGTAGCTACTGTCAACGTATCCTCAATAACAAATAGCGGAATTACTTTCAACCGCCGGGCTCGATCCTTGGGGATGAATTCCAAAGCATCAGAATCAATATTGAAATTGGATATCCGGATCACCGGCATGTAGAGCTGGATGCCAAGCACTTCCATCACCTGTCGCTCGGTTAAATACCCTAGCTCAACACAGGCTGCGCCAAAGTGGCAGCGATTCTCGTTCTTGAAATTGATCGCTTCATCAACCTGCTCATTCGTGAGCAAATTCTCTGCAACCATTATTTGTCCCAGGCTACGATTCATATTAGATCCCCATAAAATTTCTCATACTGTATTTACGCAATCGCTGATTCTTCACCGGGTTGCGGCGCTAACAATGTAATTATTTCCTGGGTCAACTGATCGGCTACAATGGGCTTGCGCAGGAATAGATCACAGAGCGCCCTTTCAGCTTTGACCACGAAATCCTGACTATCATTTGAAGAAACAAATACAATAGGAATATGATGATAGCGGTCATCGCCCTTCAATAAGCGACAAACCTGGAAACCGTCCAGGTTCGGCAGTTCCGTATCCAGGATCACGATCCCCGGCGTTACTTGTTTGGCCATACGGTAACCCTCTATTCCATCTCCTGATGAAACTACTTCAATTCCTATGCTACTAAAGTAGCCGCTTACGGTCTGGATAAAAGCAGCATCCTGATCAATAATCAATATGCGGTTGCTGTTCATAATAATATCATAAAATTACGATGATATGATGGTGGGGGTAATAAAAATGAGCAACTCATTCTGGGACTTCTTTTTCGAATTAGTCCTGAAAAATTTGCGGAAAAAGGGCAGATCTCCTAAAACTGGAAATTTTCCAACGGTTAAGTCATCCTGGTCAAATATCAAACCGCCAATCAAGAGTGTCTCGCCATTTTTTACCATAACATTGGTGCTGGTTGTACGGTTGGATACAATAGGGCGCTGTTCCGCTCCAACGTAACCAGTGATAGCCTGTACAGCGGCATCAATATTCATAGATATTAATTCATTTTCATTGATCCTGGGTAATACACTGAGGGAAACATTCACACTCTGGTCCTGATAGGTGTAGGGTACGGCACCAAACATGCTGCCTTCTGCCTGGGGAACTAATACCGGTATAGTAGTCCCCACCGTTATGGTTGCTGGAGAATTATTAAAAGTGGTAACCTGTGGTTCCTGCAGCAATGTCGTGCCAGCATCCTCAGACAATATCTGCAGCATTGCAGCAAAGGTCATTGGTGTTAGTGTCGCCAGATTCACTGTACCACCACTATTAGTAGTTAGTTCTCCGAAACCAAGGGATAGGCTCGTATCAGCGCGCAAAGACCAATTGATCCCCATGGCTTCATCCTGTTTAAGCGTCGTCTCAATAAACTTTATCGAAATATTGATCTGGGCATTTTCCTGATCCAAGGTTCGAATGATACGTTCAATCAGTTCAAAATTGGTCGGAACATCCGTTACCATTATTAGATCATTGCCAGTAGCTTCACCGCCAATGACACTGGCTGAAGACAGGGGAACTGCTTTGCCCTGACTGGTGAATATTTCGGTAAGAGCAGTGCTAATCATTTCGGCATCAAGGAAATATAGCTGGAAAATGCGCGTCTCCAATTCAGCTCTGTGTTTAATTTCTCCCTCCACTGCTTTGACCAGCAGAATATTATCATCTATAAACCAGGTATAACCATTCGCTTTAAGAATTAAATCCAGCGCTTTTTCCAAGGGGACTTTTTTTAACCTTAGCGTTATTTTTCCTGTTACCTCTTCCCCTAAAACCAGATTTAGCCCATGTTGCTCGGATAACAGTCGTATTACATCTACAAGGTCAGCGTCTTTGAAATTGATACTAAAAAAACCTGGTTCAATCCGCTTATAGGGAACAATAGGGCCCCGATCAGCTTTTATTTCTTCATCTTTAGGCCAAGATATCACCATAATGTTTCGCGGCGCTTCAGGCAGATCTGTCTTCAATTCAATTCGGTAATCAGGTACTTTATTAAAATCCAGCCTGACTTCCAGCAGATTAGTACGTCCCAACATATTTTCATCTTCTGTTGCATGTCTACTAACGGGTTTTCTTACGCTATATTGATAAAGTGGGTTAACACCGGTTTTACGCTGAAAATCACCCCTCGTCCAACGTACATTTGCAAAACCTATTTTCAGTGTTGGCGGCACGAATTTTTCGGTGGTAACATAGGCAACATCCGGATGATTGAATTCTAAAATAACTGAATAAACGTCTGCTTCATCAACAGTGTATATATCCACCAATTCAGTGGGAGCAGCAATAATAAAGCTTCCTATGCTTAAGGTTATACACAAGTGTAGTATGTGGAATTTTTGTTTCATTGTATTAACTCCAATATAATTTTATCTTTATTTTTTATCATGTGTACATGATCATCCTGAATTTTTGTCACCCTAAACCCCAGCAAGGTGTGGCCTTCTTTTATGATCTCTTCATTAACTATGGCCATATATCCACTGGGTCCTTTTGAAATACCCGTTACCCTAAACCAGGACTCAAAAAGTTTGGTACGATCCTGAAAAAAATCGCTTGACCATTTATCGGGCCCAAACGCCAGGGAATCTACCCCTGATCCATCCAACAAGGTCCGGATGGCACTATCATCAATTCCTTCTTTTGGCGCAGCAGATGGTTTCGATAAAGAAGGCAACACCGCTGACCCCTTGCTGAATAGTTGCATTATCGTATCACGAAAGAAAACACCGAGAACAACAACCATTGCAATGAGCATTATTGTCTGGCGATTCATTATGATTCTGTCCCCATACGATACGTATAATACACCACATCGGCGATCACCTTCCTGGCTGCATTCTGGTCCAAGGAAAACTTATAGCTATGCAGGTTCACTGATTTTATTTGTTTTTCCACCGCATCAAAAAATGGTCCAATATCAAGGAACTCACCGTTCAGCCTAAGATCAATGCGCAGCCGCTCCAGCGGTACCTGCTTTCCTTTTGTATACTGGTTAAGGGGTGGAAAAGTATCCCGTGATCTGAGGTTCAGGCTCTGGATAACAATGTCATGTTCTTTTGCCAAATCACGCATTTTAGCAGCAGCTACTTCATGATCCTGCGATGAGTGGATCACATTACTATCCAATCCCGATATCATATTTTCTCGTTTGGTTTGGGTGTCGACTATATTTTGCTGGACTTTATCCTGGACTCGTAATTCCCTATCCAGGCCGTTTATGATGCCTTCTGCATCATTGATCTCTGATAAAATACCGTAATTATACCAACCAAAACCGGCGATGATAAATACAGAAATACCTATAACAACGAAGAAACGAATTTTGGGGCTAAGATCGATCATAGAACCATTATGATTTTAAAATCAGTTTTATTATCATTGGCGCCTTCCGGTTGCAATAGAAATACAGCCTGAATATTGCTGTTGGCCGCCAAGTTCGATTTCAATTTTGACAGTATACTGCTGGCTTGCAAGGCATTCACTTCCAGAAAGCCATCCAAGCGTAGGCTAAACATAATTTTATCCACCTCTGCTGCCTTTGATTCTAAATCTTCAGATACAAAACCCTCTTCATCTTCGAGCGAAAATCCTTCTTGAATGAGTAGTTCAAATATATTGTCCGCACTGGCTTTACTGAGCAGGGACAAATTGGTTGTCTCCACTTCTTCCGGCACAACGCGACTTAGATATTTAAGCACACCCAACACGTTATACGCCATGACCCGGTCAGCGCTACGCAGCTGCTGAAACCCATTTAGCACGCGCAGGTCAAAGAGATAATTATTGTATATCTCACGCTGGATATTGAGCCGAGCTAGCTGATCTTTTTTCTGGGGCAAAGCCAACTGCAATGGCCCAAGGCTGCTTGTATTGCTGTAGGTAAATAGCGAAAACAGGACTAGTAATACCAACATGGCACTCTGCAGAAAGCGTGCTGGAGCATAGAATTTGTAATCAGCCCGATGATCATCGGGCAATATATTCAGCTTGGCCTCGGCTTCTAGCAGTAAACCAAGATTGGCCATGTAATTGGATCGCATCGGATCCTTACCCACACCTTTTTCACGGACAAAAAACTCCTGCACGTTGGTGAGATCCTTATTCATTGTTCCTACTGCATGTTTATTCTCTTTCAGTTTTTCCCTTTCCTTATCCAGTTGATCCTTTGCAGTATTAAGTTTTTTATCAAATTTTTCTATCTTTTTCGGGCCAGCTATAAGCGTTTTGTTCATTTCCCTCACCATAATATCGGCCTGTTTAATTGTCGCTTCCTTACCAACAATCTCTTCCTTAATAGACAACTGGATCTCATCCAGCCGTTGTTTTTCTTTCATGTATTCGTCTTCTTTTTCAGCCATCATTAGCTGGATGGCAGAATATATCTGCTGCAGGGCGTCTACTTTGTCTTCCTCAAGGCGCAATCTTTCAGATATCTCTAGTTCCCTGTTCTTTAACTCCAGCATAGCTTGTTCATTTTTTTCCAGGACCTTGTTTATCAATTCCCGTTCTTCCCTGATAGCCGTTTCACCTTCATCGATTTTAATATTAAGTTTTTCCAGGTCGATTTCCTGACTGTCAAATTGCTTTTCCAGAGCCTTTAGCTCTTTTTCATTTTCTGCGATATCACTGCGTTGCAACTTGACATATTCTTTTAGCCCTTTGATTTTCTCCTTAAAACCAGCAATGTTCTCATTAATATTGTTGAGTTTTTCTTTGTACTCCATTAGCTCATTCTCAAACTCAATAGCCATGTCCTTCATCCGCCGTTTGTTATCATAAATCATTTGTTCATGGAGGTTGATCTTGTGCTGTTTATCGCGCTCGCCGTTCCGGGCTTGTTCCAGGTTTCCCGTAAGCATACTATGCTCGGACAGTGCTGGCGTTAAACGTTTATTTATATCTTTTACCTTTGCTTTAGCAACCTCCAGTTTTTTCTCCAGATCGCCATTAATTTCCTTCAGGGTTTCTTTCTCGGTGCGGAGCGTGTCGCGGGTCATTTTAAATAATTCATCGTTATCATGGAGTTCTTTCTTTTCAATCCTTCTCTGGGTTTCCAGTAATTCCATTTCCCTCGACATTTGGTCACTTTCTTGATCCATAATAATCATTTTTTGCTGCAGGTTTTTTATCCGTATTTGTCCATTGATCAATTGTTTTTCCAGTCGTTGCTGCTCTTTTTGGTGGGCTTTCTCACAGACCTCGATGTCATCTTCAATCGCGTGCAGTGATTCCAACGTAAGGTCCAACTGGACCTGTTCGTCCTTGATCTTTACCTCTAATGTTTCTAACACCTTTTCGGTCGTCTGTTTTTCTATCGTTAGCTTTACCAGCCGTTTATTGTAATCCTTGATGGAATTCACCAGTTTGTCCAGCGTGGCGGTATAATCCTGCTTATCTGCCTTAAATTGGGCAATAGACTTTTCCAGGGAATGTTGTTGCTTATTGAATGCTTTTTCCTGCTCCAGCATTCCGGCAAGGCGCTTTAAGTTGTCTTGATCTGTGCTGAGCATTACGCTCATTTTATCCTTTTCATTTACCAGTTCACTATGCCCTATCTGCAGGTTTTTTTGCATCTTTTTGAAGTGCGCATAGTTGTAAGCCCGGGTCAGTTCCCGTTTATCCACTTGTACTTCCACCAGTTCCAGTTCATGGTTTAATCCCGTAGTATCCTTCGGCTTCATAATTAGACTGTTTTCAACCTTGTTATTCCTGGCACCAACAATGGTGAACAATTTCTGGGTAACTTTATTCAGATTTTTATACCCTTGCTTTTTATTGGTATACTTTTTCCGGTGCCTCCGCAGAGATATTAATATTTCATCCAATACTGCTTTTTCAGCGCGGAGCTGATCCTCAAGGGACATGCGCTGATCATCTGCATTTTGCTGTTCTTCTGTACGAATGGCCATATTTGTAACCAAATCCGTGATATCTTGTTCCAGATCAGAAATTGTTTGTTCCTGTTTTTCACGCTTCACTGTCAATTCAGTCAAAACATCATTGTACAGCGCCTGTTTGGCCGCAAACTGGGTATCCTTTTCATTCAGGATGTTTCTTTCAGTTTTGTTTTTCACGCGTAGTTTATTCAGCCAACCGTTTACCCTAGAAATATCTGCTTTTCCACCGGGAATTTTTTTATGCACATCTTTAAGTCGTGCTTCCAGTACTATAAGATCTTTATCTGCTGTTTCCTGTTGTTCTTGCAATCCAGTCAGCTCTTGGTCTTCCCTTTCTAACTTTGTTGTAAAAGATTTATCCCGTTCCTTAAAGGCGCGTTTTTCTTCACTGGTTTTGATCTCCAGTTTTTGATGTTCACGATTATTATGCCGCACCTTTTCGCGGTTAGTTTTGGCCGTGTTTGTAGCAGCGCTTACCCTGGCTTCCAGATTTGCTATCTCTTTTATGATAGCCTCATTCTGTTTTTCACCACGGTTTAGATTACCATGAATTTGTTTCAAGCGCTTGGTTAACGCGTTTAATTCTTCCTTTAAACCACTATTGATTTCCGTCATGTGTATTTTGTGTACTTTTTTATGTGCAGACTGCTTGACGGTTAGCTGCTCCAAGGTTTGCTCCAGCGCAATATCCACTTTTTTCAAATTGTCTAGTTGTTGTTCTTTGGAACGTTCCTTCCGAGCCGCAATTTCCGCTAGTCGTGATTGGATAGTCTCCTGAGATCGAATAAAGCTGAGATCTGACTCATTGTGCTCGCGCTCCGTTTGCCGGTAATATCGATCCAGTTGATCGACATGGCGTTCCAAGTCTTCCTTTTTATTAACTGCTCGACGGTGTTCCTTCTTCATCAACCGATGTTTCCTAATCAGTGCTTTTTCTTCATTTTCCAAATTACGGATGTCCACATCGCTAGCGGCCTGAGATTTTTTATAAGCTTTCATCTTATCGCCACTGGATTTTATAGCATCCTTGCTAATCAGTATACTGGCTCGGGAAGCATCCAGCTTGGATTCCAGCCGTTTTATTTCATCTTTTAAGGTGCTGGCTTCATGGGTTGGCACATCATAAAATCCCGCCAGCTTAAGTTTTTGTTCCCGTATCTCTTCTTCCAATCCTGGTATCTCATCATCATTAAAAACAATGTCTTTTTTACTGCTGGCGATGGTTTCTTCAAATTTGGTCACTTGCTCCTGCAAAGATTTTTTCTCATCGCGCTGGCCCAATAGCGCCTTGTGCTTGAGCACCATTTTGCTTTCCAGGGAAACTAGTTTTCTATCCAGTGTACTGATCTCTTTTTCGAAATTGGCCAGCTTTGGCTTAGATGATTTTTTCACTTTATTAAGTTCTTTCAGTGCCTCATTACGCTTTTTCCCGCGCACCGCCAGTTTATCCTCTCGATTATCTAGTCGTTGCCGTAATTCAGCTTCCTGGGCCGTGAATTTTTCTATTTTTTCCCGCAGTTCTTGTCTGTAGGTATCCTTGGATTTTGCAGACTGGTCTTTTTCATTCGTTTCCTCCTGCACCACAACATCTAAGTCTTTTTCTAGTTGCACTTTGGAGTCTTTTTTGTTCTGGGTAGCCGTTTCCGCGACGGCGATCTTTTGTGTCGATAGCAACTCCAGTTCTTGCTGCAGTGCTTTCTTTTCTCTTTTCCATTCTTCAATTTCCGGCTTGAGTTCGCTGATCTTGGTGCGCTCTAGTACCAGTTGTAATTCCAGTTCGCGGTTATCGGTTTCAATCCGCTCCGACGATTTATTGAGCTGCTCCATTTGGGCATTCAACAGATCGTTCAAGCGGTTATAGCCTCTCTCGTCTTCCGCTGCTTCCTTTTCTATATTTGAGATCTTAGCTTTTTGATTATTAAGGGTGGTGCGAATATTAACTAATTCACTCAGCGCCTGCTTATGCTGGGCCTGGATATCCCGTAAGCTATCATAATGGTTTTTTAATATTTCCAGCTGTTGTTCCAGCGCGGTTATCTTTTCATCCCGGCCAGCAATCGCCTTTTCTTTTATTTCTTTTACTTTGCTGTAGCGCTTTTGGGACCGTTCAAGATCAGCTTCATTCGTACGCATACGTTTCTGGGTCAATGCCAAGGCATCCGTTTCTGTTTTGTGTTTTACTTCCCGATCCTTGACATCCGCACTAAGTGTTTCTAATTCCGCAGCCAAATTAGAGAGCTGCTTATGCAATTTGTCTACCTTAGAATCAATATTATTAATTGTGGTTTCCTTAGACCGCTGTTCTTTTTCAAGGGAAACTATCTCGCCATCAAGGGCAATCAATTCGCCCACGTATTCTTTCAACGCTGCTATTTTGGGTGTTATTTCATTGATCTTATCAATGGCTCCATTAATATTTGCATACGTTTTTCTTTCATCCTGTTCTTGTCGACTGAGCTCATTGAAACGTTCCGCAAGGGTCGCGTTTCCCGATATGCTGGAAGGCAGCTTTCTTCGAAAATCTGGTAATCTTGAATTGGCAGAAGCGATCACTTTATTAGCTGTCTCAAGTTCAAAACTATAGATCTTTTCTAGCTTTTCAACTTCCTGCTGACGCTCACCAATAGAAAGGATTAGCGAATCAATAGTGACCGTGGTTGTTTCCTGGTCCGCTTCTAATATATCAATTTCACCCACCAGATGGTCTTGGCGCTTAGATTGGCTGGATAGTTTTTTATTGTTGTGTCTGATGTTTTTCTCGTCCGCATTTATACCCGCTTCTTGTCCATTTTTTACCGCAAGGATTTTATCTCGTGCTGGGATTAGTTTTCCCAATTCGTTTTTGAAGGATTGGTTCTGGTATTTTATCGCCAGTTCAGAAGCTGCATTTTCCGCAGCCAACTCCTCTTCCTTGCTTTGAGCATGTTCGTAAGCCTCAATTATTTTGGAAATCTTTCCGTCCAGTTTTTCGATTTTCTTGCGTATAAACCGCAGGGTGGCTTCATGCTCTAATCTTTCTTTTTCGAAATCACTAACTGCCGTTCTCATATCTAACTCATTTTTATCAAGGGCAGAAAAATTTTCTGATAAATCGGTTGAGCAATTCTCAAAGTGTGTCTCGGCCTCATTTAATTCAACATTTATAACCTCGATACGCTCATTAATGACTGCCAGCCGTTTACTTAAATCCTGAATCGTGCCCGCATCTGCCTTCATGTCAA
>Ga0310344_10004336_pt1 | contig 10538 bp, 13 predicted proteins | sample HC15DNA20200_MG_FD_203801 | JGI IMG/M metagenome (GOLD analysis project Ga0310344, IMG submission 203801) | Marine microbial communities from station ALOHA, North Pacific Subtropical Gyre - HC15-DNA-20-200_MG | ecosystem: Environmental > Aquatic > Marine > Oceanic | place: Pacific Ocean: North... | reverse complement strand
ACAAAAAGGACAACTGATATCTACTTCTGCACCTGGCTCTACAAAAGGAAAGTAGCTGGGCCTCATACGCACTTTCGTCGACGGCGAGAATAAAGATTGAAGAAATACTTCTAACATTCCCTTCAGGTCGGAAAAACGGATTTCCTTATCTACTACCAACGCCTCTAATTGATGAAACATGGGACTGTGCGTAGAATCCACTGAATCCCTTCGAAAGACTCTACCGGGAACAACGATCCGTATGGGTGGCTCACGATTTTCCATGGTCCTGATCTGCATAGGCGAGGTATGAGTCCTAAGTAAGTCTCCGGATTTTAGATAGAAGGTGTCCTGAGCGGCTCGTGCAGGATGTGTTTCCGGAATATTTAAAGCATCAAAATTGTAATATTCTGTCTCTACCTCAGGCCCATCAATGATCTCAAACCCCATCCGGACACAGATGTCCTCCATTTCCCTTCGCACCAACCTGAGTGGGTGCATACTTCCATAATCAAATGATTTTTCCGGGAGAGTGACGTCTATCTGCGTTGTTATAGGAGTTTGATCTTTTACCTGAATTTTTTCGAGATGGACTTCAAGCGCACGTTCAACATCATGACGCAATTTATTCAACGCCTGACCCATTTGAGGCCGCTGCTCAGGAGATACAGCTCCCAACTGTCGCAACTGTACTGAAACCAGCCCTTTTTGCCGACTCAAGTATTTGTCTCGCAGATTTTTAAGTTGCGAAACCTCGAGGACCCGGGAAAGCTCGTCTTGGAACTGCTGCCAAAGCGAATTCGCTATTGGAGGAAAGGAATCCATGATCTAAGAAGGGTTCGATATTTGAATGTCGACGCTCAGTTCACTGCCTGCCGAGCTACGTCCGCTAGCCTGGCAAATCCTTCGGCATCGCGAGCAGCTATTTCGGACAACATTTTACGGTTCAGCTGCACGCCGGCAAGCCTCAATCCATGCATTAACTGACTGTAGGATAAATCGTTCTGTCGGGCCGCTGCACTTATCCTTGTAACCCAAAGGCGCCGGAAAACCCGCTTCTTCTGACGCCTGTCTCGATAGGCAAACGCCAGTGAACGATTGACCTGCTCCTTAGCTGCACGATGCAGTTTACTTTTTGTACCCCAATATCCTTTGGCGAGTGCTAATATTTTCTTCCGCCGCCGGACTCGGTTGCTGCCTCTTCTTACCCTCGACATGATCGACTCACCCTATTTTAAGCATTGACTTAACACGCTTTAAGTCGGCATCAGAAACCAAAGAGGCCTTCCTCAAGCCCCGTTTTCGCTTGCTAGACTTTTTGGTCAAGATATGGGAGTGATGACTGCTATGCCTCTTTATTTTCCCTGACCCAGTCAATTTAAAGCGCTTCGCTGCAGCGCGTTTCGTCTTCAGTTTCATTTTTCAATTACTCAACAATCTCAATTCGCTCGCCTGGGAGACAAAATCATGGTCATGTTAAATCGATCTAGCTTAGGGGGAACCTCTACAACTGCAAATTCCTCAACCTCGCTGGCCAGCTGGTCAAGAATATCTCGACCAATGTTTGCGTGCGAAACTTCCCTGCCTCGGAACATAACAGTAGCCTTAACCTTGTTCTCAGCTTTCAAGAAACGAATCGCATGATTTTTCTTAAACTCAAAATCGTGCTGGTCAATTTTAGGTCGAAATTTAACCTCCTTCACCAGGATTGTCTTTTGGTGCTTCCTTGCATCGTGAGCCTTCTTGCTCTGTTGGTAGAGATACTTGCCAAAGTCCATAATCCGGCAAACCGGCGGCCTTGCTGTTGGAGACACCTCCACAAGATCGAGGCCACGCTCCTCTGCGAGCGCCACAGCCTTTCGTGGCTCCATTACACCAAGCTGCTCACCGTCTTCAGTGATGACACGTACTTCCGGTACCCGGATCCTTCTGTTGACCCTTGCTCGCTTAATCTTCTACCTCCACAACCAATACTTTAGCACCGCATTATAAGCAAACCTAGCCAAAAAGCCCTACAGTGCCTTATCTTTTGTTTGGATTATCTCCTTAATATCAGCACTAAACTGCTTTACGGAACACGAACCCTGGTCTCCATCAGAACGACTCCGAACGGAAACCGTTGAATTCTCCATCTCCCGATCACCCACAACCAGCATGAAAGGGATCTTTTTGATCTGGGCATCCCGGATCTTATAACCAACCTTCTCGCTCCTCAGATCTGTCTCCACACGCAGCCCCTCGGAGATTAGTCGTTTCTCAACTTTGAGAGCGTACTCATGGTGCTTCTCACTGATAGGTAGAACCAGTGCCTGAACAGGAGCTAGCCAAGTCGGGAAAGCCCCACCGTAATGTTCAATGAGAATCCCGACGAAACGCTCCAGAGATCCTAAAAGAGCTCGATGGATCATAACCACATGATGCTCCTTAGAATCAGAACCCACATATTTAACACCGAATCTTTCCGGTAAATTAAAGTCAAATTGAAAGGTGCTTAGCTGCCAGGTCCGCCCGAGAGCATCGATAAGTTGGATGTCAATTTTAGGGCCATAGAAAGCCGCCTCTCCCTTACATACATCGTAGTCCCAACCACGTGCCTCGAGGGCCTTAACAAGAACGGCTTCCGCACTTTCCCAATCCTCTCGCTGCCCTGCATACTCTTTAGGACTGCTCCAGTCGGCGATTGAGAGAGCTACCTTGAAATCTTCGAACCCAAATGACTTCAAAATATACTCTGCCAAGTCAAGAGTCGACGTCACTTCATCTAAAACCTGATCAGAACTACAAAAAATGTGGGCGTCGTCTTGAGTAAATCCTCTAACACGAAGCATCCCGTGCAAAGTCCCTGACTTCTCATACCGGTAAACAGTTCCAAATTCAGCAATACGTATCGGGAGCTCACGGTAACTACGCTTGGCAGACTGATAAACCACGATATGACCCGGGCAATTCATCGGTTTGAGAAAATAATCTTCGCCATCGACGGGCACCGCATACATGTTGTCTCGAAAATATTCGTAATGCCCGGAGATTCTCCAAAGTTCACTTCTGGCAATGTGAGGTGTATAGACAAACGAGTAGCCCCTAGATTCTAATTCCTCTCGCAGAAACCGCTCTAGTTCTCCACGTACTATTGCCCCTTTGGGGTGCCAAAATATCAATCCTGGAGCAACCTCTTCGCGAATAGAAAAAAGGTCCAGTTCCCGTCCTAATTTTCGATGATCCCTTTTACGTGCTTCAGCCAAGAGCTCTAAATGTACCCTTAGCTCTTTCCTAGTAAAAAAAGCAGTACCATAAATCCGTTGAAGCTGTTCCCGCTTTTCGTCACCTTTCCAGTAGCTACCGGCAACTGATAGAAGCTTAAACGCACCGATCTGGCTGGTATCTAAAACATGAGGACCCAAACAAAAATCGACTAGATCTCCCAAAACGTAAGAAGAAAGAGTCTGTTCAGACCGATCACGAATCAATTCAACCTTGAGTGTTTCGTCTCTATCGCTAAAAATCCTGATAGCTTCTTCTAGAGATACTACATTTGGAACAAATTGTAGTGCCTGTTCAGCTAACTCATGCATCCGCTCTTCAATGCGAGGGAAATCCTCTTCTGTAAGCCTATGAGGTGTCTGAAAATCATAGTAGAAACCCTCACTAGTAGGGGGGCCAATACCCAGATGCACTTCAGGAAAGAGATCCATGACAGCCAGTGCCATTAGGTGGGAGGTAGAATGCCGCAAAATCTCCAGAGCCTCATCCCTGTCAGGAACGACACGGATTTCTGAGTTTCGGAAAATTGCCTTAAACTGCTGTTCGTGCGTTGCCATTCCTAACCTGAGGAAATGGTAGGTGCGAGCGGATTTGAACCGCTGGCCCCTTCCGTGTCAAGGAAGTGCTCTACCCCTGAGCTACGCACCTGAAAACGCAGCACTGCGGATTCATCACAAAACCAAACTGGCCACGCGAAGGGTGTCGAAAGAAACCCTACGTGGCCAGTCATTCCAGTATGCGACGATTGGATTTTCGAGAGTTAGTTGATTGCTTCCTTAAGAGCCTTGCCAGGCGTGAAGCGAGCAACCTTTCGAGCAGGAATCCATATAGACTCACCAGTCCTTGGATTTCGACCCGTACGTGCATTCCGATCCGATACACCAAAAGTACCAAATCCGATTAACGTGACTTTCGAGCCTCCCTTAAGAGCCGATTCTATATTACTCAACACTGAATCCACCGCACTTTGTGCCTGTCCTTTTGTTAGACCAGCATCCGACGCTACTGCTGAAACAAGATCACCCTTGTTCATCTTCCCTCCTTAGTCCTTATTGTGAATCTGAAAAACATATCAAACCACTGGCCTACCCACAACTAGGCAGCCTCCTTAAATATTCGCCTGCGAACTTCCTCAATACCATTCTTTAACTGCTCTTCCTCGATCGCTTTACTCAACCCTCTATAAAAATCTTCAAGTTTTGGACCTGTAAACTCTTCCCCCAAGTGAGAAATATAGAAGTTCGAAACAAAATCCGGTGATGGGGACTGAAGCTTCGGTTTCAAACCTGAACTGCGAGTTTTCATTCCCTGAAGCGGCCTGCCATCCTTTCGTAGTAGCAGCTTGGTTGCCAGAAAAACAACTGACCCATCTGCCAGATCAAACCTCTCTTGCAAAGAACCATGACCATTCGTCCGAAGACCAACAGCTGCAGCCTTTCCGTGGTCGACAAGAGCCGTAGCCAAAACCTCCGCTGGGCCACTAGTGCCACCATCGACCAGAATAACCAGATCCAACGAGTCGTCTACTGGATCCGACTCAGCAATAAGCTCTTCCTTGATTCCTCCACGCTCCACAACACTTACCACCGTGGCTCCTCCGACCAGAAAAAGATCTGCTATAGCAACAGCTTCGGATAGGAGACCTCCAACTGTCCCCCGTAGGTCTATGAGCAATCCGTTTACACCCGCTGCCCCTAAAAGACGTACCTCCCGAGCAACGGATTCGGATACACGCCCCGAGAGATGAGGGATATCGAGAAATCCAATACCATTCTCTATGATCGTTCCTTTCACACTCCCAGGATTAGAAAAACTCCTCAGCAACGTAACTTCCATCGGCTCTGCTCGACGTGGCCGCACGACTCGGATACTAACATTCGTCCCCTGACGCCCCTTCAGCCTAGTTGTAACCTCCCATAAGCTCATTTCAGTTGTAATGATTCCATCGACGGATTCAACCAGATCTCCAGATCGGAGACCTGCCAGAGCTGCAGGACTACCTGCTTCGATGGAAACCACATAAGCATATCCAGACCGCTTAGCCAACGTCATCCCAGGTGATGCATCTTCGCCAGATTGGACCTGCAGCTGGGAAAAAACAGAGTGCTCCACGAAACTGGAAAACGGATCAACCGTCTCAAGCATTCCAAGAAGTGCTCCGTTCATAGCACGGGGCAAATCCGGATGTTCCACATACTCATTTTCTAGCTTTGTGAGAACACTTGAGAAAATTTCTAGTTGCCCGTAAACATCATTTTCGGCAGCGACGTCTTCTAGTAGACCTCCGACTAATCCATAGAGGACAACAATCGCCGAAAGGAGTATTAAAACGAGCTTAGGCTTACCGAACATTCAATTCCATTCTGAATCTTGTATCATGGATGTCCGTTGGAACACTTTCTAACCCCAGATTATAGCTCGAACCTACACTACCAACAAGGAAACTCAACCTTGCTCATGAAATCGCCTGGACGCCTTATGGGACTGGACGTGGGAAGCAAAACCATAGGTGTCTCACTGTCAGACCCTATGCGCGTCACAACCAGCCCTCTCACCACTCTGCAGCGCACCAGTATTGATACTGATTGTGAGCAACTCCTGGAAATCGCAAACCATCACATGGTGGCTGGGATTGTCATAGGCTTACCTAGGAACATGGATGGCTCACGGAGTGAGACCGAACGTTTGATTCCCCCAATTCTAAAATACTTGCGACTATCTAATATTGACGTTGATCTGCAAGACGAACGACTTTCGACAAAGGCAGCTGAAAAAAAAATGGCACAAGAAAAACTACCTATTAGTGAACGTCAACGACGGAAAAATGAATTCGCGGCAGCGATCATTCTTGAATGGTACATCCAGGAGCTTTGATGGGGAAAAAATCGTTTTGGCCCATTTTCTGTGTCAGTATTACTTCTTTCGTCTTAATCGTGATCTTCTGCATGTGGGGTATTTACACTGCACTCCACCGTCCCTTCAAATCTCATAAAAAAGAAAAGTACATTCTCATTGCAAATGGACAGTCCAGTGCGGAGATTGCACAAGATCTCAAAAGGAACGATGTCGTGTCTTCTGCGGTACTTTTACACTGGTACTTACGCTGGCGCGGACCTACATTTTCTCTAAAGGCGGGGGAGTACCGTTTTAAACAACCGCTCAGTCTCATTGAAGTGGCAAAAAAAATCCATCGAGGAGATATTCATCAATACAGGGCTACACTACCTGAAGGATTAACTTTCAGACAAGTCACGACTCGGCTCGAGTCAGAAGGGTTTGGTCAGGCCACTGCGTTTAATGAAATCTGCTTAACCCCCGATCTCATTATCGATTTGGATCACGAGGCCCCTAATCTGGAAGGATATCTATTCCCAGAAACCTACTACTTTGCTAGGAATACAAATGCCAACCTGATCATTAGCCGGTTCGTAGAGGAGTTCCGACGCATTTGGACAAAGTCCCGTCAACAGCAAGCAGATAATTTAGGAATGACAATACGCGAAATCGTAACTCTAGCTTCGCTAATTGAAAAAGAAACCTCGATGCCTTCGGAGCGCCCTCTGGTATCAGCTGTTTTACATAACCGACTCAAGCGAAACATGAAGCTCGAGTGCGATCCAACAGTCATCTACGCAGTTCAAACTATCAAAAAATATGACGGGATTATTCATCGTAGCGATCTCGAAATCGATTCGCCCTACAACACGTACAAATATCCCGGCCTTCCTCCTGGCCCCATCGCCAGCCCAGGCTTGGGATCTATCGATGCCGCCCTACATCCAGCTGAAGTCGACTATCTCTATTTTGTATCTCGGAACGATGGCAGTCATATCTTTTCGCATAATTATCGAGACCATCACAAAGCTGTATTGAAGTATCAACGTTAGTTAATTCAGACCTCCTCCTGCTTAGGTGAAAAGAGGGGCAAGGGCATTTTCAAATCTAGTTATAATCTGACGGGATGCAAGCCAGCTCATACTGGTCTAGAATATAAAACATGTTCTCTAAGAGGGTCGTCCTTCTTTTCGTTTTTTTAATCCTTTGTGCAAGGTTTTCACAAGCAGAAGGAAAACTCCCTCCTCCTTTACGCATCCATGCTCCTTTTCAGGCGGCATGGAAAGCGATGCTTGAAACGCTTGATTTGCAAGGCTACAAGGTCTCGGTGAAGGAAAAGTCTAGCGGTACTATACGCACAATCATGCATGAATACACCTCCGGCACCTTAACAGCTAGCCACATCAAAAAGATCGCAGAACGAGTCGGATTGTTGGATGGTGAGTGGATTAAAGTCCAGTACAGATATGATCTTCAGATCGAGTTCCTTTCCGAAAGAGAAACGGTAGTAGTCGTTGACACCAACATCCGTGGCCTAATGAGAAAATTTCTAGGCGGAGAAAAGTGGATCCCTTTGACTTCGAGAGGTCGGCTAGAAGAGGAACTAATACTCTATTTCGGGAAACATCTGTTCGGAGAAACCTTCTCCTATGACCGACCTAGCCCGGAATTTTGGGAACAAAAACCTGGAGACTTCAGAGAACTCACGGAGCGCCCTACTAGAATGGTCCCTGACCATCGCCCATGAGGAACCGATCGAAACGACGTGAATTCAGAGTTTAACCCCGAAACAATTCGTATCCTAGAAATGTCAATGAGCCTCGCCTTGTGGACTTTTTGGTGCGTCTTCGCCGTCATTTTCCTTCCAACTCTCCTTTCCTGGACCGTCTCAAAAAAACGCTATCACCTATTAAGGGCATCTTGGCGAGCGCTCTTGGTGGCGCTAATGGTCAGCAGTTTATCTTCTCTGGTATACGCCTTGGCTCCTTTACCATTTCTCGAAAATTTCTCTACAGGTGATGCTTGGAAGAAGGTTCCTATTCGCATTACTCTCCTTGACTCCAATCGACTACAGGAAGGATTCACTATAACTGGGGAGATCTGGAATCAACAGGACGTCCCAATATCAAACATTCAGGTTGTGATCACAATCCTAGACCACAACAAGGAACTACTCGACAAGGTCTTTCTGGAAACCAAACCTGGCCTGGTTGAATCCGGGGACATGGCCCATTTCCAGCTCAATTATCACAAGAAGCCCACATTAATATACGGCTACCAAATCAGCTTTTTGGATGCTAATAATACTCCCATGCAGCACGTCTCTGGATTCAATACTGAGTAGTCACCTAACGAGAGGCTCGGCATATCTTAACGACCAAGCCTATCCCTGACTGCACCGCGGGAACCAATCTCAACAGACCCAATCATTCTCTCCCTGGATCCCAAATCGTCGCCCCAATGTAGCGTACGTCATTCCTGTCTTGGTTGAAGTAGTAAACCGTAAGAAGCTTCCCGTCAGTCCTTTGCACGGTGCGAGGATACCCAAGATCCCAACTACCTCCATCACTACGAAGAAAAAACTCTTTTCCCCAGGTATTCCCCAAATCGCTACTCAACCTAGCTCTTATACCTGGTGATTCTCCCCGAAATCCGTAGGTCACAACCAAGCGTCCATCGCGCAATTGGATCAGACTGGGAGGATTACCTCCTGTTCTCGGTACAGGCTGATTAACAAGTTTCCAGGTTTGGCCATCATCTCGTGAACGAAAAGCTTCAATCCATTGCCGGCGCCGGATTGTCGTGAGAATCTCGGATTCACCTAGTCGTAGCGATGAGGGCATAATGGCATAATCCTTGCTAGAAGGTTCAGGCCCTATAAACGAGATCAATTTCCAGGTTTGCCCACCATCTTTTGTCCGGACACAAATAACTCTACCTTCCTTACCATTAGACTTAGCTGCTGTCAGAAACATTGTCATGTCATGCTTGTCGTTCACAAGGTAGTCGGTGCGAGCAGCTATTCCAAGCTGTCCGAAATCAGGTATTCGGTAAGGTCCTTCCCAAGATTTACCACGGTCATAGGTATAGTAAAATCGAGAGGGTCCGGTATGGATACTCTCCATCCGGGCCGTCAGTGCAAAACCTGGAGCGGAGAAATCAATCTTATCTGGAGGACTGTCCATGATAGCCCTACCTTTCCCGTGGGTAGGTACCCCTGCTATTTTGCTTCCGGGCGGAGGACTCAAGCTTTGGGGTCTCTCTAGGGCCCATGTCTCCCCTCCATCCATACTACGGGCCAGAATGTGTTCCGCAGGTTTGGAATAGTCAATTGCATGGCCACGAGCGTTCTTCTTGAAGTGGCCCGATTCGAAACCAAAAACGATTTCATCTCCCCAAGACCACATGCCATGATTAGCAGGCCAACCAGCGAAGCGATTATCTTCACGGTATACGTCAAATTGACGAACTACATGAGGTGGTTCAGCCGCTAGAGCACACCCCAGTAAGCTAGCCATCACTATTACCAGATTCAGAATATTTTTCATTGCTTTTCTCCAATCCAATGAGGAAGTAGTTTCTCGTCCTCCGATATGTTCTTCAAAATAACATCAGAAAATCATGTACGAAGACGATGCTTGTATGGATATAACTAGTCATTCTCTCCCTGATGCTGAAGCCTATATACCGAGGCTGCAAGGGCTCCCCCAAGAAAAGGGGCGGTGAGGTAGATAGGTAGCGAGGAAAGACTTCCCTCACTCAATATAGCGTTAAGAAAACTAGGACCGATCGCGACAGCTGGATTGAAGGCAGCCCCGGATATCGGCCCCCCCAAAAAAGCTCCTGCCATAACGGTGAAACCGATGGCGATCCCGTAAAAGGAGTTACCCTCTGTTGCAGGAGCTGTAGCCACGTTGAGAATGACCAGACAAAGCGCGAAGGTGAAGAATCCTTCTATCAAAACTGCCGACCCCAAAGACACAGACTCACCTGGTGCTGGTGCAAAAGTACTTCCCAATACCAAGTAAGCTACAAAAGCCGCTGACAACGAACCTGATATCTGTGCCAGCCAATACGGTATTAGATCACTCAACTCCATTTTACCGCGAAGTAGAAGGGCGAGGGAGACTGCGGGGTTATAGTGGGCACCCGAGATATGCCCCCCCATAAAAATCATAGCCATCAGAATAGCTCCGATTGCAAGAGGAGCCATTACAAGCTCCTGCATAACAGTTAAACCAATCGTCAGAACTAGGAAAAAAGTGCCAATAAACTCTGTAATCAACTTGGGCATTTCGGCTCCTGGGGATAGAATTTCGTTGAAGGTCTTTTATGACTGGTAGTATCGATAGTACTCGATCCACCAGCCTGTCGATAAGCTTTATCACAACAGGAGTTAGGTGTCACTGCTCTTTGCTTCTGAAATTAGCAAACCTCTCACTTGCAGACAGGTAACGGAAATC
>Ga0310344_10004335_pt1 | contig 10538 bp, 12 predicted proteins | sample HC15DNA20200_MG_FD_203801 | JGI IMG/M metagenome (GOLD analysis project Ga0310344, IMG submission 203801) | Marine microbial communities from station ALOHA, North Pacific Subtropical Gyre - HC15-DNA-20-200_MG | ecosystem: Environmental > Aquatic > Marine > Oceanic | place: Pacific Ocean: North... | reverse complement strand
ACTGGATTGGAGGAACTGGATATCCTTGGCAAGATGTGTATTGCCCTCCTGTCGATGCTGGAAGATGTGTGGCGGTTTCGGACGATCGTAATATTGGGACTATCCTATTGAATTCCGATATACCTTGGTGGTCAGACTTAGGAATTAGCCAAATTACCGAGATTGAAGGAACATTTACTGGAGTATCGGGGCAATGGGGAGATAGGTCGATTATTGCCGCGGCCCCATTTTCAATGTTCGAGCATGATTTGAGCGATAATGCAACATTTCCCTGGATAGAGAACTCTGATGTCGAGGATTTCGATGCGAACATAGCTGGACAGAGGATTGTTTCCTCATGGGCGACGGATAGAGATAGTGGCTGGATTCTGACTGATAGAGGGACATTGATTCAGTTCCATCCTCCCTCTGAAGCTGTTCCCGGTGGAATCCTAGGTGCATGGATTCTGATTGCAATCCCGGCTGCTACACTGTTGGTTATTCTTAGTGTGGGCTTGAGTTTCTCCCCAAGACTGCAGAACTGGTTCACACAGAGATTTGGTACGGCTGATGAGAAGCGAATTGCTAAACGCGAGGAGCGTAGAAAGAGGGGGCGCTAGTTGGCAATGTTCATTTGGGCTGCGCGGTCGCGATAGGTGAGAGACATGGCATACGAGGCATTGGACTTCTACGATATCGATGCTCTCCTCACCGAGGAGGAGAAAATGGTCCGCGACATGGTTAGAGACTGGGTTGACAAGGAAGTCATTCCAAACATAGAGCAGGCCTGTCACGATGGAGTATTTCCGGACAAGTGGAGAGTTGACCTCGGGGAAATGGGAATTCTTGGCGCCCCTCTGAAGGGTTACGGGTGTCCCGGCTTGTCATACATCGCGTACGGACTCATTTGCCAGGAATTAGAACGCGGAGATAGTGGTGTGAGATCATTTGCCAGTGTCCAGGGCTCTCTAGCAATGTACCCAATCTGGGACTTTGGAAGCGAGGAGCAGAAGAATCGCTACTTGCCAAGAATGGCGAGTGGTGAGTTAATCGGTTGCTTTGGTTTGACTGAGCCCGATTACGGCTCGAATCCCGGCGATATGATTACTCGAGCCGAAGATAAGGGCGATTACTACCTGATAAATGGTGCCAAGATGTGGATTACTAACGGTACAATCGCCGACTTGGCGGTTGTATGGGCCAAGTTGGATGGTGTGATTCGTGGATTTATCGTTGAGAAGGACGACCCTGGTTTTTCAGCTCCTGAGATGACCGGTAAGCACTCTCTGAAAGCTAGTGTCACCAGCGAATTGGTATTCCAAGACTGTATGATTCCCAAGGACAGAATTCTGCCCGGAGTAAAGGGCCTCAAAGGCCCATTCAGTTGCCTGAATAATGCTCGATTTGGGATTTCATGGGGAGCTGTTGGGGCTGCGCAATCTTGTTTCAATTCAACCAAAGAATATGCATTGAGTAGGATTCAATTTGGCCACCCAATAGCATCGTTTCAATTAGTACAGAATAAATTGTCTTGGATGCTAAGAGAGATTACCAAGGCTCAACTTCTGGCATTTCACTTAGGTAAGAAGAAGGATGATGGGACTTGGATTCCAGAGCACATCTCACTTGCAAAGATGAACAATGTCGATATTGCATTGGAGATAGCCAGGATGTCGAGAGATATTCATGGCGCCAACGGAATTCTGGATGAATATCCAATCATGAGGCACATGGCTAACCTAGAGTCTGTAAAGACTTACGAAGGCACTCACGATATTCACAACTTGATTCTAGGAAGGCACATTACAGGGATCCAATCTTTCACTAGAGAGCCCTAGGAATATCCATACTTGTATTTCCTAAAATTGATAGCGGGGCTGGCGCTCGGAGTGATGATAACATGGCAATAGGCGTCCTACTCAAGCAAGTTCCTGATACAACCGCCAAGATTGGAGTTTCTGGAGGCAGAGTAGATGAATCTGCAGTTAGTAAGTGGTCGATGAGTCCATACGATGAGTATGCTCTTGAGAGCGCTCTGAAGCTAAAGGAAAGTAGTGGAGGAGATGTCGTAGCAATTACTTGTGGCCCGGCTCGTGCTGGAAAGATGCTCACGGATGCTGCTGCAGTGGGTGCTGATACACTGATGCATGTGCAAATTGACGGTCAAGATTCCATAGATAGTACTCAGATTCAATCTGTCTTGGTAGCCGCTCTAGAAAAGGCCGGATGTGAGGTTGTATTCTGCGGTAAACAGGCTGCTGATACTAATGGAGGCTCTACCGGACCGGGAGTAGCTATGCTAATGGGAGCAAGTTGCGTTTCTCATGTATCTGAGGTGTCTGCTGATGCAGGCGGTTACATAGCACTGCGTGCCAGTTCAGGGGGTGCTGAAAGAGTTCATGTTTCTGCGCCCTGCGTATTTGCTTTCGATAAGGGATCAGAGGAGCTTCGCAGACCAAATGTGCGAGGGATAATGATGGCAAAGAAGAAGGTCATTGAGACTGTTTCTCCAGAGGATCTTGGTGTATCAATGGGCGAATCTAGAGTGACTGTAATTAGTCACTCTCCTCCTCCAGAGAAGCCTCCAGGACAGAAGTTCGAGGGGGCTGATTCAGTAGCCACGGTTGTGAGCAAACTGAGAGATGAGGCCAACGTAATTTAGGTGATTTTAATGGATGTAACAGTAATAGCTGATTCAACTGCTGATGGACTAACACCAGTTACCGCCCAACTTGTAGGTGCGGCTGCTTCAATCGGAGGAAATACCACCGTTCTCTGCCCTGGCGGAGTAGGGGCAGCAGAGGCTGCGTCAATCTCGGGCGTCTCCAAGGTCGTCTCTGTAGAAGGAGACTGTTTCGGAACTTACGAGGGAGGCGCATGGGCTACTGCCCTAGACTCACAGGCTACAGGAGATTTGGTATTAGCTGCTGCATCTCCCCGAGGCAGGGACATTGCTTCATCCCTAGCTGCTCTAAGGAAGATTCCAGTAATCCAAGATGCTACTGGATTAGAAGCGGGATTAGTTGTCTCTAGACCAATCTATTCGGGTAAGGCAATGGAGACATCCAATGTCGATGGTCCTTGTGTCATTACTCTTCGAGCCAATGCATTCGATGCTGCTCCAGATGGAGGTACTGCAGATATCAGCACAGTCAACCAGACTGCAGACATGAGTTTGGCTGTCAAGGAGGCTATCGCCAAGGCTAGCGAGAGGCTAGATGTCACAGAGGCGGATATCATTATTTCAGGAGGGAGGGGCATGGGAGAGCCATCGAACTTTTCTCACCTAAACGATATTGCAGACATGATTGGGGCTGCCGTTGGTGCCAGCAGGGCCGCAGTCGATACTTGGGAAGAAATACCACATAGTATGCAGGTCGGACAAACCGGAAAGACAGTTACTCCGAGCCTATATATTGCAGTCGGAATCAGTGGAGCGATTCAGCACCTAGCTGGAATGAAGACCAGTAAGTACATCGTTGCAATAAACAAGGATCCTGATGCTCCTATCTTCGGAGTCGCTGACTACGGAATAGTTGCTACTTGGGAAGATGCATTGCCAGCACTCAAGACAGAGTTGGCAAAGCTGTAGTCACTTCACGTGAACTGTTACCGAGGACCTAGTCGCTGCGCCTTTGTCATCCGTGACTGTAAGATAGAATACATGCACGCCTTTCAACAGTCTTACTCTTATTCGGTCACTGCTACCGATTACCCTGTTCCTCTCATCTTCCCATGCCCAAGATACAACATCGCCATCCGGATCATAAGAGCCACTCCCATCAAGCATTATCTCGGCCTTACCTTCATCATCTGATTGCATAGTAATATCCTCGCCTGCATCGGCTACTGGAGGCAGATTGATTGCTCTAGCTGAAGCGGACAACTCCTCCAGGATATCGGATTCAATTTCGGCTTCAATTGCACCTTCCTCGCTCTCCTCATTCAGATCTTGAAGAATTTGATTAGATTCGAGTTTGAATTCTGGTCTAGATTCGACTTTAGCCTCCTCTTCAGGCGAAAGTGCACCAAAGAATTCTTCTCTTTCATCGGCGTAATGATGTGATAAATGGTCTTCCGTTGCAGGAGTATCAGGATCAATAATGACAATTGGTGCTGGAGTACTTCTCGGCTTTCTGTCATCTCCTATCAGGGCAACTCTCTCTCCCAGAAGCAATATGCAGTCGACTATCCCAGGGTGCTCAAACTGCCATACTACTGAGTAATCATTTGAGACTCTGAAAATATCAAACCAAGAGGCAACCAGGAGATCTTCTTCCCACATAGTAATGAACGATACTTGGTATTCAAATTGGCACATTGCCTCTAACTCGTTACTGCCAATTTCCATCCTCAATAATGATCCATCAAAGCATCCGGCCACTACTCCATACTCGGTAGGCAGCATACAAGTAACTCTAGAAAATACTTCAGTGGTGTTCAGAAGGCCTCTTTCGGGATGCCAGCACTCAATTCTGTTCTCAGGGCGATCGTCGACTACCACTCCCAATGAGTTTCTAGCGACCATGAGGACATCGTCGCTTCGAAACTCCATGCAAGAAACGGTCTCAACATCGTCGGCGGCAGCTTTGGACTCGTGAATAATCTCCAGCGAGGAATTGAGAATCAGTATACTGCCATCCTCAGAAGCGACAGCACAGAAACCGCCCTCAGAGCAGTTTATTGACACTGGCGAATTACACTCAACTGAGTCCAGTAGAGTGCCTTGTTCTGAGATTAGTAGCAGCCTGTTTGATGAATCGGCAACAAGAACTCCATTGGGATGAGAACAAATCATCTCGCATCCAGATTCAATATCATACTCCCAAATAAGTTCGGCCTGAAAGGCCCTGACGCCACCAGTACTGGTTGCTACGATGATATTACCCTCAGAGTTTGCCAGGCCGACTATTTTCTCATTCAACTCAGCGGTACTGATTATTACGCCGTCAGAACCGTAAACATGTACGGAACCGGAGTCAAAACCTACTGCAAAATTGCCCTCATCTAATTCACAGCAGTGCCTTGCGACCTCGTTAATCGGGGTCTCCGTTAGTGAAGGAATCGTGGCTCTCATGGCTCGTGATTGGTCGATGTGACTTCATTCTGCCGCGTCCGCGACCGTTCAAGACTTGACAGCATCATTACGAGTACTCTCGACCCTTGAGAGGTATTCATCAGTAATGCCTCCGGTGACATAGATGCCATTGAAGCATGAACAGTCGAAATTGGCAGGGCCGTCATTGTTTTCGCCAAGGCAGGCCTCGACTAAATCACCCAGTTCCTGATAGATTAGCCAGTCAGCGCCAATGGCCTCAGCAATTTCGTCGATAGTCCGGTCATGTGCAACATATTCTGCACGGGCTGGCATGTCGATTCCGTAGACATTTGGATGTATTATTGGAGGTGCTGAAGATGCAAAGAAAACCTGCTTAGCACCGGCTTCCTTGGCCATTTCAATGATTCTTCGCGAGGTGTTTCCTCGCACGATGCTATCATCTACAATCATCACAGTCTTACCCTCGAACTCCCAGTCAATAGTGTTGAGTTTCTTTTTTACCGAGTCTTTCCTCATCGATTGTCCAGGCATTATGAATGTCCTGCCAATGTAGCGATTCTTTACGAAACCCTCGCGATAATCCACGCCTAGGGATCTGGCCATTTCCATAGCAGCAATCCTACCGCTGTCAGGAACCGGGATTACAGCGTCGATTCCATGGTCAGGGCGCTCCTTCAGAACCCTACTAGCAAGTGCGGCACCCATCCGCAGACGGGCTCCGTGAACTGAGATTCCGTCTATGGTAGAGTCAGGGCGGGCGAAGTACACATGTTCGAAGATACAAGGAGTATGACTAGGTTCGGAGTGACACTGTTTGGCCGAAAATGAGCCGTCTACTCTCGCGATTACAGCCTCGCCTGGTGCGATATCTCTCTTGGGAGTGAAGCCTAGGGCTGAGCATGCCACGCTTTCAGAAGTGAAGATTCTCTCGGTGTAACCTTCGTTCTCACAGAGTCCCATGAAAAGAGGCCTGATTCCATGCGGATCTCTGAAAGCAACGAGACCCCATCCAGTAATCATTGCAATCACACTGTAACTTCCCTCAACTCTGAGATGGGTTCTCTCTACTGCTCGAAAGATGTCGTCCTCAGAAAGAGCCTCGAGTCCACCTGGTCTGCCATTTACCGATCTTTGAATCTCGGCTGCAAATAGATTCAACAAAGCCTCGGAATCGGAGCTGGTATTGATTCTCCTGTGATCATATTCAAGCAGACCGTTGATGATATCATTCGTATTGTTTAGATTCCCATTGTGGGCCAAACTGACTCCAAATGGAGTGTTGGTGTAGAACGGTTGGGCCTCGGCAACTGAACTCGAACCTGCTGTGGGATAACGAACATGCCCAATCCCCATATGGCCGTGCAGGTTAGTCATGTGCTTGGCCCTGAACACATCCCTGACAAGCCCGTTAGCACGTCTGTGATAGATATTAGCAGAATCACTCATGACTATCCCTGCAGCGTCTTGCCCACGGTGCTGAAGGACTAGCATCCCATCATAGATGCTGCTCGCTACTTGTGTGCGTGGATGTCCCAAGATACCGATGATACCGCACATCGGATAACGCTCCGCGCTGGCGGTGAAGGACTTAGCACTTTCCGGATTACTTGGAGCCCATAGAACGAGAACGCTTGTTCCATCTGTATTTTCGCATCTTGGCTGTAGCGCCGTAACCGCAGTGAGCGCAGACGCCCTTTGTCTTGTGATACGAGTGTCTTCCACAGCGTCTACACCTAATGTGTGTGGACTTCTGCCTCTTTCCCATACTGGGCGTTCCCTTTGACATCACTACCACCTAGGACAGCGCGGCGACCGAAGGGGGTGTTATGAGAGTTGCCCAATAAGGGTGCATCACTCGGAGTCTGATTCGGCTTCTAAAAGTGCAATCAAGGGATCATCGGGACGACTTCGAAGAGAAGCTCGTAAGATGAGAGCAGTGAGTACTGAGAATGCTAGGTATAGCAAGTCGAGAATTGATAGAGCGCCATTTACAAGATTGCTTCGAATGGCCAAAATATCCATATCTCCTCCCCAAGAAATCAGCGCAAGATAAGTAGAAATGACGATTACCATTGTAACAACAGTTAGTGGAATCGCTGGGCGATGGTACGGATTTAGTGTACCAAGTAAGGCGAGTATGATAAGAAGTGAAGTGAAGGCGGCAGAGCCCAGGAAAGCATTCACGATTGTATCCATCTCAGGGCTCATCTGATGCCTCCAAATGTCTCTTCAGAACGCTCTGAACATATTTCCTCTCTTTCTCAGACAAAGGAGTGGACTCGGGCTCAGCAGGAGTCTTACTCTCGGTATATCTGACAGATTGAGCAAATACTGCAATTGCCAAAAGCGCCCCTAAAATTGAGGCAAGCCAAGATAAAATCTCAGTCAGAGTCAATTCGGGTAGGATTCCTAGCATAAAGTACCAGGCAGCGAGTATGAATGCCAAACCCACGAGCAGGATTAGGGGCTTTCTATTCGAGTAAATTGGGGCTCCTGAAAGTACTAGGTTAATCCCAATTGCTGCGGAAACAATCCAAGGCACTGCGTCAGTTGCCGCCTGTACAAGAAGTGATTCGGGACTGGGTGGTTCTGAATGCAGCAACATGATTGCAAGGCCAAGTAAGACGACCGGTGCCCCTGCTGGATGCCTCTTGAATGCGGGTCCTGTCCTATGCATGGCAAATCCGATACCGAAGAGGCAAAATCCGGCCCAGACCTGTGCGGCGGCTAGTGACACAACCATCGGCAGTAAATGGCATTACATCGTATTTGTGACTCCCCTCTGAGATATTTCGCGCCGCAGTACGCTAGATAGAGTTCATAAATGGGTCATCGGTGGCCGCGATGTCGTAAGACGCGAGGTGAACCAGTGGTCAAGATGCCTAGGACAGTGAAGCGCTACAGTCCATCGGCTGGTAAGCACACCGAGCACACTGTCGAGAGGGTCAAGAAGCGACGCGCCAGTGAACTAAAGTGGGGTCAGAGAAGATTCCGCAAAGTAACATCGGGTTACCGTGGTTTCCCTAGACCTAAGCCATCGGGAGAGAAGCCAACAAAGAGAGTCAACCTGATTTACCGATGTACAGAGACTGGTAAGGCACATTCCCCTGCAGGGAAGAGAGCTAGGAAGTTCGAACTAGTAGACAAGTGAGAGGAGAGAAGATGAGTGGTAGATTCCTAAGAGTCACCTGCCGTGACTGCGGTCACGAAGCCATCATCTTTGACAGGGCGTCAACCTCGATCCCGTGCGCCATCTGTGGCGCAACATTGGCGAGTCCTGCCGGAGGTAGGGCAGACCTATCTGGAAGCACAATCATTGACGTCCTCGAGTGAGGGGATGTCATATGGCGGAATCCGATTCTTGGCCAGAGGAAGGTGAATTGCTCATCTGTGTAGTCAGCAGTGTCAAAGAAAACGGGGCGTACCTCAACCTTGAGGGATACGAAGGCAGGACTGGTTTCGTATTCATTGGAGAGGTCGCATCCGGCTGGGTCAAGAATATCAGTGCACATCTTAGAGAGGGTCAGAGAGTTGTTGCCAAGGCCATCCAAGTAAGAAAGGATAAGCAACGAATTGAGTTGTCAATCAAGTCTGTTTCTGAGGAACGCCGAAGGGATACGCTACAAGCCTGGAAGAATCGTCAAAGAGCAGGCCAGATGATGCGTGTCGCAGCCGAGAGAATTGGCTGGGACGAGGAAAAGACGGCCGAGATATGTGACGAAATGAGAGAAATCTTCGGAACTCTGTATGGTGCTCTAGAAGAGTGTGCCATGAGTGAGACAGCATTGGGCGATGCAGGATTCACAGGCGACTGGATTTCAGTAGTTACCGAGTTGGCAGTGGAGAATATTGTCCCTCCGTTCGTCGAAATCAGGGGCGAGTTTGACATTCAAGTCTGGGGCCCAGAGGGTGTAAACGCTATTCGTGATGCTTTGTTGGCTGCAGAATCCTGCGGTAATAATCTGGAAGAGGTCACAATCACTTGCCATTACGATGGAGCGCCCCATTACAGGGTCGATATCAGAGCACCCGACTATCAAGCTGCTGAGTCTGTCTGGGAGGCTGCACAGAAAGCCGCCTCGGACAGTATGTCCTCGGTGGACGGTTCGATAGTTGCCGAACGCCTCTAAGCCGGCTCTGGCGAGCATAGACTTCATTGACCCTTCCGAGTGCAAGCAATACGATAGTATGGTCAGAACTAGGTTGCAAAGGTGTATATCGTGCGGCGAGTATGGCCTAGGAACTAGATGCGAGAAATGTGGATCTGCAATGGCTGCAGTATCGCCAATGAAATACTCTCCAGAAGATCCGCAAGGAGCTAGGAGGCGTAAGCGAATGAATGCCGGTAGTGATGAGTGGTTGGAATCGCTACCTACGACCAGAAATGAGGAGAGTGAAGAAGAATGAATAGGGCCAAGATTCACTGGCTTGTTGGAGATAGTCTGCCCGAACATGCCGCAATGCTAGAGGCGGTCCCAGGAGTGGGTAATGTAGGCAAACTGGTTGTAGACTCGTTGGTAGAGAAGCACCCCTCTAGGACTCTCGCATGGATTCTTCATCCTGACTTTCCCCCTCATGCAACATTAGATGGTGACTCTCTTCTGGCCCCTCCAAGAATCCGAATAGACTCAGTTTTACTTCCCGATGGGAGGACGGTGGTGATAGTCGGCGGAAATCTGCAGCCGATGACTGCTGCGGGGCAGCATGAGGTGTCTGAGGCGATACTACAACTCGCTTCTGACTCAAACACTCCTAGATTACTGGTTCTTGCAGGCCTTGCGGCAGGTGCTGAAGATAAGCAGATACATGTGATCTGCGCGGATGCTGATGTCAGGAAGGGGCTCGAAGCAGGAGACATACCCGTTAGCAGAGAACATCCCGAAGCAGGAATGATTGGAATTGCAGGACTTCTAATTTCGCTTTCCCCAGTTCATTCAGTTAGTACTATTGGGCTGGTGGCAGAAACAATGGGATCTAGTACAGATGTCGTGGCGGCTGATAGATTAGCAAGTTGGATAGAAGCGGCATTTGAATTACCGCTTGATTTGAATCTCGATTCTACAGAGAAGATTGCAGCAAGAATTCTCGGCGAGATGAATGCTGGAGGAGATTTGGAAGAGACTCTGGCTATGACTGAGGGAGAAACGGGCGACTTCTATGTCTAGTCTCTATCCTCCAGAAGAGACTACAATCAACTCGAGGTTGATGTCTGACTTGATTATCGAAGTATGAGGGACAATGACATCATCATGAACGGCTAGGACAGTTGAGGCCGGGATTGACATCCTCTCTAGAACCTCAGAGATGCTAATCGGCAAATCAGACTCCAGAGTCAGCGAATCTCCGTCGTGCTCCACCTGTATTCTCACGGCCCTCACACATCGGGTCAGCCTTATGTTTGATTCGCAGGTGGCCGGAGCGCTGCCGAGATCGCATAGCCCGGTATTGCGGTGGATTCGAAATCCACTGTCCATTGGACGCGGGGGTTCAAATCCCTCTC
>Ga0310344_10004334_pt1 | contig 10540 bp, 7 predicted proteins | sample HC15DNA20200_MG_FD_203801 | JGI IMG/M metagenome (GOLD analysis project Ga0310344, IMG submission 203801) | Marine microbial communities from station ALOHA, North Pacific Subtropical Gyre - HC15-DNA-20-200_MG | ecosystem: Environmental > Aquatic > Marine > Oceanic | place: Pacific Ocean: North... | reverse complement strand
TCTTTTACTACTTCGATGAAACCCTGCCTTGCAGCAATTTTTTCATCGGAAGCGACTGCATCTTCAAGATTTCCTAAAAGAACATCGACTTGATTAAGCATCTGAGGTACACGAGCCCGCATTTTTTCATTTGCAGCATTCATGAAATGAATCATTCGAGACGGTTTCCAAGGAATACTACGAACAGGCTCTGGGGCTCCTATAGCCAGTGGCGAAAAAAATTCTCTGGGGTTGTTTGCCATTGAAATTTCCTAACGATATCCATACATTGTCACTCACACACGCTAACCAACTAACTCTGAATGATCAATTAAACCTAGAACTGACAATTCAACCTATGACTACATGATTATTAGCCCGACGCTGTATCCAGCCATGCCCATACAAGATCGCTCCAAGAAAAACGGCCACTGCCGCAGCAACTAAGGAGTTAATGAGGCCTATCTTGAGGGCCGCAAACACAACCTCTTGTAGGGAGTCTGCAAACGGTGAACCACTCGGACCAAGCTGCCGCCACACAAATGCAAGTAACCCGAAACCAATCAGACTTGGCATAGACGCAATAAAAGTTGCTGCTGTAATTAGTTTAAGGCGGAACCCGATACTAGTTGAGGCTAAGCTCAAAGCGAAAGTGACCACAGTAATAGGGATCACAACGTCATTAACTTTGTTAAGCCAAATGTGAGTTGAATTGCCCCATAGTTTCCATATTCTCAAAAAGTTACCCGAATCGCTCAACCAACTTGAACTCACTTTGGATGGGTTGGCTAAAACAGTCTCAGGTCCGTCATAGTAAATTCCTTGAGCAGCCTCTCTTCTCAGTAGTTCAGCCCAGTTATTTACGGAATCATCACGAACAGTGGTAGTTTGTAGACCGTTAGTGAATGGCCAGCCTGCGGGGACGATATAACTTGCATCGTCACTGTTTCCCGCCAACTCCTTGAGCTCTTCCGCTTGCATCTCCAGCATCGGTGCGACACCAATTAGGCTTTCTAGCGTGTACTCGATCGCGGTAATTGTTGGGCGCTCAGAAGTGATCTTCTCCAGCGTCACGGTGGTAATAGTTACACCAAGTGCGATAGTAAAACATAGAACTGCTATTTTTGACACGTAATCTGATACCCATTCAAGAGCACTGGCTACCGGTCTAACTCTACTTATACCTGACACACTTGACCTCAAGTTTCCATAATTAGTCCTCTGTATCGAGGCCTTAAGGACGTATCGCATGCGGTGATATGCGATACGCCTTTCTCACAGTCACCCTCAATTAGATTACCCTAAATGCCCATGATTAGAAGATCTGTTTCCAAGAGAAGTAACATAGTCACAATATTTGTCTTCCTGATTTCATGCGTATCACTCATCATTCTGCTTCAGGCTAGATATCAAGATAATCGATGGCACCTCGAGCGTTTTCAAGCAGTTCAATTAACAAGCTCGATTATCAGAGTTATTAAGTACGATGCCATAGCAAGTGAACTTCCGGAGATTGAACTTCAACAATATTTGGCTAAATCCTCCCGATCAAAGAAGCAGATTGAGGGGATGGTAGAAATACGATTGGAACAGCGGATTCAACAAGCAATCAAAGATTTAAATCTAGGCATCTCCATCCCATTGATCGAGCAACCTTTTCCACCAGTGTTGCTTGAACTTGCTAAACCACCGAAGTACATGGTGTTGTCTCCCCGAGATCGAGTGGAGCACACAAGTGGATACCTCCTTAGAGAGGATCTAAAGCCAGAGCAGCTTCGACAGGAGGAACAAAAGGCAGAAGAAACGGGAGTAATATCTGCCTACGGGGCGGGGATTTCAGGGATAGCAACATTTCCGTCTTTAGTCTCCGAGGGATTACCCTACAGACAGACAATCTTCACCGCGGCACATGAATGGGTTCATCACTACCTCATATTCTTTCCGCTTGGACGGACCTATTTTTCGGACGGGAAAGTTCTTAATGAAACAGTCGCTGATCTGGTTGCTGTTGATATCACGAAGTCTGTCTTGGAGAAATATCCCGAACTGCATTCCACGAATGAAATCACGCCTCTCAACAAGCCGGATCCGACTGATCTGAAAACTCTTCGGCGAGACGTAGACGGACTACTCGCGGACGGTAGAGTGCTGGAGGCAGAAAAACTAATGGACAACATACAGGTTCGCTGGTGCAAAAAATATCAGTCCTGCCCCCGTAGGATTAATCAGGCTTATTTGGCTTGGATTGGACAATACGCATATCAACCTGGATCGACAGATCCTGTGGGAGACCAGATGCGAGATATCAGGTCCATCACTGGGTCCACAGAGAAATTTCTGCGGTTCGTTAGGCATATCACGTCCCGGCAAGAATTATCAGCTCTACATTCCGAGCTAATGGCGGCAGAATAAGCAAACTTTCACCTGATCTTACTATTTACAACAAATATCCGACTGCCGTTCGCAACGGGAACATCATTGGAATACAGTATTATGTGGAGAGTATAGATTCCGTCTTCAAGGTCTTTGCCGTCTACAGGAATGACGACTCTACCTGATCCAACATTGTCAATGAAGGTCCGCGAGTAAGTTCCGGCAGTATCATTGCCGGCACCAATCCGAGCCTCCAATTTCAGAGGAGTAGCTCCGGACATTAATATCTGGAATTCTTTGAGTCCGGTCACTGTCTCGTAGTCCTCAAGATCTATCCATCGGAAACCTTGATAAACACCCGAGACCTGATTTTCAAGTGTTACAGGTATCTGGTAATAAGATTCCGGCCTGAACTCGTGAGTATGAAATTCGGTGAAACGTAAAATATACTCGCCATCGGCGAATAGTTCTGTTTTCCACACGAATTTATGTTCCTGAGGAATCGGCTCCCGCGAAGTACTGAGAATACTCCAAGAGTCGTGTCCTAGTTTTTGTAATTCGATTACACGTGTCACAACATCCGACCTAGTTTGATCTATCACTATTTGTACCTGACCGGATAATATTTGATGTGACACTGGATACTTGAGTTCGGTAGGCACACCTGCACTCTCTGCACTATCACTGTGCTCTTTAGAATCGTTCGAAGCAGCCGAACCACTTGAAACATGAGGTTCATCTAGCACAGGTGGTTTACTTACAAAATCTGACCACGGAATAAAGTCCTGAACACCCTTAGAACTGGCCCATCCCCAAATACTCTCCCACTCAGAAATTTCATTCCACGGGAAGATCAGCTTTAATTTCGAGCGTCTAAATTCCTCTGGAGTACTTTCCACCGCAAGTGAACCATTACGCCAGTCGACAATGACCATCTGCCACCATCCGTCAATGGGAGATATATAGTTCTTACCAACTTCCCATCCAGCCGCAGCGGGAGATTGCTTTATCTCATCAATGGTTGAATCTTCAAGTGACCCCAGATCATCAGGTGAGGTTAATTTCGGTACCGGAGTAGCAGTTACCATTTTAGGTGACCGTTCGGAAACCGATCTCCTCGATATATTATTTAAAATTTCGGTCGCGTACAGAGATTTTTCTCTCAAGAACTCGGGACACTCAGGGGTAACCAAGCGACCAGAAGGCCAACAGACCTCAACTTCCGATATGCCGGGTGGACGTATAAACTCATCTGCCTGTAACGAAAATCTTTCGATCGAATTCAGCATCACTTGTTTCCATATCGGGAACGCGACTGTAGTGGAGTAAATATCTTTAATTATCGCGTTGTCTGAATTCCCCGCCCAAACGCCCACCACGATATTTGGAGAATATCCCATCGTCCACGTTTCTCCGACTAAACGCCCCACTTCCTGACCGGGCATACTTTCTCTAGCGAAAGGCTCACTCGTCCCAGTTTTTGCTGCGGTTGGGTATCCTTCCAACACACGTAGCCTATCGCACGTCGCGTAGACAAGACATTGATTATCACCATCAGCGAGGATCGAGGTTGTCAGCCAAGCATACTTGGCGTCCACTATTCGTCTTTCCTCAAATTGGTTACTGATCAAGCGAGTTTCACCACTAAAATCAGTGACTTTGAGGAGAGAGATCGGTTCTATGTCGCGATTACGCTCATCGACAGATGTCTCGTCAAGAACGAACTGACCGCGCATAATTCCATTATTCGCGAGTACGCTATAGCCAATAACATGGTCAAACAAAGTAATGTCACTTCCACCAGTGATCAAAGCCGGCCCATAACCCTGTGGGTTATCTAGAGTTGTATAACCCATGCCCCTGAGAACTTGCAGAAGATCGGGGACTCCAGCAAACAATGCCATTTTTATGGCACTCACATTGAGTGAATTACCAAGAGACTCAGCTGCAGCCAATGGGCCTACCCAATAGTCCAGCGGATCAACGGGACGCCACTCCGTTTCCGTCTCTTTGTCCATGAGCACGAGTGGCGTGTCTAATACAGCAATCCGTGTGCCCCACCCCTTCATAAATGCAGCCATATAACCGAAGGGCTTTAGCGTCGAGCCCGGTGAGTTTAGTGAAATAATATTATCGTTACGTCCCTCAATATCGTCTCGGAAATAATCACGAGAACCAACATAAGTCAGTATCTGGCCGTTTTTTGGGTCCAAGACCATTACCGCACCGTTGAATAGTCCGGCTTCTTCACCTTTTTCTCTAATCGTGTTGTCGACAATTCTCTCTGTATTTTTCTGCAGCGATAGATCGAGTGTCGTTGTTACTTCCAATCCATCGTTATAAATAGCGAACGTTCCGAAACGAGCAACAAGCTCCTCCGTAACTCTACCCAACACAAAATGAGGAGCTTCAATGTCAAATTCTACGGTCTTGAAATTAAGCGGAGCTTTCAAGGTGGCATCCGCTTGTACTTCGGTAATAATTCCTCGTCTGACCATCAGATTTAAAACCGTTCTTTGTCGGAATTTTGCTGGCGAACCCCACACAAGTTGACCTGTGCTGGGATCGAAATTAATTGGTGAGAAAGGATCATATTTTGCTGGAGATTGTGGGATTCCTGCTAACAGAGATGCCTCAGCAAGAGTTAGGTCATTCGAATCTTTTCCAAAATATGCGATAGCTGCTGCTTCTATTCCAACGTATGGGCCACCATAGGATATTGAGTTCAAGTACCACACTAGTATGTCGTCCTTTTTATACTTTCTAGTCAATTCAAGTGCAACTACCGTCTCCTTCATTTTTCTCAAATAACTACGTTCAAATCGCTGCTGCTGAGGAATATATATATTTTTTGCCAATTGCTGAGTTATTGAAGATCCGCCTGACCCCTGAAATAGCTCATCAGTCGGTGAACTGAACCAAGGTAATAAGTTTTCAACTCCAGCACGCAAAAGACCAGTAGAATTAAGCCCATTATTGGTATAGAAAGTGGGATCTTCGACGGCAATGGTTGCTTCCACCAGCCAAGGAGAAATCTTGTCCAACGGAACCGGCTCCCGCAAACCTTCAGCAGGATCGACGAACTGGTAAAGCAGCTCACCATTGCGATCATATATACGGGCAGAACCTCTGGAGTATTGGTCCAGCAGCCTTCGCGGTTCTACCACCTGATTCGCAACATCGCGGTAATAGTCAAATATCCATATTCCGCCAAAAATGACAGACAACAGCAGCAACAAGATCGGCAACCCAAGAGTAAGTCCAATAAGTTTCCGTCTGAAACTGGCTTCGCGGGAATCGATCGAGGCCCTTTGATGCACCTGCTGTCTGCGTAACTTACTAATTCTAGAGAGCATCTTGACGATCAATCCTACGCAACACTAGCAAGTGAGAAATTCCTAGCCGTTTGAAATAGGTCGCTTCAAGACTGTAACAAATTTTTCGAAGTAACCCACCGATCAATTTTGAACGTGCGAATATGTTGTCAAACCCGGGGAAAACATAGGTATGCTCCACTATTTCGAACAACCGTTTGTCAACGAGATTCTCAAAACTATGATGACCATAAACTCGGGCATGCGGAACAAGACGATTCCTTAGCCAAGCAGGAAGCCAATTTACGAATGGGATATTGCCAAAAATATACTTCCCGCGCCACCAGATACCGTGAGTCTCAAAAGGATAACCTCGGTTTGGTGCAAATAATACGCAATGGCCACCTAGTCTCAGGACGCGGGCTACTTCCTTAAGTGTAAGAAAATCGTCATCCACATGCTCGATAACTTCGTTTAGCAATACTAGGTCAAAGTGGTCAGCCTTCAAAGGTAGTCGTTCGCTAGCAGCAGCTACAAAGTGGGCGCTACGTCCGTTACCACGATCTGACCCCTCTTCTCGGTTTTGCGCCTCGCTCAATCGTTTGATTTCAAGATCTATTCCGATACAATTTCCATTTAAATCACTCATTGCTCGGACGTACTCACCCACCCCACAACCCAAATCAAGAATCTGAGCTCCCGGAATATCTACATAGGACTGGACTTTTTGCAACCTTCGCGATTGCCCGAACCTCCAAACAAAAGATGGGTTTCCCAGTCTCGAGGCATCTGGCTCACCTGATAATTTGTTCACTAATCCTCCGCGATCGAACTTTATTGGATATGTCCACTACTAAAATATGCTAATTCTAACGAGTTGAGAAACCAATAGAGCTATCAGTGACCACTATAGATTCAGTGTCGTCACTCTCCTATGCTATGAGAATGGAAATTTCAGAGGATGATGTGTTACATGTTGCGGAACTCGCTAGGATCAAGGTGACCCGCGCTGAGTCGAGAGAAATAAGGGAACAGTTAGAGACTATTTTCGAACATTTCTCAAGTCTACAAGATATTGACACTGAGGCTGTCGATCCCACTATGCATATCTCCGGAAACCAGATCGTTTTGGATCACGTTGACAGAGAAGATGTAAATCAAAATATTCGAGCAGATCTTATCGAAGCTCCTCTGGATACAGAGCAAGTTTTACAAAATTCTCCTCGTCGAGAAAACACATTTATTAGAACAAAAGGCGTTCTCTAGGATTGTTTGGTAATGGCTGAAATGGATACTGAAATTCAATTGGGTCAAAATGCGCACACCCACGCTGACAACTTTAGAAACGGAACCTACAGCCCAGTAGAGCTGTTGAGTAAAACACTTGATAATCTGGAAAAACTCGACACTCAGCTAAACGCGTATATCAGTGTCATGCGGTCCGAAGCAACATCAGCAGCTGAACGGGCTTCATCGACCATTGATTCTGGCGAGGCAACCCCTCTCACCGGCATACCAATTGCCGTTAAAGACCTGCTAAATACAAAAGATTGGAAAACTACTGCAGCATCAAAAATGCTGTCCACTTATGTCCCTGTTGAAGACTCGACCGTGGTAGCTCGACTAAAAGCTGCCGGTGCCGTACTCGTAGGCAAAACAAATTTGGATGAATTTGCCATGGGCTCTTCCAATGAGTTTTCTGCATTTGGACCTGTCAAAAACCCGTGGGATGTCAGTAGGGTTCCTGGAGGATCCTCCGGAGGGTCAGCGGTAACCGTTGCGTCTCGAGTGGTCCCATTGTCTATAGGTACGGACACTGGCGGCTCCATTAGACAACCGGCCGCTTTTTGTGGAGTTCTCGGACTGAAACCCACATACGGGCGAGTCTCTCGCTTCGGAGTAGTTGCTTTTGCATCATCGCTTGATCAGGTTGGGCCTTTTGCTAGAGATTCATATGACTTGGCAGATCTCTTACAAGTAATCTCTGGGTATGATCCGAAGGATTCGACGTCCTCTCGCATCCCAGTACCTGACTTCTCTTCGCAACTCCAGCATGGTCTTGATGGCCTCACTTTTGGGGTTCCCTCAGATATGCTTTCGTCCGGAGTTGATCCACTCGTACAGAGTGCATTTGAAGAATCTATTGAAGTTCTCCAGGCCAATGGTGCGCGGATAAACCGAGATATCCGACTGCCCTCGATAGAAGCAGCTCTGCCTGTCTACTATCTCATTGCACCCTCGGAGGCCTCTGCGAATCTCGCCCGGTATGACGGCGTTAAATACGGACATTCGGCTGAGCTCGGCGAAAGCGCTGAAGAAACAATGTTTAACACACGAGGTGAGGGATTTGGTCCGGAAGTGAAAAGAAGAATACTGATTGGCACTTACGCACTATCTGCCGGATACTACGACGCTTTTTATCTTAAGGCTCAAAAAGTTCGAACGGTAATACGAACTGAATACGAAGAAGCTCTAAATAAGGTTGATGCCATTCTTACGCCTACCACACCAACCCCCGCTTTTAAACTAGGGGCAAAATTAGATGACCCGTTAGAAATGTACCTCAACGATTTGTACACCCTACCTGCAAACATTGCGGGACTCCCAGGTCTTTCCATTCCCGGAGGGTTCGTAGATGGCCTACCAGTAGGACTGCAAATTGTGGGCCACTCATTCTCTGAGCCGACTCTATTGAGAATCGCTAACGCTTATCAAACTCACACAGATTGGCACAATCAAGCACCTGACTTGTCTAGTTATTAGCTAGCCTTCATATAGTTCAAAACAAATGATTTAATGAGTCTGAATACGTCCTCTGGATTCTCCGACAATCCGTGCCCTTCACCCTCCAAGATCTCAAGTACCTTTGGCTCACTCGCTCTTTGAAAAATATCCTCAGAGGCCGCCTTGTCCAAAACATCGTCTGCTGAACCGTGGATCAATAGCAGAGGTTTGTGAAGTCTGTCGACTTCAGCAGTACCAAATCTTTGTGAAGAAAGGGCTATTACCCCATGAACAATATCTGATAAGCCGGCGGCCCTGACCGCTACTGCTCCGCCAAACGAGTGCCCTACTAATATCGCCGATTCTGCCCCTATACCTTTCAAAAAAGATCCCGCTGCTAGGGTATCGAGAACGCTTTCTTCAAACTCACCGGCTTCCCGATATTCAACTCGCACCGTGGAAATGTTTTCCTCTGATAGTTCCGCTGATAATCGTTCATAAACCTTGTCTGCTGGGCCGGAAACTCCTCCGGCCGCTCCCCCCACACAGATGAGAGCGTTGATTGCACCCTCAACTGGACGGAAATGTAAAACTATCTCCCCCCTCGTGGTGTCTAATTGGACATCAATTTCTCCGTCTAATTCCGCTGGCCTAGCTTTGGCACCCCGGATCGATAATGTCATTTCATCCAAGTTCTTAGAGTCATCTGACGGCTCGTTTCCACCAGATGACTCATTGTCATCACCTCTAGGTAAACCAAAGGGGGATCTCGTACTCATATTTGCCTCGATCTCTCAGTCTCTTCAAAACACTAATAATAACGCCTACTAATTGCACCGTTTAAGGAGTACCAACAGCCCGGTCAATTAGTCGTGAGACACTCATCTTACCGCTAGAAGGGGGTTGCGATGGATGCTATCATTCCTTGACCAATAAGAAGATAATCAACATTGCGATGAGAACGATCTCATCATACGAACACGACCGGAAGGATTTTTCATGACCACCGATTCTCCAAGTTATAGTCCGGGACTAGAGGGAGTCCCGATTTGCGAGTCTGCGTTGTCATTAGTTGAAGGGGAAGCTGGAAGACTGACTTATAGGGGCTATTCCATTGAGGACCTCACCCTTCCTGAAGCAACATTTGAGCAAACAGTAGCCCTCCTTTTTGACGGTGAATTACCTAACGAGAGTCGTCTCAGTGAAATGAAAGATATCCTCCGACAAAACAGAAATCTCGATCCGGAGATAGTGGAGCTCATTAGGCAAATTGCCAAGAAAACTCATCCTATGTTCGCTATGCAGGCGGGGATAGCAATGCTTGGTCCTAAGGACAACGACTTTGAAATCAAAGTTGGCAGTATCCGACAGCGTTCCTTGTCACTGGTTGCGAAAGTGGCCACGGTCGTAGGAGTGATTGCTCAATCCTTGGAGGACCGACCGTATCAAGGGCCTCGTGACTCTGAATCCCACGCTGAGATGCTTTTAAGAATGATCACCGGTAATGAAACGCATCCGGATGGTCACGTGCATACCATGGATTCGCTACTTACACTCCAGGCTGATCACTCAGCGGGTAACGCGTCCACATTCACTTCAAGAGTGGTCACTTCAACTAAGGCGGAACCAGAAGCCGTGGTGTCGTCAGCGATTGGTGCCCTGTCAGGACCTGCCCATGGAGGGGCTAATGAGGCTTCATTAAGACTCTTTATAGAAATCGGCGACCCAGACAATGCCGAGCAAGAAATCGGTAAAAAGCTCGATGATAAATTCAAAATACCTGGATTTGGTCATCGGGTATATAGCGTTAAAGACCCGCGGTCGAAAGTCATTCAAAGAATTGCTGATCAAATTATTCAACCCGGGTCAAAAAATGATGACTACTATCAAATTGCTCTCTCAGTCGAATCTGTGGCAACAGAACGGTTGGGTGACCGTGGGCTTTTCCCAAATGTCGACCTCTTTAGTGGTTGTGTATTCGCGGCAGTTGGTATTCCAATTGATCTATTCACACCCATATTCGTTGCAGGTAGAACACTGGGCTGGGTCGCAAATATGGAAGAGCAATGGGAAAGTGGCAACCGTATCTACCGCCCAACTCAGATTTATACGGGCGAAGCACACCGCCCATATTCAAATATTGCTCAGAG
>Ga0310344_10004333_pt1 | contig 10542 bp, 12 predicted proteins | sample HC15DNA20200_MG_FD_203801 | JGI IMG/M metagenome (GOLD analysis project Ga0310344, IMG submission 203801) | Marine microbial communities from station ALOHA, North Pacific Subtropical Gyre - HC15-DNA-20-200_MG | ecosystem: Environmental > Aquatic > Marine > Oceanic | place: Pacific Ocean: North... | reverse complement strand
CGGCTGCAGCCGCTGGCGCATAATAAGCGCTACCAGTCTTTAAATAACCAACGATTTCACCCCCGCCCTTACGAGTCCGCTCGACGAGAGCATCAATCCGGTCCTGTTCGAGGAGCTGCGTGAGAGGGATACCACTCACCGAGGTGTAACTGGCAAGCGGGACCATGGTATCTCCATGCCCTCCGAGCACGAGCGCCTGAATATCTTCTATACTGACATTGAGCTCGAGGGCGATAAACGATCGGTATCGCGCAGTATCAAGCACACCTGCCATTCCGATAACACGCTCCCTGGGAAAGCCTGATGTTTCCAGTGCCACCTGCGCCATCACGTCCAACGGGTTAGTCACCATTATGATGATCGATTCAGGAGCAAGCCGCTTAATCTCACCTGTTACCGAGCGGATAACTGCAGCATTTGTCTTGAGTAGGTCGTCACGGCTCATACCGGGCTTACGTGCAATCCCTGCCGTCACGATGAAGATGTCAGCACCGGCAGACGATTCATAATCGTTACTGCCCGACACACGTGTATCAAAACCCTCTATAGGTGCACTCTCCCATTGGTCGAGACCCTTACCCTGGGGAATCCCGTCCGCGATATCGACTAGAATTACTTCCCGGGCGAGCTCTTTTTGAGCTAGAAGCTGAGCGCAGGTAGCACCCACATGACCTGCTCCGACCACTGTAATCTTCTTGACGCTCATAGCAGACGTCTGTTCTCCAAAGCATGTGTTCTCACGGGATATTCATGGCCTGCTGAAGCAGGCAGGAGGAGTCTAAGCGAACCCTGTTCGGTGGTCTACCCGCCAGTCTGAGATAGGGCGACCAGGCCTCCTGATCCTGAGTCACTTCCCTGAATGAGGTAGTGGCGTTCAGGTTTCACTTCGAGTGTGTCCCGGATGTGCAAGGCAAGATCCTCTCCGGCTCGTAATGGGTCACGGAGGTTGGTTTGAAGGTCCCCGAACAAACATGGTCGAAGTTGGCCATCTGCAGTGAGACGCATGCGATTGCATCTGTCACAGTAGTTATGGCTCATTGGTGTGATAACGCCAATCGTGCCTGGAGCACCCGGAAACTGATAGTACTCGGCCGGACCGTTACCGAACGGTCCCGGCACCGGCTCAAGCTTGTCGATTTCACGCACTCGGTGAAGCACTTCGGTGCAAGAAATGAACTGTTGAGCGCTAAGGTCGAGATTGGCACCTGTTGGCATCATCTCAATAAAGCGCACGTGCCAAGGATGCTTTCTAGTGATTTCTGCAAAATCCTGAATCTCGTCGTCATTCTCACCTTTAATCAGCACGACATTGATCTTGATTGGAGAGAACCCAACCTCCTCCGCAGCCGCAAGGCCTTCCATAATTCGGGGATATGAACCTGGGCGACGGGCAATCCTATCTACTCTGTCTTCTCGCAAAGAATCGAGAGACACGTTGAGTCGACTTATCCCCGCTGCCTTAAGGGCATCTGCCTGTTCAGCAAGCAGGACAGCGTTAGTCGAGAGAGAAAGATCACGAATCCCCGGAACAGCCGCGAGCAGCCTTACAAGCTCTGGAACGTCACGTCGCACCAGAGGCTCTCCCCCAGTAATCCGCAACCTTTCGAGCCCCATCGGTGCCATGACCCGAACGATCTGTTCAATTTCCTCATAGCTAAGGAGTTCATCCCGCTGTAGCCATGGCAGGCCTTCTAGGGGCATGCAATAAACACAGCGAAGGTTGCACTTGTCCGTGATAGAGACGCGAAGGTACTCGACTGATCTCCCGAATTGGTCAATCATATTGGACGCTCCGCTAGTGAACCCGCTCGCTCAGGCGCTGTCGGCTTCATCCCCTCCACCCACTTATCAGTACCGTCAGTGTAATGCTCCTTCTTCCAGATTGGGAGGCGTTTCTTGATCTCTTCAATGACGTACCTAGAGGCTTCGTATGCTTCTGCACGGTGTGGGCTGGAAACTGCTATAGCTACCGACACTTCGCCAATGGCTAGTTCGCCCACCCGGTGAACAATTGTAACTCGGTCCGTACCGCAACGCTTGACTACTTCACTAGCGATCTCTTTCAGAACGGGAGTCGCCATTTCCTCGTAGGCTTCGTAGGTCATACCACTTACAGACCTTCCATCCGCATGATTTCGCACCACACCAAGGAAGAGCAGAGCCGCTCCGTGGTCGTCTGCGCCCACACGAGCCATAACCGCTATCGTATCAATTGGGTCGCTAGTAACCGCTACATGGATCATTAGTTTACCCTCCTGCCACAGGAGGAATGAAGGCAACTTCATCCCCAGACTGCAAAGGGTCTGAGGGCAGGGCGTAATGGCGGTTCACTGCCACTGCTGGCTCTGTCGGCAATGAGTCGAAAGGAGCACCACGCCCCCTTAGCTCGAGCACCAAGTCAGCAACTGTCGAACCATTAGGTAGGTCGACATCCAGCCGTGGGGTACCTAGTAAATCACGATACGCGGCAAAGAAAAGGGCTCGAATAGACAACGGCAAAGATGGAGGAGGGGCTCAGTTACCAAGGATAAAGAAATGAATCGACCGAGACGGACACGTCAACATTTCCTTTTAGGCTAGCGGCTCCGTCCTCTTCTCGGCTCACGAACTCTTCCTCGCCGCGGCGCCTCACGCTGATTGTCTCGGAGCACCCGAATCCTACGTCCAATATCCTCACGGAAAGCCTGCAGCTCCAACACCTGTGTAGGGTCAAGAACCGCCAATAAAGCCTCCTGTTCTTGCTCGAATAGTTCTGCATCTCGGGCCCTAAGTTCCATTATCCTCTCTATAAGTCCTCGAGCTTCCTCCTGGTCGGCATTCCCGTCGAGCATCAGTGCCTCAACCCGCCGCCGGGCAGCCTCCTCACTCCTAGCGAGCTCCTGCCTCTGATTTTCAAACCCTCGAACCACTTGGGAAAGTTCTTCCGCTTGAGTCTCCTCCAACCCCAGACGCTGTTGCAGCATGCGCCCCATCTGAGCACGAATCCGTTGCTCTAGTTGTTCTCGGTCAGGACCCCTGCCACTTCCTCGCCCTCCTCCAGGACGTTGTCCCTCGACGGGTGCCGCAATCAGCAGCATGGCTAAGAACGAGAAGATGACCGTGGATTTATTCTCAAACCTCATGCTGTTCCTCCAGATGTAACTACCGACAGTTCTTCTATTAGGTCGGCAAGAGCTTCATCACTCAGATTGTCAAAAGATGGCGCACCAGCTACAAAGGCATCATCGGTTAACCAGATACCTCCTTCCTCTATTTCGTATGCGAAGTCGGGCACATTGTGGGCTGCGTTCCTGGGGGAATCCAAGGAGATCCCGATACCAAGAGCAAGTGCTGCTATCGCAGCCGCCGAAAGAGCCTGCCACTGCCATCTATAGAAAGAAAACTTTAGATCATCTATAACCACACGTGTCACTGATTCCTCTAAGGTGCCCGGCACTTCAGGTCGGCTTGCAAAGATCCTCTCGACTAACTCGAACTCTTCTCGACATGAAAAACAATCCGAGATATGGGATTCAACTAAACCAAGCTCATCCTCACCGAGTCTGTTAATCACAGACTCAGGAATCAGCTCTCTGACTCTGGCGCAGTTTTCAGAACTCATTTCATCAACTCCCTGAGCCGTCGGATTGCATGGAAGTAATTTGCGCGTGCTGCACCTTCACTTGATCCGATTACTCGTCCAATCTCTCTAAAGCTTAATCCTTCTTCGATTCTTAGTGATAAGGAGAGTCTTTGTTTCTCGGGCAAATTCTCCATCATGGTCCTGGCTCTGTCAGCCTCCAACGCTACCAGAGCAGCCTCGTCTGGCGCCGTCTTCTCAGAACGAACCACCCCGGCTTCTTCGAAGGTAGTCTCATTCCTCCGCGCTTGCCGTCGTAGAGCCCCCCTCGCCTCGTTAGCAGCGATAGTTAAAAGCCAAGTGCGAAAGGAGGCGTCGCCTCGGAATCTATCAAGTGCCCTAAAGGCCTTCAGGAATGAATCCTGGACTATGTCCTGTGCCACATCATCCCCCCGCATTAGCGAGAGCGCCACTCGATATGCCGCGGCTTGGTGACGCCTTACAAGGACTCCGAGCGCTACCTCATCACCCGTAACTCCTCGCCGGACCAACTCTCGGTCAGTTAGCTCTGGGCACTCCCGCTCATCTTTCCTCACTGACTCTTAGATGCCAGTGGAGCCACAGCCGTTAAAGTGAGGCTCGTTATTAGGGCCCTTGTGCGCTTAGATCCTAAGTTCGTCTAGCTGCTCAACCTGAGCCCTTACATGTTTTGAGGGCTTGAACACTGGGACCGATCGTGAAGGCACGCGAACCGGGTCTCCGGTTCGCGGATTCCGGGCTACACGAGTTTTACGCTTACGTACCTTGAACGTGCCAAAACCGCGGATTTCAATATTATCGCCATTAGCTAAAGCAAGCTTCACAGCGTTGAGGAAACCGTCGACAACGAGCGCGCAGTCCTTCTTCGTGATTCCCGGGCCGATAGCTTCTGCCACCTGCTCGACAAGGTCTGCCTTCGTCATGCCCCCTCCAAAGCCGTATCGGTCTGCCGTTATGCCGAATGGGAAGCCACGGTAACGAGCACCCGCGGGGGCCGCAAGGTGGTCGGAGTCGTTGTGATAGATACACTTGGGACAACCTTCGACTTCGCTATTTCTGCCTGCTTCGTTCTCGCATCAATTCAATAAAGCGGTCGAATAAGTAGCGGCTATCATGAGGGCCGGGAGCCGCCTCAGGATGATACTGAACTGATAACACTGGTAACTCCTGATGCTCGACACCCTCGACAGTTCCATCGTATAGGTTGACGTGAGTGAGCCGCAGACCAGGAGCTCCTGGAATCTTATCACCCTCTCCTCCCCGCACGGCAAACCCATGATTCTGAGACGTGATCTCTACTGTTTGACGATCCAGATATTTCACGGGATGGTTCCCGCCATGGTGCCCAAAGGGAAGTTTAAAGGTGGATGCTCCGAAAGCTCGGCTGATGAGTTGGTGCCCAAGACAAATCCCAAAAATAGGTACGTCAGACTCAGCAAGGCCTAGAATGGCTCTTTCCGCCCCCCGCACAGCAGCCGGGTCACCGGGTCCGTTTGAAACGAATAAGCCATCAGGAGGATCATTAAGGATGTCGTCTACTGAGGTCTCTGCAGGAATTACGGTAACCCGACATCCCCGCTCGGCCAGCAACTTGGGAGAATGAGCCTTGACCCCGAAATCGTAGGCCAAGACATGAAATTGCTCATCGCCAATAGCTGGAACCTCGTACGGTTCGTTCACGGAAACTCCGCATGCTAAATCGAGGCCCTCCATCAAAGGCTGATCGAGCACCTTTGAAAGCACATCTGCCTGCAATATCTCAACCGGTGCGATCGCACCTCGCATAGCCCCGTGGGCGCGTATATGCCTCGTCAGGGCACGTGTATCAACATCGGCGATGCCAGTGATGCCGTTATTTCTGAGATATTCATCGAGGCTACTTTCAGCGCGCCACGAGGAATAAGTCCTCGATGCTTCACGAACCACAAAGCCGGATACCTGAGGACGAGGTGATTCACAATCATTTGAGTTCACCCCATAGTTCCCGATTAAGGGGTACGTCATCGTGACTAGTTGACCAGTGTATGAAGGATCCGTGAGAACCTCCTGATACCCTGACATACATGTATTGAAGACAACCTCCCCGAACGTCAGCTTCCCGGCGCCAATCATATCTCCGTCAAAGCGGCAACCGTCCTCAAGTAATAGATAGGCTGTGCGTTCCAGTTTATACCTCCATGCTGTGTCTCAGCGTGGCCAAAGCTATCCCCACCCCCCGAGGGGTCAACTCAGTAATGCGAGGCTTCGCACTGTATTCCACCCAGCGTTAGCTTCTGCGGCTACCACCTGATACTGGACCCACCGATTACATGGACACCGTCTTTGTTCACGCTGATGAATCTTGCCTCGGCAATCAGTTTAAGGAACGATCTAACCCAGGCGGCGCTGGGGGTCTGGTGGAAGTGTGGCGCGGAAGTACTTGGGAACGGCGTGACTACTGGACATCCGAACCAGAGACCACAAATAACAGAATGGCCCTGAGAAGTGCTATCGAGGTACTCCGAGCTCTCAAGAAGCGATGTGAAGTAAGGTTTGTGTCCGATAGCCAGTACCTATCCAAGGGTATAACGGAGTGGATGCCCTCGTGGAAGAGTAAGGGCTGGAAGCGGAAAGGTGGAGAGATTAAGAACATAGATCTCTGGAAGGAACTTGATCACGAGCTCAGGAGACACCAACTGAGGGCCGCTTGGGTCCGCGGACACACGGGACACCCCGAAAATGAATACGCTGACTTTCTAGCCACTCGTGCCGCGAGAGAGCAAACCAAATCTACGGGGCTAGTCTCTTCTGGATTCGAGGAATGGCTAGAGGGTCTTCGGGAGAAAGGGCAGTATTTAGACTACATGGAGTTCAGATCCCCCCTAGAGCGCTATCCTGAAGACCAGTCCCAATAAAAGGCTTACTGACGACCTACAAAGCGAAGCGGCCCGACCGTAGTTTCCCACGATCGGGCCACCTCTTCTTGTAGGACCCAAGCGCTCTTCACGAAGCGCACCTAAACCCCTCTGCGCTGGCGGGATCATGGCTGTTGCTTGGGTCTGCCTTCGTGAAGGCAGCTTAGCCGTTCTCCCTCCCTCCATTTGCCGCGCGGTCGGCGGCTGGAGGCGCCCCGAGCTCTTTACTTTGGGGCTTTCAGCTGGGGGCCAGCGACCTCCCCCATCGGGCTCCCTAGGCTTCCCAAGTCCTAGTTTGCCTACCGCCCCTGCACCGTCGTGCCCAGCGGCTCGCGCTCAGATTCACCCAGGGATGGCCATCGCCATCGATCTTGATGAGCCGCATCTGAAGCGCGACGCAACGTTAGGGGATCCACCAGTACCCCGCAAGATCGGGAGCAACAAAGAGATCAAAGAATTGATATGACGCCCTAAGTTGTTGCTAATTAACATTTTATAGTAATGATATAAAGTGTGTTATATATGTCATACATATGTTTATAAACATATGTATTTCCGGGCTCTATATTCAGATTTCAGGGTATAGCACCCTAAAGAACTTGGGAAATAATGGGAGTGATAGCCCCCGGTAGACAACCCCTGAATGAGGCTATACTTGTTGTCTACACAACTGGAATATCATACTCGAAGACATTGGCAAACTGGTTTGCCAATATTTCTGATACTTCCCCCACCTCAAGCCCATGCCCCAACTCCTGCTCAAGCGAGGTAACAGATTCACCCTCTAGGCCACATGGCACGATAGCATCGAAGTAGTTGAGTTGTGAGTTTACGTTAAGAGCAACGCCATGTGACGTGATCCACCCTGAAGACACTCTTACGCCAATGGAAGCCAGCTTCCCTGACTCGGTCCATACCCCAGTGTCACTGGGGCGGCGTTCAGCCTTGACTCCCACCTCATGAGCCACCTTGATCAGCACCTTCTCCAAGTCCCGAAGGTATGCATGCAAATCTTTCCGATCTGGCTTGAGGTCAAGCACGGGATAGCCTATGACTTGGCCTGGTCCATGGTACGTAACGTCCCCACCCCGTCCTACCTCAAAGAGTTCAATCCCCATCCGCTCTCGCTCCTGCTCGTCCACCAGCACATGCGCCTCGTCCGAACTTGATCCCAGGGTTATGACGTGTGGATGCTCAAGTAGCACAAGAGTGTCAGAGATTTCACCAGCTCGTCGTTGGCGAACTAGCTGATCTTGCAATATGAGACTCTCTGCATAAGGAACCAATCCCCTACGATAGACCTCGAGCATCCGTGTCCCACCCACCGTCATGCATCTTCCGGAAAGCTCTCAAGCGTCTCCTTCAAGCTTGCAAGAAAGCGCGCAGCATCGGCCCCATCTACGATCCTGTGATCATAGCTAAGCGCGAAAAAAGCCCGATTACGAATCGCAGTTGAGTTTGTGCCCGTCTCAGGATCAGTAATAACGACCACGCGTTTCTCAATAGCCCCTGTCCCGAGAATAGCTGATGTCCCTTTTGGAATCACCGGCATACCCACGATCGTACCCATTACACCAGGGTTTGTGATGGTAAATGTCGCCCCCTGAATCTCTTTAGGCATCAGCTTGCGATCGCGGGCACGGACAGCGAGATCAACAATCTTGTTCCCAATACCCAGCAGTCCTAAATGGTCAGCATCGTGAATAACTGGCACGATCAGGCCAGGGTCGAGATCGACCGCGATCCCGAGGTTCACATTCCCGCGATAGATGATGTTGTCGCCCGAAACCACAGAATTCACTGTCGGGAAGTCACGAAGGACTCTGGAAACAGCCCATACGACAAACGCAGTATAGCTGACCCGCGCACCCTGAGCAGACCAACGAGCCCCACTACCTGCTCGGATCCGATCAATCACTGAGAAATCAATTTCGATCAAAGAATTGACATGCGGCGCTACGCGCTTAGCCAAAACCATATGCTCAGCGGTAAGCCGTCGGATCTTATCCATCGGTTCAACGCGATCTGCTTGCCGAACAGGATACTCGGGGTGCTCGACCTCGCTATAAAAGGCAGGCCAAAAATCAGCCAGCTCACTCAGCGCAGAAGGTCCAGCCACATCCCCACCAGCGGGCACGGAGATGGAAGTCTTCCCCTGACTTTTGATAAAGCTAAGAATGTCCTGCTTCGTAACACGCCCAGAGTGGCCAGTACCCGGTATCGTCTTAATGTCGATTCCGTGCTCCTCAGCAATACGACGCACCACAGGAGTTGAGCGCCTGCTCATTCGCTCTTCATCAGAGTCCTCTGCAACCATAGAGGGAAGAGCAGGTGGCGCCAGTGAATAATTCGAAGAATCAGGCGTCGGGACTTCTTCAGGCGCCATGTCTTTCACAGCAGGTGCTTGCTTCTCCACCTGCGCTGACGTCCCAACATCTGACACTGCTGGCACGTTGCCTTCAGACTCGATATAGGCAACCACAGTGCCGACCTCAACAGTCTCACCCTCTTCAAAGAGCAGTTCCACCAACGTGCCCGGACTTGGTGCGGGAATTTCCGCATCTACCTTATCCGTGGATATTTCAAGGATAGGCTCATCTCGCTCGACTAAGTCACCCACCCTCTTGAGCCACTTAGAGATCGTGCCTTCTGCGATGGATTCGCCCATCTGAGGCATAGGCACTTCAATTCGAGCCACGCCTGATCACTCCACTCTCATGTCGCTACTTAGCCCATCCACTAGCGTGTGGATCCTGCTCAGTTTCCGCTCGGTGCCGGTTCCCTTGGAGACTCAACTGGCTCTACTTCGACTCCACCAACCGGTTGGCCTTGGCCGGGTAGCACGGGCGCAGGAGCAGCAGCTCCTGGTGTTGGCACTTGAATCACTGACTCCACCTGTGCAGATCTCGACGACATAATCGAGAGGACAAGCGCTAGCACCATAAAAATCGTTCCAGACACCCATGTGGCACGGGTAAGGACCGTGCTCGCCTGTCTACCGCCAAGTATCCCCTCGGTCATGGCGGAACCGCCTCCTACTGCAGCGAGCCCCCCACCCTTACCAGACTGGAGCAAGATGACTACCGACATAAAGATGCCGTCGAGAACCAGAATGGTGAGCAATATTCCGTACATCGTTGGTCTTTTCCTCTGAGGTCTGAAAATGAAACGTCGGAGACCCCACTGAGGGTGTCAACGGTCGAGTAGGTCCCAGCTCATAATGCGGCGGCAGCAATCTCTGCAAATGATCTTGGATCCAAGCTTGCTCCACCGACCAGCACACCATCCACATTGGCTGTAGATAGCAGGGCCCCGGCATTCGAGGGCTTGACCGAACCACCGTAGAGGATGGCGACTGATCTTGCCCTTTCAGCGCCTAATGATTGGGAGAGCCTTTCTCTCAGAGTTTCATGAGCTAAAGAGGCGTCCTTGGGTGTCGCTGTCTCACCGGTACCAATGGCCCAAACTGGCTCGTACGCGATGAGTGCCCGCCCTAAGCTGAGATCGTCAATCACAGCATTTAGCTGTCTTAAGATGACTTCTTCTACACGGTTGGCGCGGCGCTCCTCAAGAGTCTCTCCTACACAAACCACTGGGACGAGGCCATGCCTTTGAGCAGCCCTTACCTTATGAGCGACTTCTTCGTCAGTCTCTCCGAAGACATGACGGCGCTCCGAATGTCCGATCAATACAAAGTTCGCACCCACCTCAGAAGCCATCCTGGCTGAAAGTTCCCCAGTGAATGCCCCTTCATCCTCCCAATAAATATTCTGTGGACCTAACTGAACCCGCGGATTTCGAGCCTCGGAAGTGGCCAGTGCAGCAAGATAGATTTCAGGAGGGAACAGCAGAATCTCATGCCTTTCAGAAACCCCACTCAGATCTAGCTCAGCTAGAAACTCAATGGCCTGATCCGAAGCCATGTGCATCTTCCAGTTCCCAGCGATCACCGCCATTTATCAGCCCTCGTCATCTATTAGTAAGGGATTCGATGCCTGGCAGGGTCGCCCCACTAAAGAGCTTAAGCGAGGCCCCACCGCCTGTAGAAAC
>Ga0310344_10004332_pt1 | contig 10543 bp, 7 predicted proteins | sample HC15DNA20200_MG_FD_203801 | JGI IMG/M metagenome (GOLD analysis project Ga0310344, IMG submission 203801) | Marine microbial communities from station ALOHA, North Pacific Subtropical Gyre - HC15-DNA-20-200_MG | ecosystem: Environmental > Aquatic > Marine > Oceanic | place: Pacific Ocean: North... | reverse complement strand
GGGCAGAACATCAACATGCTTGAAATTTGGCGCGATTGGACCTCCGCGCCAAAATCCTCCACCATTTTGGCGGCGATGAGCGCTATCTTCTATCATTTCAGTAGCTGATTCTACAGGACGATCATTTTCGATGAAGATGTATGGATCCATATCTAGTGAGGCGGGGATCCCATAAAAATAATCAAATCCAAGTGTAATTGGTCCAGGCTGTAATAGTTTGTTATAATCTACTTGGTTTTTTCTATTAACAGGGTCGCCGTTTTGGAACCCAAGGTGCCATTTACCGACACAACCAGTGGTATAACCGCGTTGCTTGAGCATGGAAGCGACGGTCGTTCTACCTTTTTCAATTAAACTAGTAGAATATCCCCATAGAACGCCATTCTTCAATCGGGAACGCCAAGCATATCGACCTGTCAAAACACCATATCGTGTTGGAGAGCAGACTGCAGATGGTGAGTGGGCATCAGTAAAACGCATTCCTTGTGATGCTAAATTATCCATATTAGGGGTTGGAATCTTTGAGTCTGGGTTATAACAACCCAAGTCTCCATATCCCATATCATCTGCTAGAATAAATACGATGTTTGGTTGGGTAGTTATGTTATTATTAGTGAGCGTTTGTGAATTCACAGTTGACACCGTAGATGGTAAGGTTGTCATGGTTATTCCAATCTGCACCTTGGTTTCTCAGGCTACGTTTAAATTGAAATCTAGGACTAAGCAAAAGGCAAAGCAACACCATTATAACAAAACTGAGATGAATAATCTACGTCAGTTTCCAGATTATAGATATGATGTATTTGAGAGGTTTTGGGGCATTTTCAAGTTCCCGGATTTAAGATGTTAAAAGACGTGATTCTAAATGAACTGAGTTTGATCTAGGTGACTTCTGAGACTTAGCACTGGAGATCTATGAACGCAATTGGCCGCCAGATCCACGAATTAGATACACCGTTTCTCTGGGTGGATTTAGAAATTATGGAAAGAAACATTCAACTGCTAGCGGACTTTTTTAGCTTTGTTGGCGTCGACTGGCGCCCGCACACTAAAGGAATTAAGGTGCCAGCAATCGCGCATAAAGCCATAGAAGCAGGAGCAATAGGTGTTACATGCGCTAAACTGAGTGAAGCTGAAGTTATGGCATATGCGGGAATTAAAGATATCCTAATTGCTAATCAGATTGTAGGCTCTCAGAAGATTCAACGATTGGCTAACCTGTGTCGTCAAGTTGATGTCAAGATCGCTGTGGATAATGAGTTGAACATTGCTGAGCTTGGAAAAATTGCTACACAGTTTAATACTGAAATCAATGTGCTGGTTGAAGTTAATACAGGTATGGATCGTGCAGGTGTTCCTCCTGGAACGGAGACAGTCAGAATGTCCCAGCTTATTATGGAAACAGCAGGGCTTTGTTATAAAGGACTCATGGCTTGGGAAGGGCACGCAGTTGGGATTGAAGATCCACAGTTAAAGAAGCGAACTGTGGAGACAGCAGTAAGTATTCTCGAGGAAACGACTGTAATGTGCCGGGATGGAGGGTTACCAGTGGAGATTGTCAGTGGCGGGGGAAGTGGTACTTACAAAATTACTTCACACTTGTCAGGGATTACTGAAATTCAAGCTGGTGGAGCATTGTTTTGCGATATGTCGTATCAGAAATGGGGTGTCGACACTCAGCCTTCTATTTTTGTCAGAAGTTTGGTAACTAGTCGGCCTAATCCCAAACGGATCATCTTCGATGCGGGCTTTAAAGCGTTGCCAGCTTGGGGGGAAAGAATGCCAACACCAATTGGCATGCCTGGATTTGAATCATTTAAAGCTTCTGCCGAGCATGGTGTTGTGACGTTAAGTTCACCAGAAAACAAGATTCAAATTGGTGAGACATTTGACTTCATGCTGGGTTATGGTGACTCAACTGTTTTCCTGCACGATATATTGTATGGTGTTCGCCAGAATGTTGTTGAAGTTTCTTGGTTAATTCATGGACGGGGTAAAACACACTAAACTGCTAATTTTGAGAATCTTCTGTTCTCGCTTGTTGAACCATTTCAACTAGAACCTTTCTAACTGCGTTAGCATTTCGTACTTGACGACTAAAGTTCAACCTGATTTCGTGTAATTGATTATCTTGTATCAATTCCAGACCAAACCCAAGATGGTCTACCGTTATCATCTTAACTTGATCACCTGAATGATTCCCAAAATGTTGGGATAATAATACTAAGGCATCTTTGTGGTCCTCGTTCATATGTTGAATGATTTCGGAAGCGATGTCAGCTAGAGGATCAACTTCCGCTTGCTGATATTCTTCTGCTGTGATCCATCCCATCGCACCAAATCCACCCACGAAATAAAGATCTATAATTGTCATGCGATAGAAAGCAAAGTCACCAAAATCAACCCAGTATCTTGCCTCGTGGTGTTGGTTGAGATAACTTTCCCGTATCATTGCTAGGTCTTCCTCTGCAACCTGAGTAATTTCACCCATGATGGAGACCCTTGCTTTTCCTAGTGGATCTTCGTTTTCAGTTGCCTCCGCGATGAGAAGGCTGGCTTTCGGGCTGTATTGGAGGTTTTGGGTGTGCACCGCCATGGTGCTGATTAGAAAAGTTGGATTACCTGTTTGGTCTAAACCGTAAGGCATTACCGAACCAAAAGGCAAACCCACGTGTTTTTTAGACAATGTCGATAAGCTACCGACGGGTTGGAGATGCATCAATGTTCGCACACGTTCAGCATAGGAGAGTTCTAATATTTCACGTTGTTTGGAGCTGCTTCCTTGATGATTGTTTGGAGTTACGTCAGGCATATATTTCTCCTGTGTGTAATCAATTAAGTAATTTCTTCTTATTTTAAATTACGTTTTCTCTTATCCAATCCGGCTGCCAAATCCGGATCAATCCACCAAGTGTCCATGCCGAGACTATACTGTGGTCTTACCTTAGGCATACGGAACTTATCCCAATATAAAATACGGTAAGCGGTAATGTGCCAGTGTGGGATTACATAGTGGTTATGTAATAGTAAGCGATCGAGCGCTTGGGTACGGGTAATGAGACTTTGGCGGTCTGGTGCGGAAATAATTAGGTCAATTAACTCGTCAATCACTGGGTCTTTGATGCCTGCCAGATTTCTTGTTCCGTTGACATCTGCTGCTTTCGAGCTCCAGAAATCACGTTGCTCGTTTCCTGGAGAGAGTGATTGTCCCCAATTAGCAACCGCCATGTCGAAGTCATAACTATCTGTTCGTTCTTGGTACTGTGATGTATCTACAGTATTGACTTTTGCTTGTATCCCCAATTTTTCTAGATTCTTTGTGAAAGGTAAGACTATTCTTTCGAATTCCGGCGAACGAAGAAGAATTTCGAAATTCATAACTTCTCCTGTTATGGTGTTAGTCAATTTCCCGTTTTGGACTTCCCACTTTGCTTCTTTCAGGAGACGAAGTGCTGTTCGTATATTTCCTCGGATGTTGCCGGTTCCGTCTGTCTCTGGCAATGAAAAGGCTTGACTAAATACTTGAGCCGGCACCTGTTCCCGATACTGATCCAAAATCCGTAATTCCTCTTGACTTGGTAAACCACCGGAAGCCAGTTCAGAATTAGAAAAGTAGCTGAAAGTACGTGTATAAGAACTATAGAAAAGATTTTTGTTTGTCCACTCAAAATCGAAAGTATAACCTAGGGCTTGACGAACTTTCCGATCTTTAAATATTTCGCGCCTAGTATTAAAGACAAAGGCTTGCATTCCTTGTGGATTGTTATGCTCTACTTTTTCTTTGACGATGATACCTTGTTTGACAGCTGGAATATTGTACCCAGTAGCCCATTCTTTAGCTGTGTTTTCAAACAGGAAATCAATTGAACCTGCTCGGAATGCTTCTCTTTCAACATTCCGGTCCCTGTAATAGTCATAGTGGATAATTTCGAAATTATGTCGCCCGACATTTACAGGCAATTTACTTCCCCAATAGTTTGGGTCTCGTTGATAAGTGATGGAACGACCAGCATCCAAGCTTTTTATCTTGTAGGGGCCACTACCAACTGGTGGTTCAAGTGTAGTGGACTCAAAATCGCGTTCCTGCCAATAGTGTTTAGGTAATATCGGCATTTGTCCCGTAATCAGAGGTAACTCTGGGTTTGGAGGCCCACTAAAAGTGAACTTAACTTTTCGAGTTCCCACCTTTTCAGCACTAGCTAAGTTAGCATAATAAGAACGATAAAAAGGATGGCCTTTTGTTTTGATCGTTTCCAGTGACCAGATTACATCTTCCACAGTCACTGGTTGTCCATCGTGCCACTTGGCTTCGGCACGCAAGCTGAAAGTTACCCAGGATCTGTCTTCTGGCCATTCAATGTTTTCAGCTAATAAACAATATTCAGTAAAGGCTTCGTCATGTGAATTGGCCATTAAGGTTTCGAAGAGATTTCCCAGACCTGCAGCCGATCTGCCTTTTAAAATAAAAGGATTCAAGTTGTCGTAAGTGCCAAATGCGCCTTGAACAATTTTACCTCCCTTAGGTGCCGCCGGATTGACATAATCAAAGTGTGGGAAATTCGAACTGTACTTAGGGTTCCCATGCATGGCAAGCCCATGGGCTTGGTATTGCTTTTGGCTAAATACTTGGTGAGGAATGATAGTAGACAAGAATATGATAAGGACGAAAAAAGTTTTTTTCATTTGAACTCCTATGAGTAAATAACTTGGTTCTATTTGGATTTTATGTGTTTGGTGTTTCTGCTGTAGTTTCAAGATCAAAGGCTGCAGTAATCAGTGATTTAGTATAATCGTTTTGTGGGTCTTCGAAGATTAATTCAACTTCACCTTCCTCAACTACTTTTCCGTTGTGCATAACGATCACTTGATCGGCCATGGCTCGGACGACCTTTAGGTCATGGCTGATGAAAATATATGATAGATTGTGTTCTTTTTGGAGTTGTTGCAACAGATTGATGATTTGTGATTGTACACTGACATCCAGTGAAGAGGTGGGTTCATCAAGTACAATCAATTTCGGCTTTAATACAATGGCTCGTGCAATAGCAACCCGTTGCCTTTGTCCACCAGAAAATTCATGTGGATATCGGTCTTTGATTTCCGGGTCTAGGCCCACATCCTCCAATACACGACTGATAATTTGTTTCCGTTCTTCTCCATTTTTGGCAATATCGTGCACTTTCATTCCTTCTTCGACAATTTGGCCAACTGACATCCGAGGATTAAGACTTCCAAAAGGGTCTTGGAAAATTATTTGCATTTCACGTCGCAGCGGCCGAAGATTACGAAATTTTAGGCCGTGAATTTTCTGCTCTTTGAATTGAATTTCACCTTTGGAAGAGATCAGTCGGAGCAAGGATAATCCGAGTGTTGTTTTACCTGAACCAGATTCCCCAACCACACCTAACGTTTGCCCCTTGTTAACAGTTATCGTAACATCATCGACAGCTTTTACATAGTCATGACTGCGACGGAAAATTCCCTTTTTAATTGGATACCAGACACGAAGATTATCAGCATGAATCAAAGGTTCTGAAGTTGGATGAGGTCGTTCGGTTCTTTTGGGTTCAGATTGTAGAAGATGCTTGGTATACTCATGAGATGGTTGATCAAATATCTTCGCAACAGATCCTTGTTCTACGATCTGACCATTATTCATTACACATACACGATTGGCCACTTTTCTGACCACTGCCAGATCATGGGTAATAAACAGCATTGCCATTTTGAATTGGTCCTGTAAATCTTTTAATAGCTTGAGGATTTGTGCTTGAATTGTAACGTCTAATGCAGTCGTTGGCTCATCGGCAATGAGCAGGTCAGGTTCGTTGGCTAAAGCCATGGCTATCATTACCCGCTGCCTCTGTCCGCCGGATAACTCATGTGGAAAAGCATTAAGTCTTTGGCTCACTTGTTCCATTCCAACAAGATGAAGTAACTCGATGGTACGTTGACGTGAAGATTCTTTAGAGAGTCCTTTGTGAATTAGTAATGTCTCACCCACTTGTTTCTCAATTGAGTGCAGGGGATTTAAGGAGGTCATAGGTTCTTGAAAGATCATGGAAACCCGGTTTCCGCGCACAGACCTTAGTATTGAGGGAGGTCCGCCAACTAGTTCTTGGCCTTCTAGGAGAATGCTGCCATTAGGATGAGATGCTGCGGGATAAGGTAACAACTGCAGAATACTAAGAGCGGTCACAGATTTACCTGAACCAGATTCTCCAACAAGTGCTACTGTCTCACCCCGATTGATAGTAAACGAAACATCTTGCGCGGCATGAACTGTTCCTGCCTCAGTGCGAAAATCGACTGATAAATTTTCGATTGTCAACAATGTAGGGTTTATTTCTGTAGACACAAACTATCCCTTAGTAGTATCTAATGTCTTCCGTGGATCAAAGGCGTCACGTATCGCTTCACCGATGAATATTAGTAAGATTAGCATTGTCGCCAATGTTATGAAACTGGTTAAACCTAGCCATGGAGCATGGAGATTGTTTCTTCCTTGTGTAACCATTTCACCTAGCGAAGCGGAACCGGGTGGCAACCCAAACCCGAGAAAATCAAGGCCTGTCAATAAAGTAACTGCACCACTGAGGTTAAAAGGCAAAAAAGTGATGGTTGCTACCATTGCATTTGGCAGGACATGTTTGTATATAATGACTATATTTGAAACGCCAAGCCCTCTGGCTGCACGGACAAAATCAAAATTCCTGGCACGCAGAAATTCTGCGCGTACCACGCCAACATACCCCATCCAGTTAAAGAGCAATAAGATGCCTATTAACCACCAAAAACTGGGCTGTACAACACTGGCTAAAATAATCAACAGATATAATCTTGGCATTGACTGCCATATTTCCATAAAACGTTGAAACAGAAGATCAATCCAACCACCGAAGAAGCCTTGGACAGCCCCGGCAGAAATACCAATGATACTTGAAAATGACGTTAGGATAAGTGCAAATAAGAGCGAAATACGAGAGCCATAGATCAATCTGGCTAAAACATCTCGGCTTTGATCGTCTGTTCCTAACCAATTTTCTTTTGATGGTGGTGCTGGAGCAGGACGTCCAAAGACCACTGTGTCATATGAATATGGTATCAGTGGCCAAATAGACCAGCCTTTTTTTTTAATTAATTCGATAACAAAAGGGTCACTATAATCAGCCTCTGTAGGGAATTCACCTCCAAAACGGGTTTCTGGATAGGATTTTATAACTGGAAACAAAAAGTTGCCGTCGAAGTAGGTTAATATTGGCTTATCATTGGCCAGAAACTCACTAAATATACTGAGACTAAAGAGAATCAGGAAGATATACAATGAATAATAACCTCGCCTATTAGCTTTGAAATTAGCAATTCTTCGGCGATTGAGGGGGGACATTTTTCAGACTTCCCTAGTTTCAAAATCGATTCTGGGGTCAACCAGAGCGTAAGTTATATCTCCAATAATTCCCATAATTAGTCCAAGCAGAGAAAAAAAGTACAGAGAGGCGAACATAATCGGATAATCCCGGTTGATAGCGGCTTCGTATCCTAATAGTCCTAATCCATCAAGGGAGAAAAGCACTTCGATAAAGAGTGAGCCAGTGAACAGGATGCTTATGAATGCACTAGGGAATCCTGCAATAACAATCAGCATAGCATTACGAAAAACATGGCCATACAGTACTCGTTTTTCAGTTAAGCCTTTGGCTTTAGCTGTGATCACATATTGCATTCCGATTTGGTCGATGAATGAATTTTTTGTTAGATAGGTTAAGGTCGCAAATCCGCTAATAACCATGGCCACAATGGGCAATGTCATATGCCATAAATAGTCAGAAATTTTATGTAATAGGCCAAACTGGTCCCAGTTTTCAGATACCAACCCGCGAATTGGAAACCATGTGAAATATCTCCCTCCAGCAAAAACAATGATTAACAAAAGAGCAAATAGGAAACTAGGAATTGCGTATCCAATTGTAATGATACTGCTGCTAATAACATCAAAACGTCCTCCATCGCCAACTGCCTTGGCAATTCCTAGCGGGATAGATATTGTATAAACAAGTAGCGTTGTCCACAAACCGAGCGAGATAGAAACAGGCATTTTATCAATTACGATGTCCATTACACTTCGGTCTTGAAAAAAACTGTTTCCAAAATTGAAAGTTGCGTAATCTCCTATCATTTTTAAAAAACGAATATGAATTGGTTTATCCATACCGTACATTTTCTCTATTTCGGTAATCAGATTGGGTGGTAAACCTCTTGCACCTCGATACTTGCTATTCAAATTGGAGGATGCATCGAATGCTTGTTTGTTTCTATTTTCCCCCATTGTTTCGCCTGTTCCCGAACCAGCAAAACGTGCCGTTGCTTCCACCGCATCTCCAGACAATTGGGCAATCATTTGCTCTACTGGGCCTCCGGGTACAATTTGAATAACAAAAAAATTGATTGTCATGATGCCCAGCAAAGTTGGAATGATAAGAATTAATCGACGTAGTATGTAAGTGAACATGATTATTTTTATCGGAATAGATATTTTTGCATTTAGATCACAACTGAATTGTAGAACGAAATGAGACGGGTAAATATATTCCCTGTTAGAAAAGAAACATATAAATACTTGCAGTTAAAAACTCTAGGTTCTCAAAAAGAATGGGCTGTACATATTTCTAATGGCTAACCCTAAGTCCTTTCTCAGAAATCTCGGTTTAGAGTGGTCGGAAACTAATATTCGCACGCTGAAAGCGACATTTAATCTCTAAACCAACGTGGGAGGTCAATAGTGTGGGTATTCTAACTCATTAGAAGGGAGAGAATCTTCTACAATATCCATCCCGCATTCCTTTTTAGGTAATCTTAGTTTGCATTAACTACTCGTCTTTTTTGTCTCGGTATTGATTACTTCCTGTTTTGAGCGGAGGTTGAGTCTAGAAAATGTCATTGGCCGCGGAACAAATGGCTGTTGATACTTTTTCAATTCCCTCATCAGTCATTTCCGGGTGAACGCCGATACAGATGGCACGTCCTAGGTAATCTAGTGTCTTGGGACACATCCGATCTGAATATTCGATTTTACCATAAGATGGATGACTGTAAGGTAACCCATTGGGATGGTAGGTCTTTTTTCTCAATATATATTCCCAACCTGGGTAGACATGTTTGTCACCATTACCATGCGAGTACATTGGTCCAGCACCAACACCATATTCGCTCATTCTTTCACCAAATTTGCTGGCCAAATCGGGGGTGGGCAATAAAAAGACCATTGTAGTAGCCGCATCCCCCTCTTCATCGTGCAGTTTGCGCAGCTCGATTCCGTCTACATCCGTGATGGCTTGACGTAGTTTCCGTTTGCGAATCCGCATGTTTTCGATAAAGCCATCCAACCGTGTTAATTGTACTGAAGCTATTGCTCCTCGCATTTCATCCATACGGAAGTTCATGCCGGGGAAAAAAGCGTCACTATGTGCGGAAATCCCCCAAAGGTTGCCACCATCATGTATCATTCTGGCACGATCAGCATATTGCTGGTCATCTGCAATGACGAGTCCACCTTCGCCGGTGGTGATGATCTTGCTTTGTTGTAAACTGAAGCAACCGATGTGACCGTGGGTGCCTAGTCGTTTGCCTTTATAACTTGCTCCGATAGCTTGGGCGGAATCTTCGATTACTAATAGGTTGTGTTTGTCGGCAATGGCTTTGATGGCTGACATGTTGGATGGCACCCCGATCATGTGAACTGGCATAATGGCTCGGGTTCTAGGTGTGATTTTGGCTTCGATGTCTTCTGGGTCGATGGTCAGTGAGTTATCGATTTCAGCAATCACAGGTACTGCGTTGGCAATTACCACTGAGGCTGGTGTCGCCACCCAAGTATAAGCGGGCACAATTACCTCATCTCCTAAACCAATACCTGCAGCATAAAGACCAACGATCAGGGACGAGGTCCCGCCATTTGTCGCGAGGGCATGTTTTGTGTTAAACTTTTCTTCGACGTCGCGTTCGAAGTTTGAGACTGTAGAATCTTCGGGTCCATATCGGCAGAGGTCGCCTTTTTCCAGCACTTTCAAAACAGCCTGTTGTTCTTCCGCTCCAATATAGTACATTTTTCAAATTCTCCTATGGAATGATGATTACCCATTGTATCATATCTGGATCTGCAGATTCAGAGATTTGTTTTAATGTTACTTGTATGTACAATCGAGGAAAAGATAGAATACTATCATCAGGTTGAGGCCTAATTCTGGTTAGTCATGGTATTGAAAAGAGTATTCGGTGGCACAGGTGGCTTCCTATGTATTCAAAAGAGGAAATACGATGAAGCAAATCGGATGTAGTACTATGTTGTACCGCAACTTTAGTTTGAGACAGGCACTAGCAGGTATTCAACAGTCTGGTGGTAGTGTTATTGAACTTTGTGCTCGCCAATCTTTAACTGGACAGGTTGTTCATCTGGACCTGAATCGGTCTGACGATGTGGATGATCATTACGAAGAAGTCAAACAGACTATAAATGACTACAATTTTCAGGTTGAATCGATTGCCG
>Ga0310344_10004328_pt1 | contig 10552 bp, 8 predicted proteins | sample HC15DNA20200_MG_FD_203801 | JGI IMG/M metagenome (GOLD analysis project Ga0310344, IMG submission 203801) | Marine microbial communities from station ALOHA, North Pacific Subtropical Gyre - HC15-DNA-20-200_MG | ecosystem: Environmental > Aquatic > Marine > Oceanic | place: Pacific Ocean: North... | reverse complement strand
CTTCTGCTATCCGCTCCGCGACCCGTTCTAGAAGGAAGTGATTTTCATTGGATACGATAGTCACAATAGCTTCAGTTACTTCTGCATAATTCACTGTGTCATTCAATGAGTCTGTTTGTCCAGATTTTGAAAGGTCGCTTTCAACCGTTATATCAACTTCAAATGGTTGCGCTCGTTCTTGTTCTTCTGGAAGGACGCCAATTGTTCCTATAGCTTGAATACCCTTTAGCTCTATTCGATCGGTCATAGACACCTCGTTGACTTGTATGTATGTTATCTGTGTTTTTCCCAGTTGGATATAGCCTTCTGTGCGACTTTTTCAATAGATTTTTGTGTTTCCGCAAATGCTGCATCCGTTCCTACTTCATCTACGAGACTATGAATAGGAATCGGGCAGGAAAGAGATTTATCGAAATCCCCTGCTATAACAAGCGCAGGGGTCGCTACCTCATCTGCTAGATCCAAAACGCCGCCGACAACTTTTCCTTCAAAACTTGATCCATCAACATATCCTTCACCAGTGATGACAAGGTCAGCTTTTTCTATGGAATCCAGAAGCTCTACTTCCTCAGAAACAGCATTAAATCCCTTTACTAATAATGCGCCTACTGATGCTAATCCCCCAGCTAGACCTCCTGCTGCTCCAGCCATATCCATGTGCAGAACATCAACTCCTCGATCCTCTAAATACATCTGTCCAATCCTTTCTAAACGACGTTTAAGAAAACGTACTTGAGATGGAGATGCACCTTTTTGCGGTCCGAAGATTTCAGCAGCTTCAACAAACCGTGTTTCAACATCACAGGCAACTGTTATCGATACTTCACGAAGTCTCTGCAAAGGAGATAAAGCTTCAAGCGCTCCTAAACCGCCATCTGTAGTAGCTGATCCTCCTGCCCCTACAAGAATATTCCTTGCTCCTCGTTCAATAGCTATTGCAATAAGCTGGCCGGTACCGACTGTGGTTGCAGAGATCGGATCATTCTCTTCTCTCCCCCCAGTTAATGTAAGTCCTGAAGCCTGAGCCATTTCAATAATTGCAGTATCACCGTGAAGCCTCCAGGGTGCTTCTACGACGCTGTTTAGAGGGCCTGAGACCAGATCACTGCGATTCGCACCTCCAAATGCTTCAATTGTTCCCTCGCCTCCGTCGGCGAGTGGCTGAACAGCTATGTCATGGTCTTTATTTAGAGCTATAGCAATAGATTCACAAACCGCTTGGGCTGATGCGGTTCCTTTGAACTTATCTGGCGCAACAAGAATCCTCATAAGAGGCCTTCGGGCCTACTCTTCTGCAGGATACAGATCAGACCCTAAAAGAACCAGAACATTTGCTTCAGCTAAATCTGCAACAGGGAGAACTGCTGGCATTGGAAGAACATTTGCAGAGTCTACATTTATTATCAGCCCAACATTTCTGGCATCGAGTTCATATCCGTTCGCAAAGTAAACGAAAGAAGAATCGGGTACCTCTTCGGTCGTCGCATTCACTGGAGGTAAGCCGTTATAGCCTTGATCTGAGATTAGTACTTCGCGGATAGCTCCTGCGGCACCGCCAACGTCTGTTCCATTAGCTACGAGTACTCGAACTTCAGCTGGAGGGTGAAAGACGTTTTCACTACTTGCAACAGGTTCTGTCTGTGCTGGTGCGCTGCTTTCCTCGCTGCCAGTTTGTTGAGCGGATGCTTCCTCTTCCGCTACTGTTGTTTCTTCTTCAACTGCAGCAGCTTCTTCATTTGACTCTTGAATATTCTGGACTACTGAAGAAGAATTAATGCTTCCCGAGGTATCGCTAAACCCTTCACTGAGCACGATGACGCCTATCGCTACAAATACACCAAGAAGTAAAACACCTTTCCCTGCAATATTCATGTTAAGCATCTCCTGAGATCTTACATCGGCTTTTCTATATTAAAACTTACAGATAGTTTTAGCGAATTGGCGACTGAATCTGGGGAATTCCGTATCGATTGGAACGACGTTTTAGTCGAGATTTTCGTAACCGGCGAACTAAAAGAGGGTCATATTCCAAAACTTCAACCCTATCCAGTAGTGAATCTCTTATCTGGTAATAACGTGAAGGTGAAATCCCAAATTTTTCTCGGATAGCTCTTTCTTTGGTCCCATGTATTTCCCAGGGTGTTCTTTCAAAGTCAAGAATTGCTATTTCTCTTTCGGTCAGTTCCACTCGAGTATGGTATACCCCAGTAGCATAATAGGCTGCGATATGCCTAGATAGGACTGAACCGTTTCACAACAATAATGGAAATATGTTTCAGGTTGCTGCAATTTGAGTCTTGAGTGAGCCGGGTGTCGGAATCGAACCGACGACATCTTCTTTACAAGAGAAGTGCTCTACCAACTGAGCTAACCCGGCGTGTCTTTAGTTTAGGAAGATTCCAAATCTATCACTATATTTCTTTTCATCGTCGTCTTTGAGCAATTTCAAAGCATGCGATCGCTGCTGCTACTGAAACATTCAGGGACTCTATGGATCCAAATACTGGGATTTTGGCGATGATGTCACACCTCTCTCGAGATAGCCTCCCCAAACCTTGTCCTTCGCTCCCTAGGACAAGCGCTAAAGGCTCGTCAGCGACTCCTAATTCAAAAACTTCAGATGGAGCGTTTGAATCTAATCCAACAGTCCAAACCCCTTTTTCTTTGAGTAATGACAGTCCTTTGGGAATTCCACTGACAGACCCTATTGGGAGGTGCTCGATTGCACCTTGAGCAGTTTTTGCTACTGTCGGCGTTATTTTTGTCGATCGATGTTTCGGAAGCAGCACACCAGTTACTCCAGCGCATTCAGCACTTCGGAGCATAGCGCCTAGATTTCTTGGATCTACAACCCCATCGATAACCAGCAGGAAAGGCTTTTTTTTCGTAGCCAAGAGTTCATCGATTTCAAGATTCCGGAGTGGTTCAGCAAATGCGATAACCCCTTGAGGAGCGTCGGTTGTAGCTAGCAAGTCAAACTTCGCTCGCGACACTTCATACACGGGTACCCTGCTTTCCATTGCATGATCCTTGATTTGGGAAAGTACCGGTGAAGGATCCATTCCAGCTAGGAAGGTCACTTCTCGTACTTTTCGTTTTTCTGCCAGGAGAAGCTCTCGAACTGCTTGCCTTCCTTCGATAACATCCCCTCCTATTCCTTTTGAAGTATTGTTTCTGGTGCTTTTGTCATGGGGAGGTTTACCCTTATGGTTTTTCGCTTTACGGCGTTGATGGCTACTACGCGATGGTTTCCCTCCGTGTGATTGACGGCGATGTTGATTCTTAGCCATTTGACTTACTGAGTAGGGAGACAGCGAAACATGCAATCCCGTTGAAATCCAGAAATCCTTCAGGAGTTTTCCCTTTCAGGGTTACGGGGGCTTCGATGATCTCTGAAATTTTTGTTTCCATCAATGATCTTTTCGATTGTATTTTGGGTGTTTCTGCAATAACGGAGCAGTCGATGTTGACGATCGTCCATCCTTCGCTCTTAACAAGATCAACCGACTGCTGCAATAATTCAAGACTGTCAGCATTGAGATATTTTGAATCTTCATCCGGAAACAAGGTACCAATATCGCCAAGCCCTGCTGGACTCAGCAGAGAATCGATACATGCATGAATTATTACGTCAGAATCTGAATGGCCTTGAAGGGCAAAATCAGACTCGAAAGTTACGCCACCGAGGACCAACGGACGTTCATGATCAGTGATATAGGCGTGGGAGTCGAATCCATGGCCAATTCTCATCATGCGATTGCTCCCCTCTTTGTGTGAAATCTTATAAATGCTATTGACTTAGTACGATATTCACTTTTGGCTTATATCCATTGATATTACGAAATTGTTTTCTGCTTACTATGTATCATTTGAGTCGATTGAATTCCTGAGACGTATTAGGCTAAATAGGATGATTGACGTTGACTTTCTTTCTTCTATAGATCTTTTTGCTGAAGTTGAGCAGAAGTTACTTGAACCCATCGTGCAAAAATCTAAAGTGAGCGAACTTCAACGTGGGGATATTCTATTTAGTGAAGGAGATGAGGCGAGCGACCTGTTTATCGTTTTGGATGGCCGAGTTGCAATAGCCAATAGGTCATTTGATGGCCGTGAATCAGTCGTTGCGCTTATGGAATCCGGCGATCTGTTTGGAGAGATGCCGCTTTTCCGGCCTGATGGCCGATCAGCTGATGCTCGGGTGCTTGAGAATTCTTCAGTTGTAGTAATTCCTTACGAGCCCGTGAAGTCTTTGTATATCCAGCATCCGGAACTGTTATGGAAAATCGTTGATCTGCTCGCTGAGCGTCTAAAAGTTATGGATGTAGCTTTAGCGGACTCAATGTTTCTAGACGTCACAGGTAGAACAGCTAAACGTCTTCTTGAACTTGCTGGAGACGATGAAACATTTGAACTTCCAGTGACCCAGGAAGAACTTGCAGGAATGATCGGAGCTTCAAGAGAACGGGTGAATAAGTCTCTGGCTTCATTTATCAAACTCGGTTGGCTTACACAAAAAGGTGAGAAATACGTCATCCTTGACCGGAAGCAATTAGAAATACGAGCGACGTAAACTAGCCACGTTTAAATTCAGAAAGCTTCCCTATAACAGGGTGGACAGAAGAGGATGAAGATTTTCCTTTCTGCGACAACAACACAGTTTTCATTCCAAGATTTGCAGCAGAATCTAAGACATTCTCAACTCCGTCGATCACAAGACACGATTGGTAGGGAACTCCAGCGGCTTTCCGGAATACTTCAAAAGCTGCTGGATCAGGTTTACGGACTCCCGATTCAGCGCTAACTATCCAAGGTTTCATCCCTTGTAATCCATAGAGATCCCGAAGTGCACGTGACCATTCTGCAAAATCATTTGTCACCACTCCTATTTGGATCCCTCTTTTGTGCATAGTTAAGAGGAAATCTTTCGCTCCTGATCTCAAGGTCAGACCTTTCACGTACTCCTTGTCAAGCTCAAGGGAATCTCCTTCTACCCCAACTTGGTTCCAAAATTCTTGTGATGATAGACGGCCTAAAGTTCCTTGGCGATGCAGTTCTTGAAGATCTTCTTCGTTAAATTCTCCACCTTTCGATTGAATATAGGAAGTGAGGTGATCCATGGAATCATTGCTTTGCGTGAAGATGACCTTATACATATCAATCACAAGAAGACGGACGGAAGTTGACGGTTGAGGGTCAGAAGTTACGGTCGGTTGAGTAGCCCCGGAGACCCTGCCAGTGACTGGTGATGGCCGGCGCTGTGGTTGTTTTTTCGCATGTCGTATATCAAGGAACCAATTTAAAGCAGTCATCAGTAACGCTAAAGCAAGGAGAGCCATCAATGCCCATATCACCCAGCCTAGAATCTGATTCCCTCTATGGACTTTTTCCCCAGTGACATCAACTGAGCGCCGCTGTCCAAGTGGAATGTCATAGGACTGCTCACCTGAGTCTGGAAGATTAACTGTCACCTGCATAGATACGCTATCCGCTGGGTCTTTCCCAAGGTCAGCCTCAAGTTTTTCTAAAGAAATCCCTAAAGGTGGTTCCTCTAGAAGACCCGAAAGCTCGGTATCAGTAAAGATACTGAATCCTTCACGAAGATCTACTTCTCCCGTAATTCCGTAAATACGCTTATCTTTAGAGGATTCGACTGAAAATTCCCACCCTGTAAAAGCGTTAGGAGAGCTCGTCAGTTCTTCAAGAATTCCTTGTATGTCTTCAGGGCTTAAAAAACTTTTAGATGCTTCATACCATACATATCCATCAGCTGATTTTCCTGAAGCTTCAAAATCCCAACCACTTCCAGAAAGGTCAGAGGTCCGAAGTATCGATTCAAGATCTTCGAATACTTCTTGGTCTTGGGCTATGGGATCTAATCCAACTGCAGCTGTTACTTTTCCGGATCCATCTTCCTGCACATCAATAGTTACGCGAAGCTGAATGTTGCAGGCTGCAGCAAGAAAAACTATCGCAATGGATAGAAATGCTATTTGGATTCTTCGGATAGCCACCTTTGCATGGTAACCCGAACCGGTAAGGACTCCGAACGTTTATTGAAACTTGACCGAAAAGTTGAAAGTTTTATTCTGCGGCGACAAATTCTTCAACTGTTGGGGGTTCAAAGCCCTCTACAGCCTTAAAGACTATTGATCTTTGGTTCGGATCGTCTTCATCTTGTTCTACGTCTACAACGACTATTTGACCGGCTTTAAATTCTTTGAGTAGGAGCCTTTCAGAAAGCGGATCTTCTACCAGACGCTGAATTGCCCGGCGTAAGGGTCGGGCTCCGAGTTCTGGGTCATACCCTTTATCCGCAAGATGATGTTTAGCATCAACTGTGACTTCAAGCCCCATTCCTTGAGACTCAAGTTGAACGGCCACACGTGCAACCATCAGGTCTACAATCTCTGTTACTTCACTTCGCGATAGTTCGTGGAACACAATAACTTCGTCAACTCTATTAAGGAACTCAGGTCGGAAATGTTCTTTAAGGGACTCTGTAACTTTTTCTTTCATTCGTTCATAGGTAACTGATTCATCGTTTTTCGTAAACCCTAGATTTGCCTTACGGAGATCACGTGTTCCTAGATTTGAAGTCATAATTAGAACTGTGTTGCGGAAATCGACTGATCTCCCTTGACTGTCAGTCAATCGCCCCTCTTCAAGTATTTGAAGGAGGGTATTGAAAACATCAGGGTGGGCTTTTTCAATTTCGTCAAACAGAACAACGGAGAAAGGTTTTCTTCGGACGGCTTCGGTTAATTGTCCGCCTTCCTCATAGCCGACGTATCCTGGCGGTGAACCAACTAGGCGGCTAACCGTATGCTTTTCCATGTATTCCGACATATCGAGGCTAATTAGAGCCTGCTCATCTCCGAACAAGAACTCTGCGAGCGTTTTCGCCAATTCGGTTTTTCCGACACCGGAAGGTCCAAGGAAAATAAACGAACCTGAGGGTCGTTTTGGATCTTTCAAACCGGCTCGAGTACGGCGTATAGCTTGACTTACCGCCTTGATGCTGTCTTCCTGTCCAATTACCCGCTTGTGAAGTTCTGTTTCCATTCGGAGTAACTTTGCAGTTTCCTCTTCGGTTAGTTTGTAAACAGGTATTCCGGTCCAAACTGAAAGAACTTCAGCTATTGCTTCTTCATCCACCTCATCAAAAAGATCGACTCCGGAGTCTTTCATATCTGCTTCCATGTCTTCTTTTTTCTGAAGAAGTTCTTTTTCTTTGTCTCTTAGACGTCCTGCTTCTTCAAAATCCTGAGCTTCTACAGCAGATTTCTTCTCTTGAGTAACTTGGGAAAGGTCGTTTTCTATTTCTTTAAAGTCAGGTGGTGTTTCCATTCTTCGGAGTCGCAGTCGCGAACCTGCCTCGTCAATAAGGTCAATTGCCTTGTCTGGAAGGTGCCTATCGGAAATGTATCTGTCTGCCAAATTTGCTGCAGCTACTAGAGCTTGGTCAGTAATTGTTACTTTGTGGTGGTCTTCATAACGTTCGCGCAAGCCTTTGAGAATTTCGATTGTTAAGGGAACAGAAGGTTCATCGACAATGATCTTTTGAAAGCGGCGTTCGAGTGCGGCGTCTTTTTCTAGATGCTTGCGATATTCGTCTAATGTTGTGGCTCCAATCGTTTGAAGTTCGCCTCGTGCGAGCATGGGTTTGAGAATTGAAGCAGCGTCAATTGCTCCTTCCGCAGCTCCTGCTCCGACAAGCGTATGGAGTTCGTCAATAAATAAGATGATATCGCCACGGGTTTTTATCTCTTTAAGTACTTTTTTAAGTCGCTCTTCAAAATCTCCTCGATATCGTGACCCTGCTACTAAAGCCCCAAGGTCCAAAGTGTAGAGCTGTTTATCTCTGAGAGGTTCGGGAACGTCATTGGCGGCAATCGATCTTGCTAATCCCTCGACAATAGCTGTTTTACCCACACCGGGTTCTCCAACGAGAACTGGATTGTTTTTTGTCCGTCTGCTGAGAACCTGCATAACTCGTTCGGCTTCTCGAACTCTCCCTATTACTGGGTCAAGTTTTTTCTCACGTGCAAGTTGAGTAAGATTTCTTCCGAATTGATCAAGAACAAGTGATCCTGAAGCAGAGTCTCCGCTGCCACCTCCGGTTGTCGCGGAAGCTCTTTCTTTTCGGCTGCCTTCTTGGCCAGCTGAACCTGAACCTGAATACCCTGATAGTAGCTGAATTACCTGTTGGCGGACCCGAGATAAGTCTGCTCCTAGCTTAGTTAGGACTTGAGCAGCGACGCCTTCACCCTCTCGGATGAGGCCGAGCAGTATGTGTTCAGTTCCGATGTAATTGTGGCCAAGTTGCAAAGCTTCGCGAAGACTCAATTCCAAAACTTTTTTCGCTCGAGGAGTAAATGGAATATGTCCGCTGGGGGATGAACCACCTTGCCCTATGATTTCTTCGACCTGATCTCGAACGGCTTGAAGGGAAATCCCTAAAGATTCAAGAGCTTTGGCAGCGACACCCTCACCTTCGTGGATAAGGCCGAGCAGTATGTGTTCAGTTCCGATGTAATTGTGGTTGAGAAGGCGTGCTTCTTCTTGGGCTAGCACCACAACCCGTCGGGCCCTATCTGTAAACCTTTCAAACAAAGCTTAACCTTTCACTTACTGTAATTTTTATCTTAGTGCTTAGAGCGCCAATACGATAAACGTACATTAAAGACACTACTTTTCATAGTCATTTATTTACAACACAAAAACAGTAGCTTTTCTTCCCAAATCTCAGAATAATCTTCCCTTCTCATCAAATAAGTGCTTAAAACAGGCAATCGCATCTTACGATTTAGCCAAATTTCTTTGACAGAGGGATATTCCATTAGAACAATTTGCCTCTGATGGTGTCGTCTCCGTGCTGGGGTCATACACTGCCCACATATGGCTCTTTTATCTCATTTGTCAGCCCTTCCAACCCTTGAAGATGACCTGGCTCTGGTTGAATCGAAATTAGAAAATGCAGTTATTGCTAAGGATCCGTATCTAACTGAAATAGCGAAACATCTCATAACTGCTGGCGGAAAGAGAGTACGGCCAGGCTTCACGATCGCCTCATCCGCTGTTGGGCAGTCAACCGCTGTGTCTGTACCCGACGAAGTTCTAATGGGAGGTGTAGCTGTTGAGCTGGTGCATCTTGGATCTCTTTATCATGACGATGTCATGGACGAAGCGGAAATGAGAAGGAATGTTCCATCAGTGAATGCTGTATGGGGAAACCATACAGCAATTTTGGCAGGTGACTTTCTTCTTGCACGAGCTTCAGAAATCGCCGCGTCTTTGGGAACGGAAATAGCGGCTTTATTGGCAAGGACCATCGGAGAGTTGTGTGAAGGCCAGATTCTCGAACTCCAGTCGACTTACACACTCACAAGAAGCGAAGACAGTTACGAACTTTCGATTGCTGGAAAGACTGCCTCGTTGCTTTCGACTGCTTGCAGAATAGGCGGATTAACTGGAGAGCTAGAAAGAGAAGCAGTTGATCAATTAACAAATTTCGGCCATGCATATGGGATGGCTTTTCAAATCGTTGACGACATTCTTGACGTTATTGCTACAGAGGACCAGTTGGGTAAGCCGGCAGGAAATGACTTGATAGAAGGTGTGTATACGTTGCCGGTTCTTCTTGCTCTGAAGTCTGACATCGGTGGCCAGCTCCGTGAACTTCTTGGAAAGGAACTCACTACAGATGCGAGAGATAAAGCACTTACCTTAATTCGTTCAACGGATGCTGTGGAAAAGGCGTTCGCTCGGGCACAGGATTGGGCTCAGAAAGCCAAAGCTGAATTGGAATCACTTCCTTCCTCTCCAGCGACGAATGCGTTATTTGCTGCTACAAATCATCTTCTCGAGCGAGCAAACTCAGCTAACTAGATAAGTCTTGGTCTTCTGGTGATTCTGAGTCGTTGGTTTGCTGCTCTGGCCGAAGGGTAGGGAAGAGTATTACGTCACGAATTGTTTGAACATCAGCTAGCAGCATGATCAGCCGGTCGATTCCTATGCCAATGCCACCTGTGGGAGGAAGTCCATACTCTAACGCACGGATGTAATCGGAGTCGACAACCATTGCCTCCTCATCTCCTGCTTTGTTTTGTGCCAATTGTTCTTCAAATCGCTGCTGCTGTTCCTGAGGATCAACGAGTTCAGAAAATCCATTTAGTATCTCTCTACCTGCAATAATTGCTTCAAATCTTTCGGTATAACCAGGTTTCTGGCGATGCTCTCTTGAGAGGGGTGAGACTTCACTTGGATACTCTGTAACGAAGCAAGGTCCCCATAAATTTGGTTCGACTGTTTTTTCGTATATTTCGAGAAGTAATTTACCAGCTCCCCAAGAGGGTAAGACTTCAATGTCTAGCGTGTCGCAGATACTTTGCAGGTCATCTAACGGCGTATCAAGAGATACTTTTATCCCCGCATGTTCTTCAATCAAGTCGACAAGTGTGGCTCTTCTCCAGGGGGAAGTTAAGTCTATTTCTTTCCCGTCATATGAGATATGAGTTGTACCTGTGAGCTCGACAGCAAGATGCTCAATAAG
>Ga0310344_10004327_pt1 | contig 10553 bp, 11 predicted proteins | sample HC15DNA20200_MG_FD_203801 | JGI IMG/M metagenome (GOLD analysis project Ga0310344, IMG submission 203801) | Marine microbial communities from station ALOHA, North Pacific Subtropical Gyre - HC15-DNA-20-200_MG | ecosystem: Environmental > Aquatic > Marine > Oceanic | place: Pacific Ocean: North... | reverse complement strand
TATATTTAATATATAGAGGAAAATCTTTTTTTAGACCAGAACCTATTCTCTTAAATATTTTAAATAAAACAGAAAATATAGTTATTCTTTTGGAAACAGAAATAAGTTCTTTATTAGGGGATGTTAATGGATTAAATGGGATCCAAATCAATAAATCTTTTGATGGAGACCATGAAATTTTTTTAGATGGAATTTTTGTTGAAATAGGTGCGGATCCAAGATTAGAAATTCCCAATCAACTTCAACTACAAATTAACAAAGAAACTGGGGAAGTTCAAGTTGATAAGCATCAAAATACTTCTCAACCTGGTATATATGCTGCAGGTGATCTTACCGATGGAACAGATTTAAAACAAACAATTACTGCTGCTTCTCAAGGAGCAATTGCTGCATTATCTGCATATCAAAATGTGCTAAGCCATAAATCTAGAGCATAAAATATTTCTACACGGGTTTAACAATAGAATCAGCTATATTTCCATTTAGGACTTTTGAAGCATTTTTTAGACTATTTTCATAGGCATTTTTTTGAGATTCTATTGCCTTTGTAGCTAAGTGAGGAGTTATGATCACATTTTCCATTTTTAGTAATGGGTTATTATTTTCTATAGGTTCTATTTCAGTCACATCTAAACCGGCTGCAAAAATTTCATTATCTAATAATGCTTCAATCATCGCTTTTTCATCAACCACTGGTCCACGACATGTATTAATGAATATAGCTGTTTTTTTCATTAATCTGAATTCCTCTTTTGAAATCATATGTTTTGTTGTTCGATCTAAAGGTACATGTATAGTTATAATGTCTGACGTTTCTAGGAGTTCGTTTAATTCTAGATATTTTGCTCCTGAATCTTTTATATATTTTGTTTCGAAATCCAAATTATCATAATAAACTAATTCACATTCCCATCCATGTAATCTTTTTGCCACACGAGAACCTATTCGACCTAAACCAATTATTCCAATTCGTTTATCAACAAGTGTATGGAATTCTTCTATATCTCCATTCACGTCATCCATCCATTTCCCATTTTTAACTGAGGTGATTTGTTGATCTAATTTTCTGTTAACAGAGAACATTAGATTTATTGCATGTTCTGCTACCGCTACAGCATTTGCTCCGTTATTATTTGCTACATCTACTCCTAGTTCTGACAGTTTAATTTTATCTAACCAATCTGTTCCGGCGCTAAAAGTTTGAATGAGTTTTAATGAAGGGGTTTTTTCTGCAATATATGTAATTTCAGGTAAAGTTGTTGTTGGTAAAATGACTATAGCGTTTTTACATTGTTCAATTACTTTCTCAATAGGTTGAGAAGTATTTACATAAAATAGTTCTAATTCCTTATAATTTTTTGCGTAGGAATTTAATTCTTTTATTGTTTTATCGTCAATTTTGGATTTAATATTTCCTTTAGTAGGGCCTAAAACTACTACTTTATTAGACATTTCAGTTTGTTCCTTTTTATATTCAAGTGCATATTCACTATATTATAAATAATCAACTATGATTATACTTAAATATAAAAAAATTTAAACCTCAATTTTTTTATAAAGTAGGTTATATATATTTTGAAATCAGTGACTGTAAAAACTCCTGCTACCACGGCTAATTTGGGTCCAGGTTTTGACTGTCTTGGAATGGCATTGGATTTATGGAATGAATTGATTGTGGAAGAAGGTGATTTTAATATAGAAATTCAAGGGGAAGGTGAGAATCAAATTCCAAACGATTCTAGGAATTTAATTGTTACTGGTCTAGAATCTATTTTTACGTATATTGGGAAAAAACCAAAAAAATTTTCTTATAAATGCAAAAATAGCATTCCTTTTTCACGAGGTTTAGGAAGCAGTTCTGCAGCAATAGTTTCAGGTCTTCTAGCTGGTGCAGTCTTAAGTGGGGAAGATTTTAGTAAAGAAACCCTTGTAAATTTAGCAGCGGAAATCGAAGGACATCCAGATAATGTTGCTCCTGCAATTTATGGTGGTTTTACTGTAGGAGTTAAAGATCAGACTAAATGGATAATTGACGAAGTAAAAGTTCCTAATGAATTAAATGCAGTATTATTTATTCCGGATTTTTGTATCGAAACACATCAATCTCGATCAAATTTACCTAGCACTTATTCACGTAGTGATCTGATTTATAATGTCGGAAGAGTGGCTTTATTAATTAATGCGTTTTCTAAAAATGATTTAAGTCTTTTGAATATTGCAACAAAAGATAAAATTCATCAACCTTACCGTTCTGGTTCTATTCCAGGTTTTAAAGTCATAACTAGAGCAGCAATTAATGGTGGAGCTTTTGGTGTTTATATTTCTGGATCAGGACCTACAATTGTTGCTCTAACTACAGGGAATGAAGTAACTGTAAGATATGAAATTGCTGAAGCAGCTCGATTATCTCAAATTGATGGAAAATCGGTAATTATTCCTATATCCAAGAATGGAGCATCTGTAATAAATCATGGGTAGAACAGGTATATCTGAACGTATTATTGTTCAAAAGTATGGTGGGAGTTCATTATCGAATTCAGAAAAGATTCAAAAGATAGCTCAATCCATTATAAAAAAGAAAAATACAGGAGATTTATTAGTTATAGTTGTTTCGGCTATGGGGAATAGTACTGACGAACTAGTTAAATTGGCTAATGTTGTTACAGGAAATAAATTGTCATCTCCACGAGAGATGGATATATTGCTTTCCACAGGTGAATTGGTTAGTTCGGCATTAATGTCGATGGCATTAAATTCTAATAATTGTGCCGCAATTAGCTTGAGTGGCATTCAAGCTGGTATCCATACTGATCCTACCCATGGATCTGCAAGGATATCTAATATTAAAACTGATAGAATAATTAGTGAGATCAAAAAAGATAAAGTAGTAATAATTGCAGGTTTCCAAGGTTTTTCAGAAGATGGAGATATTACCACCTTAGGTCGAGGTGGATCTGATACTTCAGCTGTTGCATTAGCTATAGCATTAAGAGCGAAAAGATGTGAAATTTATACAGATGTTGAAGGAATTTATACTACTGATCCCAGGTTAGAAAATTCTGCAAGAAAAATCAAAGAAATTAATTTTAATGAAATGTTAGAAATGGCATCTTTAGGTGCAAAAATGAACCCTAGATCGATTGAACTGGCTTCTTTGAATAATATGCCAATATATGTTTCATCTACTTTTTCAGAATCTGATGGAACGTTGATTCATGGAGGAAAAAACATGGAAGATATTAACCCTATAACTGGTATAGCCGTTGAACATAATGTTAGTAAGATTTCAGTTATTGGAATAGAAGATAAACCTGGAGTTGCAGCTGGGTTACTGAAACCATTATCTGATCAAGGTATAAGTGTGGATGTGATAGTACAAAATTCTAGTGTTAATGGTAATACGGATTTTACTTTCACTATAGCAGAATCTGATTTAAATAGAGCTACCGAATTGATTAAGACTCAAAAAACAGTAGTTTTCAACAAAATTGTTACAGGGGTCGGGTTATCAAAAGTAAGTTTAGTAGGTACAGGTATGCAAAATTCTCCAGGTTATGCTGCAAAAATGTTTAGAATTTTGTCAAATGAAAATGTAAATATAGACATGATTACAACATCAGAAATTCGTATAACAGTAATAATTAAATCTAATTTCGTTGAAGTAGCTGTAAAAAATTTACATAAGGCTTTCGATTTAGATAAGCTGAATTAGGAATTTTAAATTTTCTAATGGAAACCTCCTCTATGTTTTTAAGTGTAATCATTCCTGCATATAATGAATCTAAAAGAATTAGAAAGACATTAGATACTTTAGTTGAATTTTTTACGGATAAAAATTTCAAGTGGGAAATTATCATTGTCGATGACGGTTCAAAAGACTATACAGTAAAAAAAGTATTAGAGTTTACTACTTTAAATCAGAGAGTTAAATTAATTGAAACAAACGAAAATTTTGGAAAAGGGAATGCAGTTAAAGTAGGAATGATGGAAGCAACAGGCGAGTGGTGTTTTTTATGTGATGCAGATTTATCTATGCCTATAAATAACTTTGAAAAATTTATACCTAATGATTTTAATATTCCTAAGTATGATATTGTGATAGGTTCCAGAGAAGCTACTGGATCCATAAGATATAATGAGCCTTTTTATAGGCATATGTATGGGAAAATATTTAATTTTTTTGTAAAAATCTTTATGTTTTCAGAAATAAATGACACTCAATGTGGGTTTAAATTATTCAATAAGAAATCTGTACAAATGATTTTCCCTAATTTACTCATCAAAGGATTTGCATTTGATGTAGAGGTGTTATTTTTAGCTAAAAAACTAGATTTTTCAATACATGAAATTGGTATTGAATGGCATCATTCATCTGGTAGTAAAGTTCATTTATTAAATGGATTTAAAGCTTTTATGGATGTTGTAAATATTAGAATAAATTATCTGAAGGGTAAATATAAATTAATTGTAAAATAAGTATATGAATATTGTAGTAATTATTCCTACTTATAATGAGATTGAAAATATAGATTTAGTCATCAATAAATTAAAATCGATAGATAAAAAATTACGATTAATAATAGTTGATGATTCTTCTGCTGACGGTACAGCATTAAAGGCAAAAGAAATAGCAAAAAAGTCAGATAAGGGATTTATTAAAGTTATTCAAAGAAATAGAAAAATGGGGCTTGGAACAGCATATATTAGAGGATTTACTGAAGCTTTAAAATCTAATGCACAAATTGTAATTCAAATGGATGCAGACTTATCTCATCCTCCTCATAAAATAGATGATTTTATTAATATCTTGAAAAATTATGATGTTGTTATCGGTTCCAGATATATTTCAGGAGGAGGAATAGATCCTAAATGCGGAATCTTACGAATTTTATTGAGCAAGTTTTCAAATTTTCTCATTAGAAAAATACTTGGGGTTAAAATTATTGATGTCACCTCTGGATTTAAGGCATATAGAAGAGAAGTATTAGAAAAGATTCAACTGGATAAATTTTTATCTTCAGGGTTTATTTTTCAGTCTGAAATAATTTTTGAATGTTATAGGGAAAATTTTAAAATGAAAGAAATTCCGTATTTCTTCGAGAGTCGTAATTTTGGGGAATCTAAATTATCATTTGGAGTAATTTTCGAAGCACTCATTAAATTAATCTTGATTAGATTAAAAAAATAATTAATATCCTAATTTACTTATTATTATTTTTATAGATTCAATGAATTTATCTAATTCATCATATGTGTTACATGCTGAAATGTTACCTGCACATCTATTGGACAATAAAAAACCTGAGTTAATTAATCCAATGAACATTTGGTTATTTAAAATTTGATTATTTTTCATATAAGATCGATAATCGTAAACTTTATCTGTAGTAAATTGTAAGGCGAAGAGGGATCCAATACCTGTTACACTCATTGGTGCCTCCATTTCCAAAAATAAATTAGATAATTTACTTCTTAAATAATCACCTTTTTTGTTGATATCGATATAAACTTTTTCTGTTAATGATTCTAATGTAGCTATACCTGCAACTGCTGTAATAGGGTTACCATTAAAAGTTCCAGCATGTTGCACGTAATTTTTATCATTTGAAGGGTTCCATAAGGACATTATTTTATTGTTCCCACCAAAAGCACCAACTGGCATTCCACCTCCTATTATCTTTCCAAAACAAGTAATATCAGGATAAATGTCATAATATTCTTGTGCACCCCCTCTAGAAATTCTAAATGAAATTACCTCATCAAATATAAGAACGATGTTATTTTTTTTAGTAACTTCTCTAATTGTTTCTAAGAACAATTTTTTTGCGGGGATCATTCCACATTGACCGTTTACAGGTTCAACAATTACAGCAGCAATTTCAGAAGCATACTTTTCAATAATTATTTTTGCTGCCTTTTCATTGTTATAAGGTATTATATAAATATCATTTTCTGCAGAATCAGATATACCTTCAAAAGCTTTTACTGGGTTAGGGAAGTGTTCATCACCTGCTACATCTAAGGAAGGTGTTACACTTATTTGAACAGAATCGTGATTACCATGATAAGCACCTTCACATTTAACAATTTTTTGCTTTCCTGTAAATGCCCTTGCTGCTCTGATAGCATTTAAAGTAGCCTCAGTTCCAGAATTAACAAATCTAATTTTTTCTACAGATTTAACTCGATCGCAAATTAGTTCTGCTAATTTAACCACTGGTGGTGTAGGTGAAGGAAATGAAACCCCCTTTTTTGTTTGTTCTATAATTACCTTTTTAATTTTTTTATTGTTATGACCTAAAATTAATGTTGTCATATTATTAATTAGATCAACTCTTTCATTGCCATCTAGATCTGTAATAATTGAACCATTACCCTTTGATAGATATAACGGGAAAGGATCCCAATAAATCGAATTTCTAGTATCACCTCCAGGCATAACTTTTTTTCCAGTTTTATGGAGATTAAATGACTTAGGGTTGCTTTTGGTATAAATTTCTATTTCTTCATTTATATTCATTTTGGTAACTCTGTTTTGGTTATTTCCCCATTAGAGATATTATATACACTTATTTTAGGTAGATTAATTTTTTGTAAAAAGAATGCATCAGTTGAAGTGATTAATACTTGTTCATAATTTCCTAGTGTACCCAAGACGATTTTTCTTTTATCTTCATCCAATTCAGAAAGAATATCATCCAAAGCTAAAATTGGTGAATATCCAGTCAATTCCTTTAGTAATTCTGCTTCTGATAATTTCATAGATAAAGTTATTATTCTAGATTGACCTCTTGAAGCATATCCATTTGCTATTTGACCGTTAAATTTTATTTCAATGTCGTCCCTATGTGGTCCAATTAAAGATGTTCCTTGGGAAATTTCTAATGTTTTGGATTTCATTAAATTTTCTTTTATTAAACTTTCTAGTTGTTCACGATTTAAATTATTGATATTTGATTGTGAAAGTGAAATTTTAGGTTTATATGAAATTTCTATTTCGTCTCCTCCAGATAATTTTGAATGAATAGGAACAATGGAATCGAATAATTTCCCTATAAATTTATTTCGATGGATAAAAATATTTGCTGCTTCATATATAAGGCGATCGTCCCAAAAGACTAGTTCTTTTTCTAAAGACTTTTTCTCTTTGATAGATTTTAGTAAGTGATTTCTTTGTTTTATTACATTTCTATACCTTTGCAAAGTTCTAATATAATCCTGATCTGTTTGTGAGATAAGGATATCAATATATTTTCTTCTATTTGAAGGAGGACCACTTAATATTTCCAAATTACTGACCTCAAAACATACAACATTAATATTTCCCACAAAATCAGAAGATTTTCTTACTAAACCATTAATTCTTAGGGATTTTCTAATAAGGATAGATTTTTTTAGAGAAGTTTTTCCGCTTGAAACATCAAAATCAATTTGAGCTTGTATTGTTTTTGTCTTTGATTTTCCAACTCCAGAAATTTTAACATGTCCACTATTGCTAGCTATTTCATTATTAATCAGGTCTGTTTCAGAGGATATTCTTGTAGATTTTGCTATTGCTAACATATAGATTGCCTCAATAAGATTACTCTTACCATGACCATTGTTCCCAATAAAAATAGATGTTCCAGTATCTAACTCTAAATTGGTATTGATATGATTTCTAAAACCATTTATTGTGAGTTTTGAGATGTAAATTTAATTCTCTCCATTTAGTATTTTTTAATTTAAGTATAAATAATTGGAATTATAAAATTTAGATGTAGTGAAATACAGTAACTAGTTATAAGTTATCATGAATATTAAACCATTTATTAGACATGTGAAGAATTATCCTTCCCGAGGAATTTTATTTAGGGATATTACCCCCTTAATTTATTCACCTGAAATATTTTCATATATATTAGAAAATTTATGTAAAAATATTGATAATTCAAAAATCGATGTGATTTGTGCTATAGACTCTCGAGGTTTTATTTTTGGTGCACCTGTTGCCCACAAAATGGGGATTCCATTGGTTTTACTGAGAAAAAAAGGAAAACTTCCCCCTAGAAAATTTAGTTTTGAGTATCAATTGGAGTATGGGCAATCAACTCTTGAATTATCATGTAATGTAATCAAAAAAGGTGATAATATCGCGTTAATAGATGATTTATTAGCAACAGGTGGTTCTGCATTGGCGGCAAATGAATTAATATCAAAATCAGGTGGGGTGATAAAAATTTTTTTATTTGTTATTGAATTATTGGAGTTAAAGGGACGAGAAAAACTACCTCTTAAAACCGATATATATAGTTTAGTCTCTGATTAAAGATGATTTATGGGGTTACATTTGATTTATGGTTGACTTTAGTTGGTGAATTAGATGGTGGAAGTCAATCATTGGATCGTAATTTATTGAGATCGGAATTAACCCAAAAAAAACTATTAGAATATAATGAAGATATATCATTGGGTACTATCAAAAAATGCTTTAAAGCTACCGCTACCAAAATTAATTCTCAACATAATTTGGGTATAGATATGAATTATTTTGATAGGGTTGGACAGGCCTTAAGTTTAATGTCACCAGGGATTATAAATCGTATAGGAATGGATGCTGTTAAGGATATTGGAATTTTAATCGATTCTGCATTTTTAGAAATCCCTCCATATGTTTATGATGATTCAATACCAGTACTTAAAGAAATTAAAAATTTAGGTTTTAAAATTGGTCTTATTTCTAATACAGGCTTAACATCCCCAGAAACTTATAAGCAATGGTTTGTTTCCGAAAATATATTAGATTATTTTTCTGCAATAACGTTTTCTAATGAGAAATGTTTAGCTAAACCTGCGAAGAGAATTTTCTTAGAAACACTACAAGTTATGAATGTAAAGACAAATAATTGTATGCACATAGGAGATAATTTACTTACCGATATTTTAGGAGCAAATCAAATTGGAATGGTTACGACTTGGATTTCTGGGTTAGATGATCGTGACCCTATTGTTTCACCAGATTATTCAATTTCTCAATTATCAGAATTTCCAGATATTGTTAGAAAATGGAAAGAAAAATCATTAATCTAATTTCTTATAAATACTGTTAATATGAAACCCAAACCAAATTGCTATATATTCGCATATAGTGAAGAGACCGATTAACAAAGTTGTTTCTAAAAAAAATCTTTCTGGAAACATCATAATTAACATGTCCTTTTTTGGATCTAAAATCCAAAGGTCATTACTAAAAGATAACATATGAAATTTAGTGAACACCCATGTGAAATTTGTTATTGAAGCTAATATAAAAATCGATACAATTGAACCAAATATCAAGAAAGAATTTTTTATAGTTGAGGATAATAAATTATATGAATTTTCTTTTAAAAAATATATTAGTGAAATTATGGATAATATTAAAATTACTGTAGAGACAATAGAGATCATGTAAACAAATTTTATTAAATTTTTTACATCAATCATATGTGTTATTTCTTTTTCATTATATATAGAATTTTCATACCCATTAACCTTGATTTTGATATTTAATCTTTCATTGTCGTCAGAAAAATAAGTTTTAATTTTGTTTGATATGAAATTTAAATCATCTATTGATAAGTTTGTCGACACTGGAATATTATTTCTGTTCCAATTATAACTATATAACCAATTTGAATTAATTAAATATGTTGCATTGGCAGTTATTAATGATACTGGCAACGATAAGTAAATTATTGTGACAATAATATTTTTGATCTTTATCATACTTATTAGCGTAATTTTAATAATAAAAAAGTCTATCAAAAAAGGTTGTTTTTAAACTATGACAAAAAACTGTTCCAATGACACAAAGATAAAAGAAAAATTTTATGAATTAGTAATGATTATGAAAAAATTAACGGGACCTGAAGGTTGTCCATGGGATATTAAACAAAATCATAAATCTTTAGCTCCACAATTATTGGAAGAGACATATGAACTTTTTGAAGCGATAGATGATGAAAATGTTGATGGGGTTTTGGAGGAATTAGGCGATATTTTATTGCAAATTGTATTTCATTCAGAGATATTGAATAAATCAAGTCAATTTGATATCTCTGATGTTTGTAATAGAATTACAAAAAAAATGATTGGAAGGCACCCTCATGTTTTTGAAAAAGGTATAGATCATGATATAAAAACTGATATTGATGTGGAAAAAAAATGGGAATATTTTAAAAGAAAAGAATCTATCGGGTTTAGGTCAATTGTTTCTAGCATTCCAAAATCCATGCCTGCATTAGCTTTTGCTACTGAGATTCAGAAAAGAGCATTAAATTCAGGTATACCATCAAGGAAATTATATGAATTCGATGAAGATATTAATAAAGAAATTAATGCTGGAAAAAAACTTTTGATGTTAACTAGGGAAATTTTTGAATTAGGTTTCGATCCTGAGATATTACTTAAGAATGAAACACTCAAATTAAGAGATAAAATTATATCTATTGAAAAAAAAACAGAGATTCCAATAGATGAACTTCCAAAGGAAAAACTGGAAGAATTATGGGATGTTGGAAAATAAGTTTTAA
>Ga0310344_10004326_pt1 | contig 10554 bp, 17 predicted proteins | sample HC15DNA20200_MG_FD_203801 | JGI IMG/M metagenome (GOLD analysis project Ga0310344, IMG submission 203801) | Marine microbial communities from station ALOHA, North Pacific Subtropical Gyre - HC15-DNA-20-200_MG | ecosystem: Environmental > Aquatic > Marine > Oceanic | place: Pacific Ocean: North... | reverse complement strand
GTGGTTCGTACGCAACTATTGTATTACGAGAAATTCTAAAACCTGAGAATCCTCTAGATTGTGGATTTTAAAACCTGAAAGCTTTTTTTATTAATCTACTAAATTACATGTATGGAGAAAGCAACATTTGCAGCAGGATGTTTCTGGCATGTTGAAGAAGTATTTAGTAAAACCAAAGGTGTTAAATCTACTCAAGTAGGCTATACTGGAGGACATACAGACAATCCCACTTACGAAGATGTGTGTACTGATAAGACTGGTCATGCTGAGGCAATTCAAGTTGAATACGATCCCGATGAAATTTCCTATACAGAATTACTCAAAGTATTCTTTGAAAACCATAATCCTACTACTCCTAATAGACAAGGTCCAGATATTGGAATTCAATATCGTTCTGCAATTTTTTGTCATAATTCTGAACAAGAACAAATTGCTAAAGAAGCAAAAGAAAATCTAAATCCTTATGCACAAAAAACATTTGGCAACAATATAATTACTGAGATCAAATCTGCCTCTGAATTTTACCGCGCAGAAGAATATCATCAGAAATACTTTGAAAAAAATTTCTAAGTTTGTTTCTTCTTCTCAATAATATATCCAATTAACACCAAAATTACTCCTGTCATACTAATTACTATTCCATAATCAATCCAATCATCACTCTGATACATGAAAGATGTTTCTGGACCTATAATGCCTTGACCCTGAAAATTGAAGACAATCCCAAATATTACTATAATTACACCTACAATAACAATTGGTGATGAACCCATTAAATCATATCCTAACACTTAAAATAAAAATGCGATGATATTCATTTGCTAGGCGGAAATTAAAAAGAATTGATTAGTTAGGTAAATCAATTTTTACTTGGTTTTTTATCCAAATTTCCAAAGAATTTTCATGTATAGTTGGAATAGCTCTGATGAAAATATACCAAAACTCTTCAAATATTCTAATCTGATTGTTTTTGGTAGCGCTGCAGGAACTGCATTGTTAATGGCATTATTACTCAATACTTTTTACACTGAATTATTATCTGAACACCCTTACATTATCAATATTTTATTTGCACCTGCATTTGGAATTGGATTTTTGTATGGCTTAAAAATTTCTCAGAGAGCATTACAACCATCTGAGACTAGAAGTGCATTTAAAAGAAAAATTATGAAGTTATTCCTTTTCTTTTTGGTGATTGGTGGTTTGTTCAGTTCTGTAAACTTTGCATTACATGGAGGTGCAATGATTCCAGATACAGCCTCAATGGATGATGATGTGATTGCATGGGTCACAGATATGATTACTGCAAATGGCGGTGCAACATTTTTAATTGTATCCAGTATCACAATAATGGCTGCAGCAACAAGAAGGATTGTTGGTTTGAATAGTGGCATGCTTGGCAAAATTATTACATTTGCTGGGACGTTTGTCTTTTTTTCAATGATTAGTATGAGTTTGACACAAAATGACCCAACAAACTCACAAATCTATCTATACACTTGCTATCATGCTGGCATTATTGGTGGAGCGATGTATCAAATGAATCGTTTTACTTCTAATCTTAACCACTGGGAAGATTACATGAATGGACAATAACTATTCGACTGTAACAGTTCCTATCATCCATGGATGAACAAGACAGTAATAAACAAATTCCCCTTTGTCTGAAAATTCATGTTCAAATGTTTCTCCTGCCATAATCATTCCTGAATCAAAAGTTCCATCTGGTCCTTCATCAGGAGTTCCACTTGTTGCAAGATGTGCTGCATTATCATTATTCTCCCAAATCACTGATGTACCAGGTGTAATTGTTAATGCAGATGGGATATAACACTCATTTGTTTCTTCACACCCAGGTATACCTGAACCAGCTGGTATTGAAACAATCTCTGCTGAAGTTTGTGAAACTTCTACAACTGGTTCCTCCATAATTACTATACTTGTTTCTCCGGTATCCTCTAATGTCATTCTAGGAATTTCATATAATGTATTTCCATCCTGTATGAACATATCACATCCTTCACCTAGAAAATTCCCTGCTTTACACATTTCAAAAAATGCAGTCTTGTCTCTTTGCATCTGATCCCCAAAAAGAACATCTGGTCCAATTGCAAGTTGAGTTAATCCAATTGCAGCCAAGGATGCAGCCACAAGTATCATTGAATAACCTACTTTTCTATAATGATGAGGATTCTGCATCTCTGACATTTACTTTGAGGCAAAATTAGGCAAATTTAAAACTTGAGACTACTTATTTTTCTAAGTGACTATACAAATTCTTCATTATGAATTTCTTGGACCAATAAAGATCTCTGAATGGGGTCCTCCAATGGATAAAGTTGTCTACATAATTTTTAGTCAGGATAAATCTGGTTTTATTCCACTATATGTTGATGAATCAGATAAAACTGATCAGAAAGATTTCTTTACACAAAATGATAGCTTCAAGTGCTGGATACAACATGCAGGTAATGAAGAAATGCTATATTTGTCAATTTTACCTTTATGGGAGTCTGAAGAGTCTGAAAGAAAACGTATAGTGGAAAAAATAATATCAAAATATCGCCCACTATGTCAAACTGAATGATTATTTGGAATTGATCTTAGTTTTTACATCAAATAATTGCATCGTTAGAAGATCAATGGCTTTTTTCAAATGGTCAAATTCATTTATTGAATGAATCTGTCCTTCAGTAAGTTTTCTCAAAATTTTGACATTGGTTTTTGCTTCTTCATCTTGTGCAGTAACTTCTAATGCATTAATTTTCGCTAAAATATTTTCCAAATCTTTAATCATCTCTTCTTTTGGTGCATGTTTATCCATAATTTTGAAACCTCATTTTCCTATATATTATTAGAGTTGTTCATCATCAATCTCTTCAAATGCATCTAAAAATTGCTTACATGTGCAATCCGGAATTTGACATGAACCTCTCCTTAAAATTGACTCTGTTGATGTTGTACTTTTATGAATTTCATCAGTATGATGACAACGTCTACAATTCATGATTCTGAGACAAGTATTGGTAATTTAAGGAATTAGAACTGCACGGGCATCTATATCTGATTTTTTTAACCTCTCTAATACTTCATTTGCTTGTTCCAATGGAAATGATTCTGTAACAACCTTGAAATTATTTTTCTCTGCAATTTCAATTACTTGTTCCATATCTTTCATTGATCCAATTAATGTACCTCTCACTGTTTTTTCATCAAAGGCTAGAAAATTTGGGATTTTCCCTACTGTAGCAATTACTACTGTACCACCTTTTTTTACAGATTTTATTGCTGTATCTGTAACTAAATCTGCAGGCGCAAATACTATAGCAGCATCAAATAATCCCACATCTCCTTTCACTTTATTTAAAAAATTATCTTGAGACTCTGTAAATTGGAATATTTTTTGTGCACCTAATCTTTCTGCAATATCTAGATGTTTTTTCTTTCTAGATATTCCAGTTACTTCACAGCCTTCCACTCTAGCAAATTGGATTGCCATATGTCCTACCCCACCAATACCATAAATTGCAATTTTTTTATTTTTTTGTGGTTCAGCGGCTTTTACTGCTTTGTATGCAGTTATTCCTGGACAAAATAATGGCGCTGCATATTCTGATGACATACTATCTGGAATTTTTGTAACAAAATTCTCTGATGCATTAATGAATTCAGTATATCCTCCACGTAATGTTTCACCTGTTATTTCATTATTCTCACAAAGATATTCTTTACCTTCATCACAATAATTGCATTTCATACATGATTTCAATAGTGGTGTAATACCAACTCGATCTCCAACTTTAAATTTTGTAACATTCTCTCCAATCTCAATAATTTTTCCAACAACTTCATGCCCGGGAACTGTAGGAAGTGTAGGAGGAATTCCAATTTCCTTCCAGTCTCCTTCTATTCCATGAAGTTGAGAGTGGCATACACCACATGCTTCAATTTTGATTAATACTTCATCAGAATTACTAATTCTATGTTTTTCAATATTTGTGAGTTTTAGTGGTTTTTCTTCAATTTTTTTGCATTCTGAAAGAACCATCGCACGCATCATTTCGGCCATATCTGAATCTATTTTTACACACTTTTATTTTTTAGTAGTTTACAAATAACAAGTATGGCTTATCGAAATGTATTACCTAATGAATATTCGATAATTTTCGTTCTAGGTAGTATTATCACTGTGGGATTCTTTATTGGATTCATGGTAATACTCCTCAAAAAAAGACTCAAACTAGAATCCAAAATCTTTACTATAGTTGTCTTTGATGTATATGGAAATAAAACTAAAATTCCTGGAATTCGAACAAATTTTAAAAATCATGACGTAGCATTATCATTTGCTAATATGTACAAAAAAGAATTTGTTTTATACAATTTCAGTGTTGAATCTGAGAATGGAATTGAAAGACATCTGATTATAAAATCAACCTAACAAGTATATCCATAAATTATCTTTATTCTGATAAAAACTATGAAAGCAATTTGGAATGATATTGTTATTGCTGAAAGTGATGACATTGTAATAGTTGAAGGCAATCATTACTTTCCATCTAAATCAATCAAAAACGAATATTTTCATAAAACTGAAACGAGTACAATGTGTCCTTGGAAAGGCATGGCAAGCTATTATTCTGTAACTGTTAACGGTAAAACCAATACGGATTGTGCATGGTATTACCCAGTACCTAGCAAAGAAGCAGAAAAGATCAAAGATAGGATTGCCTTTTGGAATGGTATTCAAGTAATCTAAATACTAGTTTGGAATAGATTTCTTATGGTAGGACCACAAGATGGAGGTTTTGGTTTTGATCAATCCAAAAAATACACTAGTGTAGAAAATTTGGATAAGATATGTGTACAATGTCAAGCAGGACAGCATAAAAAATGTCTATTCAAATCAAAACAACAAGAAAGTTGTGATTGTGAACATTGTCTAATCTATGGATAGATTATTCTTTTTAATCTCAATATATCATTAGAATTGCATACCATACGCGTACAAGGCGAGTGTTGGTAAAATCTAAATGATTCTACCACTCTCTCTTTTCATAATCTACATTTTAATCATAGATTAAAATCACATCCTATAGATGGACAAAACTCCTGATGATTCAAAAGCTGAAGTTATCATTCGAATGTTCCCATCAGATGCAAATCCTGCAGGAAACGTCTTTGGTGGTGCAATCTTAAAGCATATTGATATGGTCGCAGGAATTGTAGCCCAGAGGCATAGTCAAACTAATGCCGTCACTGTCAGTATGGATAAGATTAGTTTTCTCAAACCAGTCTTTGTAGGAAATGTTTTGTTTGTTACGGCAAGAGTGAATTATGTCCAGAAGTCTTCTATGGAAATTGAAGTGAATGTAGAAGCTGAAGATATTCCAAAAGGAACTCGAGTTCACACTGGAAATGCATTTGTAACATTTGTTGCATTAGATGCAAATGGTAAACCTGTATCTGTTCCAAAACTTCGTATTGAGTCAGCTGATGATCAAAAGCGCTTCGAGGAAGGAAAACTTCGTATGGAGAGAAGATTGAAAGAACTAGAAGATTAACACTTCAAAACTTATAGATATTCTAAACTGTTAGTTACTTATTATGACAAAAAATAATTATGAAATTCTAGGCATTCCTGAAAATGCATCAAGAAATGAAATTCGTAGTGCATTCCGAACTCTTGCCCTAAAACACCATGCAGATAGAGGTGGGCAAGATGAAGAATTTATCATAATTAAACAAGCCTTTGAAGATCTAAAGGTAGGAAAAAAGTATCCTGATTCTCTAGATGAAAAACAACGAAAATCAAAGTTCTTTTGGGGTACTGACGAGGAGGAACGATTACGACATAACACTTTACTGTCTAATGATGTTGCACAAGAAATCAGAGTTGCACAAGAATGGATTAATGCACTAGAAAGAACTAACGGTACTGGAGTTCGTTTGTTTGGTTCAAAGGAGTTAGGCCAGATAGAGATTGAAAGAAAACCTACAAGTGCATTATCAATTAAAGGGAAATTTTGGGCTGGAAAAATAACACATGCAAACCATGTTTTCATGTGGGGCAGTATGACTAGTCCTTACTTTTCTGATAATGAAGAATCAAAGACTCTGATTCACCTTACACAAGGAACCTTCAAACTAATGGATCCATTAGAAAATGGTTACAACATTGAAAATGGTTCTCACATTATTGTAGATAATGGAGATATAGTATGTGGTAATGTTAATGGTATACGCCAACAGGTTCCACATCCAACCGGTCGTGTTGGAATGTCATTAATCAAAGAACATTTTACTAGATTGGAAGCGCCAAAAGGGAAAATTATTACAGGTGACGTTCGTGAAACTGTTTCCTTAGAGGCTGAAGAGGTTTTGGCATTAAATTTAGTTGATAATGTATTGATTAAGGGCAAGAAAATTTTTGTTTTTGGGCCTAAAGTAAGTTATGATGTATTTTTTGAATTAAAAGAAGGAGGAGTAATTCGTTTCTATGATAAAGGTTCTGGTTTTGATATTAGTGATGATGCCATATTGAAACTAGAAAATGGAAAAGAATTTTTCTTAGACGACTTGAAGACTAGAAAACTAATTGGTTTTGGCGGCCAAGATATGACTTACGAATTCCTTGATAATCTGCAAGAAAGCACAGGGTTGATTAGCTCTAATTGGACTTCTAAACTATCTGAATTGTTTAAGAAAAAATAACTACTTTTTAATTCCCAGTGCCCTATTTTTCAATCTTAGTTGAGTACTACGGCATTTTCTACATCTTGTGGCACTCATATCTAATCTGGCTCCACATGATATACAAATTTTCATATGAAGTCTTGCCTTTTGGGCAATCTGCTTTTTTAATGGATCTGCAACTGGCATGATAATTCCTCAAAATTCTATTATTTATTCTATTGGCTGTTCATCTTTCCTGCTAGGAGTACTGCTACCTCGCCGGGTCTCTTAGCAACAGGAATGTTTGCCTTTGCAAACATGGAAATTTTTGATTCTGCTGAACCATATGTTCCCATAACTATGGCACCTGCATGTCCCATTCGCTTTTCTTTTGGAGCTTGACGTCCTGCAATGTATCCTACTATAGGTTTCTTAAAACCAATATCGATAATATGTTGAGCTAACACTTCTTCTGCTTCTCCTCCAATCTCTCCTACCACTACCATACCCTGTAGATCAGGATCATCCTTAATCATATTAAATGCGTCAATCATTCTTGTACCATTAACTGGGTCTCCCCCAATTCCAATTGTAATATTTTGACCAAAACCTGCACTTGTTAGATTATTTGAAATTTCATAGAGTAATGTTCCACTTTTTGATAATACCGCAACCTTTCCTGGTGAAAATGGACCTGCTGGCATAATTCCTACTTTGATCAGTCCTGGAACAATAACACCTGGTGTATTTGGTCCAATCATAATTGCACCCTTTTGTTCTGCTAATGCAATTGCTTTCATAGCATCTCTAATTGGAACATGTTCTGGAATTGCGACTAGTAGTTTGATTCCAGACTCTAAGGCATCTTTTGCAGCATTTAAAAAGAATTTTGCAGGAACAAAAACTATTGAGATTTCTGCACCTGTTGCATCAACTGCATCTTTTACAGAGTCATAAATAGGAATTCTATCATCAAATTTTTGCCCTGCTTTCCCAGGAGTGACCCCCGCTACAATATTTGTTCCATATTCTAGCATCAGTCTTGTATGTGTTGAACCATATTTTCCAGTAATTCCTTGTACAATTACTGATTGTTTTTGATAGTTTCCATCTGCATCTTTTTTACCTCTAAGTATTTCATAAATATCTGTCATTTGTTTGTCCCCATTACAACACCATTGATTGCTTCTTCAATTGAATCAAACATCTTTGTCTTTGTATCTTTGAGCATCTCTTTTGCTTTGTCTGATTCTGTTCCCATTAATCTTGCAAAAACAGGAATATCAATTAAATTATTTTCATAAGCTTGAACAAATGCAGATGCAACAGTTGTTGTTTTTACAATTCCACCATAAAGATTTACTAAAATTCCTTTCACTCTTTTCATTTTACTAATTAGTGTTAATGCTTCATAAACAGATTCTGTTGTAGCTCCTCCACCAACATCAAGAAATGTTGCAGGTTTTCCACCATTATCAGTAACAAGATCAAATGTTGACATCACAAGTCCTGCACCATTACCAATTACTGCAATATTTCCATCTAATTCTACAAGTGAAAATCCACTTTTTTCGGCTCGTTCTTCTAACTCTGATTTCTCTTGATATTTTTGTAATTCTTCATGTCTAAAGTTTGAATTATCATCAGTCATCACTTTTCCATCAAGTGCCATGAGTGTTCCATCTTTTAGAATTGCAAGTGGATTGATTTCTGACAATTCTGCTTCTTTTTCAATAGTTAGTTTTGATAATTTTTGTAACATTTCAACAAATTGTTCTTCTTGAGAATCTTTTAGACCAATTTCATTTGCAACTTCTTTTGCTGTTTGTTCATCTACATTTCCTAATCCAACTTCACGGATTGTTTGATTTTTAACTGATTCGATCTCAACACCTCCTTCTGATGATGCAATTACTGTATAGCATCTTTTACTTCTGTTCAGAAATAGTGATAGGTACAATTCTTTTTCTATATCTGCCATCTTTTCTAGTAATATGGCACGAGTCTTCTCTCCTTTGATTGACATGTTTAGTAACTGTGGATATTTTAGTTCAAATTCATCGTCGCTACTACATTTTTGTATTCCCCCTGCTTTTCCTCTACCTCCAACTGGAACCTGAACCTTAATGACAAACGGATAGCCTAATTCCTTGGCGTCTTTTCTCCCTTTTTCAATATCTGTGGAAGAAATACTGGGTGGGGTTCTAATACCAAATTCCTTGAAAAGTTCTTTTGCCTGATACTCCAAGAGTCGCATAAATTTTGTCTAAAAATGGACTTTATATTCTGTTAGTTCTCAAATTTGTCTTCTAACAAGTCTACGACTTGCCCAAAAAGATCTTTACTTTTTTTTAAGAGTCTATTTGGAAATTCTTCTGTAGAAAATACAATTTGTTGTTTAATTTCTGGAATCACCATTCCTCCAGAAACTATTACTTGTTCGATTACATGTTCTTGAGTTAAAGTACACACAATTTCTTCAAAAACATCTTCTGTTTCTTCTAATGTTTCTCTATACAATACAATTGGTGTGTTAGTTTGACTGATAAAATTTGTAGCTTTTAGTAATAATTCTTGCAAATGTTGTGTTGACCATGTGTCCAAACTAATCTGTTTGACCATGTCATACTATGGCAAATTTGGTATTTAAGGTCCAAAGGTACTTGTTAACTCAACAAATAGTCAAGCTTTGGTGAAATCACTCGACTGCGATCTTAATTTTAAGCCCATCAATGTCATCTTCTTTGTAGTTTTCACATGATTCAGTGAAATCAACACTTTTGACTCTTACCAGAAATGCAATATCCTCTGTTTTATCTTTGATTAAATCCAATGAATCTTGATCCAAATCTAAGATTGATACTCTCTCCAAAATATCAGTTGGGCTGAATCCCATCTCTTTTCTGAGGGTTTGAATTCTTCTAGCTAAATCTTTGATTAAACCTTTAGCCATCATTTCATCATCTCTTTCTAACGAAATTATAACAATTAGATTTTGTCTTTTTGCAAATTGATATTTCTCATTAACTCCAAAGTCAACGATAAAGTCTTCTTTATCTAAAACAACTGAATTCTCTCCAATTTGAAATGTGTAAGTATTTTTTTCTTGTAACTCATTTATGATTGTCTCTGGGTCTGTCTCAGAAAATACTTTTAACAATTTTCCCATATCCTGTTTTGCTTTTGGTCCAATTGCACTTCTTTCTAATTCTATTTTAGGCACAACTGGCAAGCCATTCTGTTTTAATTCTAGATATTGTCCAATCCCATCTGCATCTTCTATCTCAAAAATTTCATAATTTTGTACATTCATCTGAGATTTTGCAAGTTCTGATAGTGATTCTAATACTTTTTTTTGTCCTTTGTTAACACAAATTAGTGCTTGATTTAATGGCCATCGTCTTTTCAATTTTCCTTTCATTCTTGCAGCTGAAGTAACAGAAACAGTTTCTTTCAACAAATCAAACGATGTTTCAATTTTTTCGTCAATTAGAGACGAATCTACATTTGGCCATGATTCAAGCAGAATGTTGGATTTATCATTAAAAATTGTCTCATACAAGTATTGAGAAGTAAATGGTGCAAATGGATGTATTAGAATGTCGATTGTTTTCAAAGTTTTTGCAAGAATTGCATAAATTGTAAATCGTCTATTTTTTTTTGCATCTTCTTCATCCCAAAGTTCTGATTTTGTTATTGGAATATAGATCTGGCTAAGAGAATTTATCAAAAAATCTTCGATGGCTTTGGCTGATTCATGGAATCTACATGTATTGTTTGTATCTGTAGTACGTTCTATCATTCTTTGAAGTTTTGATAATAACCAAACATCTGGGGCTGTTAGTAAATTATTTTTCTTAGCCCATTCAATTGTTGTTT
>Ga0310344_10004324_pt1 | contig 10555 bp, 11 predicted proteins | sample HC15DNA20200_MG_FD_203801 | JGI IMG/M metagenome (GOLD analysis project Ga0310344, IMG submission 203801) | Marine microbial communities from station ALOHA, North Pacific Subtropical Gyre - HC15-DNA-20-200_MG | ecosystem: Environmental > Aquatic > Marine > Oceanic | place: Pacific Ocean: North... | reverse complement strand
TATGGCAAGTTGAGTTATCTTAGAGGCCCGACACGACGCCGACAGATCGTTAGCTAGTGTAGTAAGTACCCCAGGAAGGGTGCTCACAGGAGTTTTCCCATGGGAATGACCATCGCCGAAAAGATCCTCGCCGCGCACTCGGACCAGGATAGCGTTAAGCCTGGTGATTTCGTATGGTGCCGAATCGATGCGACTTCAACGGGAACAAACACACAACTGGACAAGCTATACGAACTCGGGGTCACCGACCTCGCAAACCCAGACAGCGTTTATATGGTTGAGGACCACCTCGCCCCACCTCCCTCCGTAGTCGCCGCCAACCAAATGATCAAAGTCCGCCAAGCGGCCAAGGACTTCGGCGTAAAGAACTTCTTTGATTACGGTCGGCATGGCATCCAACACCAGCTATTCCCAGAGAACGGCATGATCGCACCCGGCGACCTCATTGCCATGCCTGACTCGCACTCAACTGCCGGGGGGGTGTTCAATGCCTGCACAACGAATGCAGCGATGGACAACCTTCTCTGCCTGATCTTCGGCGAATACTGGTTCCGTGTCCCGGAGAGTCTTGAGGTCCAGCTGGTGGGTTCTTATCCAGGAGTCGAGAACTCTGTATTTGGTAAAGACATCGTCCTCAAAATCCTGGGCACCTGGGGCAGTGAGGTTGGGCTTTACAAGTCAATGGAGTTCCGCGGCCCTGTCGCGAAGGAGATGTCGTTGTCGAGTCGGTGGACTATCTCAAACATGGGCGTGGAGATGGGTGCCAAATTTGCCATCTTCGAAGCTGACCACAAAGTCGATGAATTCCTGGAAGGTCGTGTCGAACGCCCTTACGAGCACGTATTCCCCGACGCGGATGCGAACTACGCCGAACGCCTGACTCTGGACGTCACGGATCTGGAACCGCAGGTCGCTTGCCCCCACGACCCATCGAACGTGAAGCCCATCAGCGAGTTGGAGCCAGAGAAAATTAAGGTCGACCAAGCACTCATCGGCTCATGCACTAACGCGCGCATGGAAGATTTCCGCGCCGCGGCGAAGATCTTAAGGGGACACCAGGTACACCCGGAGGTCCGACTCCTTTGCAGCCCAGCGTCGCAGGACATCTGGAAGGAATGCCTGAAGGAAGGTCTTTGGGAAGTCTTTGCCGACGCAGGCGCCAATATCGAGCACTCAACCTGCGGCCCTTGCTTTGGCGGCCACATGGGGGTGCTCGGCGATAACGAGGTCTCAATCTCTTCGACGAACCGGAACTTCATGGGTAGGCAGGGGAGCCCCGAGTCCTCCGTCTATCTTTCAAACCCAGCGGTGGTTGCCGCTTCGGCGATCACCGGTTACATCACGGACCCAAGGAAACTCCTCTAGAGGCACTCTATGAAAACCGTGTTTAAAGGGAAAGTCTGGAAGTTTGGAGACAACATCTCCACAGACCTGATGATGCCAGGGCATATCGTTCTAGCTCGGAAGCTGAGTGATGAGGACGCCGCCCCCCACTGCTTTTCGAGCAACCGGCCTGGGTGGGTGGATGAGGTTCAGCCAGGCGACATCATCGTTGCTGGCCGCAACTTCGGGTGTGGTTCAAGTCGAAATGGCGCACGGATGCTGCAGCTTAACGGCGTCTCGGTCGTGCTAGCGGAATCAACCTCACGCATCTTTTTGCGCAGCTCAGTCAACGTCGGTATGCCCGCGCTCTGGTGTCAGGGAGTGTTCGAGGGTTTCGACGAAGGCGATGAAGCCGAAGTGGACCTCGTAACGGGCACCGCCAAGAATTTGACGAAGCATACCGCGTTGCAGGCGGAGCCGTGGCCCGAAGACAGTCCGCCCATGCAGATCCTCCGGGCCGGAGGACTCCTCCCCTTCATCAAGAACATGATGAAGGAGCGGGGAATGAAGCCTCCGGATTCCTAGCCGTGCCCCTCATGCCTAAGCACCGCTAGCCGGCCCGCTCCGGGTACAAGCCCCAGCCCTAAGAGACCATCTCGTAGCTACGCAGAAGCTTACCTGGGAGTGCATCGGTGCACTCGTTTTCGATAAACGTGACCACGCCATTCACGAGGATATATTTCATGCCCTTCGGCTTCTGCACCAACCGCCGTTCGCCGCCTGGGAAGTCGTTCGAGAACACAGGCTTGTCATACAGGAGGCCAAGCTCGTCCAGATTGTAGATCATGATGTCCGCGGCTTTGCCTACCTTCAGGACGCCCCGGTCGTTATAGCTGGCGACCCAGGCCGCGTACGCGCTCATCTTGTAGTGGGCCTGTTCCAGGGTGAGCACTTCTTTATCGCGGGCCCAAAGAGAAAGGAATTCGACTGGCCAGCGCGCCAGCACCGAAAATCTCGTGTGGGCGCCGCCATCGGACACCGAGACGTGCGTGTACTGATTTCTGATCCCGTTCGCCATCGCCTCTTCGACTTCAGGGCCATCGTTACGGAAACCGAACTCCGTCTCTAGCCCTTCGTCCAACGCTAGGTCAAGCAACGCATCAACCGGTGCGACACCCATGGCTTCGCCTAGTTGTGGGATCGTGAGCCCTTCGTATTTGTAGTTCCGTTCGTGTGCGACCTCGAGCACTCTGGTCTTGGGCCAATTGACCCTGGCATGCAAAGGAACGGCCGCCTCTTCGCGCATCCGCTTTCGCAATTCTGGGTCACGCAACTTCGCCATCCGCTCTTCAGTCGTGCCCACTAGCGCCTCTGCCCAACTGTCCATGTAGTCGAACTGATTGAATTCGATGAGCGTGTACCGCGCATCAGGGAATGCCGCAACTCGCTCAGGCACCACGGGCAACCCCTCAGCACGACACTGGTTCAGCCACTCAACCTCTTGGGGGTTCTGGCCCATACCCACGTGGAGCGGGCTTCCGCTAGCCTTCATCATCCTAGTAAGTAAATTAAATTGGTCGCTCTTGTCCAGGAAGTACCCCGTGGTCCAGCCCATGAAGCCCACACCGAACTCCCCTAGGACCTCGGCGAGCCCCACGCATTCCGCCTCCGAAGCCACGTGGCTGGGGATCGAACCCCCATCCTCCGACCTGTCTTCAAGATTCTTGTCTACGGCAAAGCCAAAAGACCCAGCTTTCATACCCTCGCGAAACAGCTCTTTCATCTGATCGATCTCGGCAGGCGTCGCCTCGTATCGCTCTCGAGACGGGAGCACCCCCATGACATACGCTCGCAACGGAGAGAACGGGAAGAGCGAGGCAACATTCAGTCCCAACCCCTGGCTTGAAAGGCTGTCGAGATACTCGGGATAGGTTACCCAGTCCCACCGCATGCCTTTCCTCATCGACTCTAGCGGGATTGCCTCTATCCGGTTCATCATCCGCATAGAAAGGTCGCGGTCCTCAGGCTTTACTGGTGCGAACCCAAAACCGCACTGGCCGATCGTTACGGTCGTCACGCCAAACCAGCCGCCCAGGGTCGCATAAGGGTCCCAATTCAGCTGTCCATCGTAATGGGTATGTAGGTCGATGGCCCCAGGCGCGACGATACAGCCACTCGCGTCCACCTCTTCGGCCGCACCCGTCGGGATCTTGCCGCTGATCTTCGCGATCTTTCCGTCCCGCACAGCCAGGTCCGCTTTGTAACGGGGGACCCCACTTCCATCAACGATGGTTCCGCCTCTGATCACCAGATCATATTCACGCATGTCCTGTACCTCTCCCTATCGCTGGCCTAATCCGGTTTGAGCCATGTCGAAGCAAGCCACTTCCAGCAGTAGCTTCGGCATACTGGCACGGAATGCCCTCACGGCGCATTCTGTCCCCGTATCACCATCTGGTAACTCTTGCCGAAAATAGTCGCCGGGCTTCACCCCGGTGTCAACAGCTAAAGAGGCGGCAACGCCACCTCCTCAACAGAGAAGGCTCAGCAAGATCCCAGTTTTATGACAGCCAGCGCAACGGGCCACGGCTATCGTGACCCTTGTTCAACGCCGACCAGGCCCCCGCCGCAACCAAACTGCCAGGCAGTTCCGGTTAGCGGACGGGGTTATCTTGGTGGTTGTGCAGTTAGGGGAGCTGCTACCAGCGCCCGCCACCGCCACCGCCACCGCCACCGCCACCTCGACGGCCACCACCACCACCACCACCCGACTCACGAGGGCGCGCCTCGTTGACTGTCAACGTACGCCCTTGGAATTCGGTGCCGTTCAAGGCCTGTATGGCAGCCTCAGCTTCGTCGTTGTTTGGCATCTCAACAAACCCAAAGCCCTTTGATCGCCCCGAGTAACGGTCCGTGATTAAACGGACGTCATCGATGGTTCCATGCGAACTGAATAAGGACTCGAGGTCCGGTTGGGTCGCATCGAAAGAAAGATTCCCTACGTAGATATTCACTCAAAACTCCTATCGCAAATGTGGCTTTACCACCCAAGCAGCTTTCTGATTACGAAGCCGCTCGCCCACTCTGGCATGATTCGCATTACCTTGGACCCCAGCCACGCATCATATCCTACAGTGTACCGCGGTCGCGGCCTTCGTGCCTCTATAACCTGTCGAATTCGTCTAGCAACACGCCCCGGGCTGGCGCGCGGTATGTTCTCTCGGCCGGATTTTGCCTTGTGATTCCTAACAGGGTCATACGGGCTCATCTCCGGGTCAAGCCCTGCGGGAACTGCCTGAGATATCGAAAACTCGGTGTCTATTATGCCCGGTTCGAGCAGGACAACACGAACGCCAAATCTCCTCGCTTCCAAACGCATACTACGACTCATAGCGTTCATTGCAAACTTGGTCGCTGAGTAGGCTCCAAACCCCGGCAGGACTATCTTCCCCGCCAAGGACCCCACGTTGATAATCGTACCAAAACTCCGATCCCTCATCCCCTCCAAAACCAGCCGTGATAGTCGCGCTGCGCCGATAAAGTTCGTCTCTAAGACCTCTCTGACCTCATCGTCTGCCAACTGCTCCCACGGACCCCACAGACCATGCCCTGCATTGTTAACTAGTCCATCAATGCGTCCTTTTAGTCCAATTGTTTCTGCAACCACATTCTCTGCGGCCTTCGCATCAGTCACGTCTAACGGGAGCACATCTAGCGGGAGACCTGCTAGGTCAGCCTCCTGCTGCAGCGACTCCAGACGTTGCTCGTCTCGGCCGGTGGCAATCACTATGTGCCCGCGATTGGCCAGTTCAATCGCGGCAACGCGGCCAATGCCCCTCGTTGCCCCCGTTATCAAAACGACCTGGGGTTTTGCTGGCTTTCTCAGCACGCCGTCAGCCCAAGGATCTGGGCTGAGTCTAAAGGTGTGTGCATCAAGGGGCTTTCCCCGAATAACCCGTCGGCGGCTAACCCGCCCGTCAACAGGATGTTCCCGCCCCCACGTGTGTGTACCAAGCAATATTTGCCTTCAGGGGGAACCAGTCTCGATCGATTGCCCGGCTTCCAAAGTCGCAGGTCAGAACTGGGCTTTTGACAAGGCCTCGAAGAAATTGAAGGAAGGGTTGATATGCGTAGCTATTCATGTAACACCCATAATCCGGCCTCCAAAGTCGGCGGTCAGTCCTACGTTCAGGTAAGACCGCGAAGGTTGTAATTACTAGAACCTTCGGGCTTTTGTCTATGGCAGCAGCGATCAAGGTCTTGTAATCGGGAAGGTGCTCGAGGACCTCGTTAATCATGATCACGTCAAAGTGCCCCGGCGGGAGACCGTCCTTCAGCACGTCTCTTTTTATAAACTTGAAGTGCTCCGGGAGTGTTCTACGGCAATGTTCAATCGCGTTGTCCGATTGGTCCACCCCGTGGTAGTCCAAGCGATCCTTGAGGTTGGCGTCTCGAATGACCATCTGCCCTACAACGCCTGGTCCGCATCCTACATCGAGGACGGAGAACCGACCCTCGAGCTGAGGGTCGCTGCCCATCCATTCAAGACACTTGATCTTCGGTTCGTAGTTTAGGCGCTTCGTCACGAACGACTCTAAGCCCGCGGCGCTCTGTATAGCGAACCCCTTATAGGAAACCTTTCGGGGCGCAATCCGGTAGAGCTTCCCCAGCAATAGGGACCGAAGCTTGCGTCCTTTGGCAAAGATCATCCCAAGCGAAGTAGTCATACGTGCCTCGTTGCCCGCTCCCCCTGCCTCAGCGACCTAGGTATGCAAGCAACGCTCTCGCCTTACTTTCCCAATTGTCGGTTGTTTAGCGCGAAGCCCACACCAGTAGATTTTACATCAGAGTCCCACTCTAGTTCTGTATGCTGGGCTAGCCACGTGTTATTAGTCGAGCGCAGGATTAGATGCACAGGCCAACTTGGCCACTTTCAAAAGTAACGTTGCCTCAGTTCAGAGCCTGCTCAAAGAAAACGGCGGGACTCTCGGCAACTAGGCAGGCCGACGCCCTCGCGCGGCCGAAGCAGGAAGCGCCTGGACTAGGCTAGAAGCCGCCGGACAACCCCTATGGCCTGCCCAAGTCTCTCGATCTCTGCGTCCGGCTCGATCTCCGGCAGCGAGTCACCACGCCGGAGCCAGATGGCGCGAAGACCGGCACGCTTGGCGCCATCTACATCGTTCCGGTGATGGTCGCCCACATGAATAGCTGCCTCGGCCGTTGATCCGATCCGGTCTAGCGTTCGATCGAAAATCTGCTTCGCCGGTTTAGACAGCTGTTCCTCATCTGAAAAGGTCACCGCGTCAAAGAACTTCAACAAGCCGACGCGGTCAAGAAAGACCCTCTGTGTCACTCCGGGCGTCGACCCCGTATTGCATATAAGAGCAACCTTGAGCCCCATGTCCCTCATGGCCATCAGCACATCCGCCGCCTCTTCGTCCACCTGCGGTGGATGGTCCAGATAGGAATCCGCGTAGTGCCTTTGTACCTTGTCCAGCCCATCAGGAGAGAGCCTTTCCGCCAATTCTTCGTCTACAGCCCGGATGAAAATGTCGACCTGCTCGACAAACGTCACATCTGCTTCTTTCGCGCGGATCTGGTCACAGATCCCGAACGTCGTACGTGACGCGTTGCTCAATTGGTCGACTGGGTAGGAAAACCCTTCCATCTCGAGTGCCTCAGCAATGCGTTCAAGTCTGGCCTGCATGCGCGGCGATCCAAGGCGAGGCGAGTCTACGATCAGTGTCTGCCACAGATCGAACGTAACGGTATCGAGGCGCACCAAGATTTATCAGTACCTGACGACCGGGAAAACGTCGAACCCTTCAAGTTTCTTCCGGCCTTTCAAGAACTCCAGCTCCAGCAACACCGTCATCCCTGCAACTACACCCCCGAGTTGTCGTACTAGTTCTCCAGTGGCCCGCATTGTTCCGCCAGTCGCAAGTACATCGTCCACAATCAGAACCCTTTGGTTAGGGAGAATAGCGTCTTCATGCATTTCCAGGCGCTCATCCCCATATTCAAGAGAAAAGTCCACAGCAACGCTGGCCCGGGGTAGCTTCCCAGCCTTGCGCGCCGGCACAAAGGCGGCATGCAGCTCCAAGGCTAGCGGAGCGCCGAACATGAACCCGCGAGACTCGATCCCTACGACCGCGTCGATCTTCTGATGCCGGAAATGCCCAGCCATTGCCGCAACAGCACTCTGGAAAGTCGCCGGGTCTTTCAAAAGCGGCGTGATGTCCTTGAACCCCACGCCCGCCTTCGGAAAATCCGGCACTTCGAAAATCAGTTCCTTGAATTCCATTAAGGTCCTTTTAAGCGCATAGCCAGCCTGCAGGATCCGAGGCGCCGCTCAAACTACTAGTTAACGGACAGGCCGCGGGCTGCGAGGAGACGGGCGCGATTATACATTAGCATCGGACCGGTTTAGCGTTGACGTAATATGCTCAGGACCGTATGATCTTAGGCAATTCTTTGAACTAGGTTTTGGATTCTGTGCCGTGAGGGTCATCTCTGGACGTGCGAAAGGAGCCCTCCTCCGCGCCAGCGCTCCTGGCGTACGCCCCACCTCCTCACGTGTCCGAAACGCCCTTTTCTCGGCACTGGGTCCTGGAGCAATCTGCGGACTGCGCGTGCTAGACCTTTACGCAGGCACCGGCTCGATTGGGATTGAGGCTCTTAGCCGTGGCGCCGATTTCGCCCGGTTCGTGGAGCGTAACAGGCGTCAATGCGAGTCCATACGGGAGAGCCTGGAGGCCTCCAGGTTTAGCGACCAAGCTGGCGTATCATGCATGACGGTAAAGAAGTATCTTCAAAGTGCTGAGGGGCCGTTCGATTTGGTGATCGCTGATCCACCCTACTCCGCAAGTAATGCTGCCGAGATCTTGGCGGAACTGGTCACGCGTGGCCTAGTCCGATCAGGCGCCGACATCATACTTGAGCACTCTTCTCGCGACTCGGCGCCTCAGCCTTCGGGGTTACTCTTAAGTTCCAGCCGCCGTTACGGCGACACCACTTTATCCTTTTACTCCCCCTCCTCAGACACGGAACCAGAGCGCAGACCATGACCATAGCCCTCTACCCCGGCAGCTTCGACCCCGTAACCAACGGTCACGTTGATATAGCCAAGCGTGCTTCGTGCCTGTTCGACGAGCTAGTTATCGCCGTATACGACGCCCCGCCCAAAAAACTACTCTTCGATACCAACGAGAGGATTCAGCTCTTCGAGGAGGCAATGACGGGCATCCAGAACGTCTCGGTGAAGAAATACAAAGGGCTCACCGTGCATTTCGCTAAGGAGATCTCTGCTAGGGCCATGGTAAGGGGCCTCCGGGCAAACTCTGATTTCGAATACGAGTTCGAAATGGCAATGATGAACCGAAACATGGACCCCTCAATAGAGGTGGTTTGCATGATGACCCGAATCGACTACCAGTTCCTAAGCTCGAGCCTTCTCAAAGAGGTCTGTTCTCTAGGCGGGCGCATCGATAATCTGGTGCCCAAGCACGTAGAGAAGGCGCTGCACCAAAAACTCGCATCAGCCTAACTCAGGCTCGAAAAGGGGAGGATACAAATGGAGCAAACGGCACCGGTTAAATCCAAGCTCGAAGTCTTCGATATCTTAGCTAAACTTGAGTCTCTCACCGGCTCAGCCACGAAGCTCCCCCTGACCAACCGCGCAGTACTAAATCCTGCAGACCTGAATGAACTCATAGGAGCTCTAAAACGTGTCCTTCCAGCAGAGGTCACCGAGGCTCAGCAAATCATCCGCTTCAAGGAGTCGATCCTCGGCCAGGCCCACAACGAGGCCAAACGCATCCGCGCTACTGCCGAGGAAGAGTCGCTTAACAAAGTGTCTGAGACTCAGGTCTCCCGGGATTCCAAAATTATGGCGGAACGGCTGGTAGCCGAGGCCCGGGAGCAGGCGCGGGAAGTTCTTTCCCAAGCCGAAGATATAGCAAGCCAGCGAGTGCAGGGCGCCGACGAGTACGCAGCCGAAGTCCTTGGCAAACTTGAGGGGGAGCTGAACGGACTACTGGCCACTGCGAGGCGTGGCCTCGAAACTCTAGCCCAGAACCGGGATACGCCGCCCAATGGCGTCACCGACCCCGCCAACTAACCGCCACTCCTCACCCGTTCATCCCGCGGCGCGGGGGTCCGGTTGCTGATCCGCCGACTCCGGCTCGAGAACTTTCGCAACATCCGCGAGCTCGATCTGGAGTTCTCGTCTGGGCGCACCATTTTGCATGGCGAGAACGCCCAAGGTAAGACCAACATCCTGGAGGCTCTCTTCGTTCTCGCCGCGGCCAAATCGGTTCGCGCCCGGCATGAACGAGAGCTCGTCGACTGGACACTTGAGGACAAAATTCCCTACGTTCGGATCGAAGCGGACGTAGAGCGCTCGGACGGCCCCCTCTCAATCGATATTACTGTTCAGTTGACGCCGGGGGAGGGCGGGGCTTCGGCCACGGCATTGCACCTCCAGAAGCGTGTCCGCGTCAATGGCACAAACCGAAAGGTGACGGGGTTGGTGGGAGAGGTTCAGATCATCCTGTTCGAACCCCAAGACGTCGACTTAGTATCCGGGCCCCCGACGCTCCGCCGCCGTTACCTCGACCTGACATTGTCCCAGGTCGACCCTCAGCTCTTTCGTAGCCTGCAGGAGTACAACCGCGTCCTCGGCCAACGCAACCCGTTACTTAAGGCTATCAGGGAAAACAGGTCCCATGTCGACGAACTCGACTACTGGGACAAAGGCCTGGTCAAGGCAGGGGCAGTCGTAGTCAATGCTCGACGGGACGCACTTCTTCGTCTTGATACACTCGCCTCCGAGATCCATTGCGCTCTAACCGCGGACGCGGAGCAGTTGAGCTTAACCTATCTCCCGTCCCTTTCTGGCGCGGTCGAATCCGAAGCCGACAAGGTAGAGGCCCTCTTCGCCAATGCCTTGCAGAACGCCCGGGAAAGAGAGATCGCTCAGGGCACGACTATTGTCGGACCCCATCGGGACGACTTCACTTTCGCCAACAATGATGTCAGCCTCGCGTCGTTCGGCTCCAGGGGCCAACAGCGACTAGCCACGCTGGCCATAAAGCTGGCCGAGGCCCGTCTCATGGAGGAGCGCACCGGCGAGCAGCCGGTGCTGCTGCTGGATGACGTACTCTCCGAACTCGATCCAACGCGCCGGAGCTACCTGACGAACCGCATCAAGCAGCAGGACCAGGCGATCGTC
>Ga0310344_10004323_pt1 | contig 10555 bp, 8 predicted proteins | sample HC15DNA20200_MG_FD_203801 | JGI IMG/M metagenome (GOLD analysis project Ga0310344, IMG submission 203801) | Marine microbial communities from station ALOHA, North Pacific Subtropical Gyre - HC15-DNA-20-200_MG | ecosystem: Environmental > Aquatic > Marine > Oceanic | place: Pacific Ocean: North... | reverse complement strand
GCCAACTCGGCAACGGATCGACTGCAATCTTTGGAAGCACCGTCCCTGTTGAGGTCAGTGGGGGGTACACTTGGAGCTCAATCAATCCCGGGGCTGACCACACATGCGGCGTTACGACAGAAGGCGACGGGTATTGCTGGGGTGGCAACGAATTAGGTCAACTCGGTAACGGCTTAATGACCACCAGCGCTGTCCCTATTGAGGTCAGTGGCGGACATGCCTGGACTACAATCACTGGTGGGGGGGGTGCCACATGCGGCGTTACGACAGAAGGAAGTGGGTATTGCTGGGGTTATAACGAGGGGGGGCAACTCGGTAATGGCTCAGACAGCACCAGCAATGTCCCTATTCAGGTCAGTGGCGGGCATGTCTGGAGCTCAATCACTGCCGGAATCAGTAATACATGCGGTGTGACGACAGGGGGCAATGGATACTGCTGGGGGACTACGTTCTTCGGCCAGCTCGGCAACGGCTTAACCACTGATATCAGCCATACCCCGGCCGAGATCAGTGATGGACATACCTGGACTTCGATCAATCCCGGGGAAAACCACACGTGCGGTGTTACAACAGAAGGCACTGGGTACTGCTGGGGAGCCAATTTCGCTAGTCAGCTTGGCGACCCAGCAAGTGCGGACATCAGCGCTGTTCCTGTCGAAGTGACTGGCGGGCATACCTGGAGCTCAATCAATGCCGGGGGCAGTGCTACATGCGGCATGACGACAGAAGGCAATGGATACTGCTGGGGGGATAACAGTATCGGACAGCTCGGTAACCCTGTAACCGCCGACATTACTGCCGTACCTGTTGAAGTGACTGGCGGGCATGCCTGGACCTCAATCACTGCAGCATCTGGATATCACACATGCGGTGTGACAACAGAGAGCGCTGGGTACTGCTGGGGCCTCAATGACGGCGGCCAGATTGGTGATGGCACAATGGAGACTGTCAGGATCACACCGGTCAAAGTCACTACTCCATGGACTCCATGAAGCCTTGGTGCAACAACTAGGACTAGTTCGCTACCAGCCTCGCCAGAGCCTCGTCCAGATGATCCCTGTATGCCTCACGGTCCTCCGGCCTCAACCACGCGTCCCTCTGGTCGACCCTCCGCCAGACTTCCTCAATTACTAGGCGCAGGAAAGCCGCAGAAGCTCGCGAAGCATCATTTGGAGGAGCGTCAGTAAAATAAACAGGCGTAGTGTGTGCAAATGTGTAGTTATCCCCGGAGTAACGTACTTTACCGCCATGGGCCCGCACCGCGATCCACCGAGCACCCTTCACGGGGACCGACTCCTGCACGGTCAGTTCATATTCTCCCTCCGCCACAGAGACCGTGTGCACAACATCCCCGTCAACGATGATCTCAATCACATTCACTGGTGCAATCGTTGCTAGGTTGACCTCTACCATGACCTGGTCACGGCTACCGAGCTCCGAACCAGGCTCCTGACCATCAACCCGAGCAAACAGGAGCGGTCCATTTGTTGCGACTGTGCGCCCAGCCCTCACTGCTTCAATCCATGCACCCCAACTAATCAGACCATCCAGCCGAGCGTAAGTGCGTGCTGTCCCACCCGACGGATCCCTCCAGACATTTGAAAAATTGTCGGTGCCACCGGTGGCGGTCAGCCGAGCTCCAACGTTCAGCATATGGTAATACATGTCAGCACTTACTAGCTCGTCTGATGCAATGGAGACGATATCGTAGAAATCACCACGCCCAAGAATCGTGTGGATAGGTATATCGGACTGGGCCGCCCACTCCGGTGTAGCAGAAGCCACACTACCCAGCGTGTAGGGGTGCATGAAGCCACCGATACCACCGAGAGTCCGGATGCTATCGAGGTACATAAGCTTCAATCCATCCGCCGGATAAGGTGACCCAGAGGTGCCACCGATAAGCGGCATGATGAATTCATTCACACCGAGCAAGCCAACATGGCCGAGTGATCCCCGAAACTCCTGTGTATAGCGCAGGACATAGTCGTCTGTAGATCCGGAGTAGTCCCCCCCTGTCAAGTCGCTCCATCTGCCCATGATCTTGGTCCCGTCCATGTGTATGAGATCATTAGTCACGTGCAAATCATCAGCCCGCAGCTGATCAAAGAACTCCTGTTGGCTCAGCCCGTAACGGCCCTCATGTAGGTCATGAACATGCGTGTCGCCCGATATCCATCCGAATTCTGCAGGATTGGAGAGGCGTGTCATCCGAAGCTCAATGAATGCAGTCCTGCCCGCATCCACCCGGATGGTCTCATCAGCAGGAATCCACTCAAAACCCCGTAAGGCCTCTACTCTTACATCCCCAGCTGGAACCACCACCTCGAACTCGCCGGTGGTGTGAAAGTAGTGGATCTCGTTGGCCGGGCTCACACGGTGAAAAGCACCTGCTGGCACATAGCCGCGACCATCAGATGCCAGGATTTGGATACGGGCCGGTACTGTCTCGCCCACTGGACCAAGAACCCGTCCTCGAAGAGTACCGGTCTCGTACAGTGGTGACAGTCTCGTCGGCTTAACGGGTTGCCACGCCCTGTTCCCTGCACCGAAACGGGATACTACCCAGAGCGAGGATGACCCACCCTGATTCCCGATGAATGCTATCAACTTACCGTCTGGACTCACGGCCGGGGCAAACTCATCAAGCGACTGGTTAGTAAGGCGAACTCTATTTCCACCACCTGACGGAATAGTTGCCAGGTCGTAAGAACCGGCCGCATCCGAAGCGAACACCAGGGCTGAACCGTCTGCGGTCCATACGGGAGCAGCCCGATAGCTGGTCTCTTCATAGTGCACCAGATCGGGCTCACTGCCACCCATCGGTACTGTCCATATACCTCCGCTACCAAGGCGTCCCCTCACGCCGGAGACGAAGGCAAGAGTCAAGCCATCAGGAGACGGATCCGGATGGAACTGGTTCCCAGTTCCGCCTACTAAAGTCTCAATAACCCCGGTCGCCACTTCGTACTGCATAATGTCGAAATTCCCTCTGCGAGCCGAGGCGAAGACGATGAATCGGCCATCTGGAGTCCAGGCAGGCTGAACATCGACGAAGGAATCGGAAGTCAGCCGCCTAAACCCTGAGCCGTCAGAACGAACCACTGCGATATCCAAATGGCCATCCGTGTCTACAGCCAGTGCAAGCCACTCTCCATCAGGGCTCCAATCCGGCTCAAAGTGATAGCCCGGACCTTGTGTGATGGCTCGAGCCTCATCCTTCCCAAGATCCTGGATCCAAATATCACCTCGCATCGAATAGGCTAGGGCCGAGCCATCAGGGTGCCATGCTGGATCAAGCGGCCCACTCGTAACGGCCGGAAGCATGTGCAACTCTACCCGCGTCGACAGCCCGTAGCGAGGTATCTGTCCAGCCGCAGCCGAGGCAGCAAGCATCCAGGCCACGACAACGAGGCGGATCGTTCTTCGCATAGGGTCAGAATACAGCAGGGCTGGATATCCTCAGTTCGATGAACAGGGCTACAAGCAAGGCCAAAAGCATCGCCTGGAATATCCTACGACACAGGCCGCACCCTCTTTTTGAGCATGAACAGACCCTCCTGCATGCTGGTCACGAGAATCGTTCCACTATCAAAGAACGGGTATGTGCTCCATGCTCCACCAAATCCCGGCCCTGTTCCGAATGGAGATGTATCAAACATGCCGACCTCGACCGGGTTCAATGGATCTGAAGTATCTAGGATATGAAGCCCATACCTGTAGTTCGCCTGATAGGTAAAGTCTCCCTTCACATAGAGGTTATGTGCACTTGCCGGTAATGAACCGAAGAATTCTTTCACCAAGATGGGATCTTCAAGGTCATCGAGCTCCCAGATCAGTGTCCGAGTTGTCTCCACGTTTCCGGCAATCACGTCACTCTCATCATCCATTATGAAATACCGATGGTCTTCGGTTACCCATCCCTGGTGCATGTAAGCAGGGTTAGGATGGGACGCGGTCGATAGCTCAACGGGATTTGACTTATCAGTCAAATCAGATATCTGGAACCGGTTTCCAGACATCCTTAGGCAGATTTCCCGACCACGATATGACTCATCAGGACCGTGGTAGACAATGCATTGCGCATCGTGTGTGCCTCCTGGATCCGAGCAACCGACGAAGGTGGGATCCATCGGTTCACTGATGTCGACCATGTGCATGCCAGCGCAACCCCGACTGGTCAGATATGCAAAACCCGTATCCTCATTAATGATGACGTTATGGCTGCTCTCAACGACGTTGAGGCCGTCACCCCTATACAGGAGGTCCGGCTCGAAAATCACCGGAGGATCTGCAACATCTCGGAGACGGGCCAGGTCGAAGACCTGCATGCCATGTGCGCCTGCACCGTCTGCGACAATGAAAGCGTGATCGCCGTATGTCTTAATATCTCTCCACAGCTGCGAGCGTGGCGTGTTTGGGGTCTTGGGGAGATCACCAATAAGCACTGGGTTTGTAGGGTCGGTGATATCGATGAACGATGCTCCGTCATTTCGTCCAACGAGAGCATATTCACGCCCAGTTTCAGAGTCTGTCCAACCCCAGTTGTCATTTGCCCTTACGCCACGCGCCGATTCTGGGGCGGTCAGTAAAGAGATCGGGATATAGGCAAGCAACTCGATATCATCACAACCGAAGGACTCCACGGCCCCATCAGTGCATCGACGCTCTTCACCAAAGACCGCACCCAAGGCATCAGGCGCACTCAGGAGAATATCCGTCTGCTGCCACTCTCCACTGCCATCACGTTCGTAGATAAATACTCCGCCGGCTTGATGGTCGAGGCCTGAGGCTGTCACTGCAGCAATCCCCTCACCCGCGACAACTCTGTGGCCAAATGAATCTTCTGTGTTCGTTTCTTCTTCCGTGAAGCGCATGCGGGCTGAGTTGCCATCAGAAAACATGAATGCCATCCCAGTCTCCAATCCCCTCACAACAGGTGCTCCTACCCAAACGTCATCACCGTCCAGCGCTACGGAGCCACCAAATAAATCGCCCTCAAGCGCTTGAGGGGCATTAAGTTCGGCACCTTCAGACCAGGTTCCGGTTGCGACGTCAAGTTCAAAGACAAAAGCAGCTCCAAACCCGAGACGGCTGAAGGGAGCCCCGATCACCGCACGCGACTCACTCAATACGATCGTAGCCCCAAACGAGGCCTCTGGCTCACTAGTGACCACCAACTCCGCTTCTTCTCGCCATAAACCATCCATCAAACGGTACTCGAACACGCGTCCCGCTGCCTCGTCTGAGCCTCCGTTACTGGCCGCCTTGGGCGCACCTACGAGCATCCGATCACCGATGATTGAGACTGCTGCACCAAAAGCATCGCCCTGAGCTGCAGCTGGCGACTCAATCCGCTGCCGTTCGATCCACCGACCATCGGGTCCACGCTGGAATGCATAGACCGTACCCGGTGGTGGCGACGGTGGATTCTCACCGTCGCGACGCTGCTGTGTTCGCATGCGGCTCACGTCGGTCGGAGCCCGGGCCTGTCCGATCAGAAGCCAATCCTGATCCGCGGCGAGAGAAATACCGTAGTCGACGCCGCAGTACCCATTGTAGTTGCACAGAGGATCTAGTCCAACAACATCATCTGTGGCCAATGTGCTCAAGAATGCCCATGTCGCACCGGACCGCTCGTAGGCGTAAACGCTACCTGTTCTCGATGCTACAAAGAGCGTGTTGCCGCTGAGCGCGAGCACTGCGCCAAAACCGTCGGCTCGATCCGCACTTGGTGCGGTCAACCGAGCTGTCTCAATCCAATTGCCGTCGTTCTTGCGGTAGACGTACACCATGCCGGGACGGAAGCTGTTATTTGGCTCACCGATGATCAGGCCTTCACCGTCAATGACAACGGAATTACCGAATGAACCAGACTGGGTGAGTCCAGGTGACGCTAGAACCACTGTTATGGCGAGTGATAGAACGAGAGCGCGAAGCAATGCCATGGTGCCTCCAATAAAGCTGACGCCGGGAACGCAGCCCCGACTCTGCAAGATGGCGCCGCCGATGGGACCTGGCGACAGATCAGTCTACACTATCGCTCGAGGCCGAAGCCGACAATCTCCTGGGTCTACCTTACCACAAGCTATCCGGCTCAAAAAAGAGGGGCGTCCCAATTGAAACAAACCGCGGACATAAGCCACTCACCACTCTGCTTCGACATCACGCATAGCCCCTTGCCTACTCCCGATACTTCCTCTCCATCAACCTCGAAGCCGACTTCGAAAGTCGCGCGTGCCACTGCCAATTCACTATCTCCTGAGACATCCACAACTTCTTGGCTAAACCTCTTGATGTCCGGGAACCCATCGAGCCATGCCTGTGCTTCTATCTTACCATGAAGAACCGGATTGTCCTGAGGCATATATACAAAATCTTCTGTACAAAGAGCCATAGATGCTTCCCAATCTCGGGCGAGTCCGCCAGCGACCCATTTCTCCTCGATCACCGCTCTTATTTCATCTCTATCTTGATCCGTTAATCCAGCCATCAATTGCTCCTCTAGAAGGGCTACGATACGCATTTAAGGTGCATACTAGTGCCTGGTGATCCCGCTAACCGCACAAGATGTTACCCCTGAGTGAAAAAGGCGAGTGGAAGTAGGATTTAGTGGCGAGCAGCCACCAGAATTAGCTTTGCTGTCTTTGCCTTGATTGACTAGAGTCAGTCTGACTTAGTCATAATTCAGGAGGATTAAATGACTAATTTGCGGACGGCACTCGGTAGCGCTTGGCTCCCATTCATATCGGGCATCGCTGTGTTCTTTACTTGGGATAGAAACGTGGGAATCATCCTGGTATGCTGGGGACTTCTGCGATGGATGCTAGCAGGAAGAAATGAGAATAGAGGCTGCCACTAAATCCGCATAAGAATCGCTAAATTTTTTCTTGAAACAGTATTTCAGTCTTCCGGACTAATGCGGAACACACACAATGGTGTGATTCTATGCAAACGCAGGGAATCTGAAAAAAGCGGGGACTGGAGACCCAGACCCCGCCCTTATTCTTCAGATTATCGATTTCCTCTTCGTGACAACTCGTTATTTCGATAGTTCACAAAAGATTCTACATGATGAGCAGCCGCACTCATCACCCTATTCGTTTCACGCCACTCTTCCATAATCCCTTGCCGAGCAGCTTGTCGCTCAGCGCGACCCAAAGCATCTGCTTCTTGGCTTTCTGCATGGAATCTTAGCATATAAACTGGCGCTGGAGTTCCCATTCCTCCTCGATAGACCCGAAGGATAAGATTATCGATTCCCACACTGCGATCCAATTCACCACGCCTTGCTAGGGCATCCTGGAAATTCTGCATCTCACTCGGCTTAACATGGTATATCATCACGCGGCTGTATGGGTTCGCCAGAATAGTTTCAATGCTCATATCGTCCGGGAGATACGACAATTCAGGAAGAGCAAGGTACACCGACTGCCTCCTGCTACTCCAAGCTGTAGACCATAGCTGTCTCTGAGCTTCGGTAAATCCCTGAAAGCCCGCAACTCGTTCGTTAAGAACTTCCACGACGCCTTCCATGCCACTTTCAGCAGGAACAGCGGTGAGCCTATAGGCTACCTTTGGACCCTCAAAATAGATGCCCCATCCAGTAGCGTCTGTCCCCTCATATTTTTGATTCAGCATACCGAAATATTCTGCAAATACTGCTCTATCAACTCCCAGATATTGCTCATGAATAATGTTCGCACCACCCACTGCTTGCTGTGCGACCAAAGCTGAGGGCAGTGCAACTACCATTACGACCAACATCCTCATAATTCTTTGCATTCTTCTTATCCTCAAAGGTGTGAAAAGGTTTGATAGCCCCGCGGGCCCAACCGCATACAGCCAGCTTAGACGCGATCACTATACGGGCCCTGAAAACCAGTATTTGCAGGGCCGATGACATTGTGAAAGCAGGAGAGTTAGGCTTCCTGATCCTTTCCCAAAACGGTGGCGACGACCGCCCCAACGATTCCGGTGCGAACGATCTCCAGCGACCCATCCACTAGTGGGAAAATGTTCGTGGAGATGGTGAAATTACCATAAAGTATTAAGTCTACGCCAAACCAAACGAGGAAACCGACCATTCCTCCAACCTTGAAGCCCTGGGCGGCATTCTTAGCCCCCGACCACCCGATGCAGAGCGTAACCAGTGTAGCCAATGAAGCAGAGCCTAGTACAACTGGCAACCAGATAATTGCCTCTCGGCCTACACCAAAAGCCCCAGCATTATTGGTTGCGTAAAAGCCAGCCATCGCCATATCGAAGATCAGATAACCGACGGCAAACATGGTTACCCCACCAACTACTATCCCAGTTACTAGCTTCTTCGTATCCATATTGAACCTTTGTTGAGGCTGTAAAATAGTCGCAGGAGTCTATGTGCTTTAAACGAAGGTCCGCAACGTGTCGAGAGAGGTCAAACATTATGGACACTCAAACCAGCATTCCTACGTGTGCCGGGAGGAGGGCTGATGACTATTAATGAAGAGCTTACGGACTTTCTAAAGAAGGGCCTAGAACGTGGTCTGCCACGAGATCAACTTGAGAATGCCCTCCTGGAGGCCGGATGGCCACGGGATCAAATTCAAACTGCCCTAGGCGGATTTGCGGATACCGATTTTCCGATTCCAGTTCCCCGACCCAGGCCATATTTCTTCGCCCGGGAGGCATTTGTCTATCTAGTTCTGTTCAGCACACTGTATGTAAGCGCGTTCCATCTTGGCAGCCTGCTTTTCCAGTTTATCGATCAAGCTTTTCCAGACCCTTCTGTAGACCCGGCTTTCGCTATAGAGGCCAGCCGTGAGACGATCCGATGGTCAATTTCTCTATTGGTAGTCGCGTTCCCCGTCTTTCTCTTTGTCTCGTGGACGAATGACCGCTCCATTCGGCAAGATCCGAGACGTCAACACTCCAAGGTACGCCGATGGCTGACGTATCTTACGCTTTTCATAGCAGCAAGCATTCTGATTGGTACCATGACGAGCATTGTCTACAACCTGCTTAGCGGCGAGATCACAACCCGTTTCATTCTGAGGGTCCTTATAGTGTGTGCGATCGTTGGATCTGTATTCGGATATTTCCTGCAAGAACTCCGGAAAGAGAAAATCCCTCAATGAAAATTTTGTTTGGCACTTCAATTTTGACAGTCATTGTAGCAGTGGGGATAGGCCTCTTCATCTTGGGATCACCGATGGAAGAGCGAGCGCGACGGGTCGATAACCGACGGGTGGAAGACCTACAAGGGATAGTAGCTGCAACTGATCTGTACTGGACCCGGCATTCCCGTTTACCCATATCATTGGACCAACTCACAGCCGAACCAGGGGTGAGAATCAAAACTGGTGATCCTACAAGCTCAGAGACATACGGCTATCAAGCATTAGATAGCACCCACTACAAGCTCTGTGCGGAATTTGAGAGCGAATCTGCTGAAATCTCCAGCAGTCCGACAAATAATCTATGGGCCCACAATTCCGGACATCAGTGTTTTCAATTCGAAGCTGAAGAAATCATTCGCAACAGCAACTGAAGCGCAGCTGCGGGTAGCAGCTCAGATCATTTATCGCGACCGGGACGCAACCAGAACTGACAAATTGTAATAGTCAGATAGTGGGAAAAGCTCGTCTAGCCATTCGTGACTGGTGAAGTTGGATGCACCCCCTCTATTTTAGGAAGAATCAACCAACCAGACCCTCACTCTTCGACCTAGAAGCATTCTATGAACCGCTCCACAACCCTGGTCTTCCTGCTCCTCGTGTCTCTTCTGCCGGCCCAAAAGACTGCTGCGCAACAGGGAGCCACACCCTTGAGACCCCTCGATGCATTCGAGATTGAGTACGTACAGGAGCCCCAAGTCTCCCCCGATGGGTCGAGAGTCCTATACGTTCGCCAGTACGCTGACATCATGTCGGACCAGTTTTTCACAAATCTGTGGGTAGTGGATATCGATGGCAGCAACCATCGGCCCCTAACCACCGGCAATTTCAACGACACTTCCCCCCGATGGTCCCGTGACGGTTCCCGAGTAGCTTTCATTTCGGACCGGGACGAGTCTTCACAAATCTGGGTCCGCTTCATGGACTCAGGCCAAATGGTCCGGATCACTAACCTCCAGCAGGCACCGTCAGGAGTCAGCTGGTCGCCAGATGGGACGCAGCTAGCCTTCACCTCTCTCGTCCCGCAGCCGGCCCCGAAGATCGCAGACCTACCCTCTCCACCCGAAGGGGCCACCTGGGCAGAACCGGCCACCGTGATTGGCGACCTGGTCTATCGCTTCAACGGACCTGGATACCTGACTCCTGGGTTCGTCCATCTGTTTGTCGTCCCAGCTGAAGGAGGTACACCTCGCCAAATCTCCAGCGGGCCCTTCCAGCACGGCGGTGTCTTCTCTGCCAGTCCAGCTGTGTGGACTCCGGACGGAAATTATCTGATCATGTCCGCGAACCGGCGTCCGGACTGGGAGAGTGAGCCCCTCGATACGGAGGTTTGGGAATTCTCGGTTTCCGACGGATCGGTCCGGGCCCTCACGAACCGTAGAGGTCCAGACAACGCG